>JGI20152J14361_10002382_pt1 | contig 11280 bp, 12 predicted proteins | sample COG_02_FD_14361 | JGI IMG/M metagenome (IMG submission 14361)
GTTCAGGGCGCCTTGTCCCATGGCCTGCTGCGCCACTGGGTTCAGGGCGCCTTGTCCCATGGCCTGCTGCGCCACTGGGTTCAGGGCGCCTTGTCCCATGGGCTGCTGCGCCACCGCCTGGAGTGGTCGACCACCATTTGAACCATCGGGTTCGTCCGGTTCGCTCCCCACGCCACCCTGGGCGGTAGGGTTCTTGGACACCTTTTGTCTCCGAGACCATAGCCACATCACCAGGGCCAGTAGTGCGACGAATGCGGCAATCAGCAAAAGTACATTCCCGATCGAAAAGAAACCATCTTCATCGGGAGGCGCAGCCTGATTCAACAGTGGATCTAGGATTAATAATATCTCGCTACTACCCGACTTTTTCATGGACCAACGGACGTCGTGACCCGAAGAGTACGCGGTCGTATCGGAGACCGATATACCCACCGGTTCATGCTCTCCCCTGTCATTTCTGTATGTTTCTCCAAAACGGAGATCACACAGAGGCTTTCCATTGTAGAGTGTATACAGGCCATTTCCTGTCTGCTTCATTTCGGAGCCCCCCGGGTGGTCGCCCAGACTCACACTGTTGAACCTAGCGACGAGTTCCAAGGGTTCCGATTCGGCGTCATACTCCCACCCCGTTACCTTCCAAGTCAGGGCGATGGACCCCTGTGGGACGTCGTAAGCTTCCGACCAGCGGAAAACTCGCTTCTCGAGGAAGCCGGTGGCCGACACGGTGAGGAACGCACCACCCCCCAGATTGTACGTTACCAGTTGCACATCCTGCTTCCAGTTGCCGACATCGTCTCGAAACACGGTGTCTTTACCAATCACGGGTGGCGACAGATCTGAGAGCTCCAGGATGCGACCGGAGTACCTGAGGCGCAGCCACTGAACTTCGATTCTCCACGCGCCAGTACTCAGTAGGATCGATCGAGAGCCCCCCGTCTTCGGAATTGTAGCCTTCAGGCAGGCGGGCTCGCCCCCATCCGTGATGATACAGTCGACCGGGTCACGGTAGACATTCACAATGCCAGAACTCATGTCCGTGTGTATTATGATTCGTTTATTTCAACTCTACTCAGCCACGAGATTCCGGGATCGGAAATATAACCCAATGATCAATGCGTCCAAGAGGTCGGAGGTGGGGTGTGCCGCGTACCCGAAGACGGCTCGTAGGTCGGGAAGACCGCGCATACGCCACACCAGGTAGGACTTGTCCTTCGGCGAGAGCCCGCGCTTAAAGTAATCCAGCGCATATTGCGGGGACAGCTGACGTTTCCGGAGCCTGCACAATATGTCTGTGGCGCCACCACTCAGTCCGGACACTCTCACCGACCGCTCGACTCCCGCCCACCCGCCGATCAAGCGGCCCTCGAACCTGAAACCCCTATTCCAGAAGGCGGCGATCTGCTTAGGGCGGGCAAAACCCAGTGAAACGAACCGGGCAGGTAACTCTTCCGAGGCCTGTCGGATCAGTTCACCGCGGAAGCTTCGGAACATCCGACTATGCGCGAGATTCACAGGCTGAGTGACCACAGAACGCAGAGTGTCCGAAGTCTTGCCATGGCTCCCATGTCCCCGCCTACCTCTACCATTGGCGACACTCACCTGGTGCATCAGTCTCAGGTACCCAGGGACCGATTTATAGAATGTCGATAGGCGGCCCCGACCCTTTCTCACCGAGCTGACCTTGGAGATCAAGGTGCGTATGTCTTGCGATATCATTTCGGATATGTCGTCTTCGAGACAGACCGTAGCGTGCGAAATCCCCGCCCCCGGCGGTAGGGCGTCCGCCGGCCTTGCCATTGCCGCCAGCCGGTCCATGATTGCGGCGACCACCTCTGAGGGGACCACCACAGTGCCTCGACCCAGTTTGAAGCCCTCGATCGAGACGTCCCAGGTGGTCGGCCAGTCCACGGGGTGAGGCAGCCCCGACAGGTCCGGGACCTTCTTGAAGGACCAGTACATGAGATGGATCTTGAGGCTGCCCGCGCCGTCTCCGTCATGGATGAAGGCGGCAGACGTTCCGTTCCGAGCTATATCCAGTCCGACGTAGCATTTCATATTTTATTTAGCCGGATTGGATGTGAATGCACGTTACAATAAAAGAACGTGATGACAGATCTGGAATACCACATACATCGTCCCCTGGTGGTCAAGTCGGACAGTCTGAAGATTGGTAACACCCAGATACAGCAGACTGCCAGTAGCGCCACCCCCGTGACCTGGGAGCTACCGGATAGCATGGGCCTCAAGGACCAGACGCTTATGACGGACGGGGCGCAGGCCACCACATGGGGGTACGTCGAATCCAAGTCGATGAGTGCTGAGGGACGCACCCCTGCCATCGGGAGCAATGTAGCCATATCGTCCCACACGACTTTCGTGGTGAGCGAGGAAGCCAAGAATGGAAGACAGGATCTCACGCTTCCAGATCCCTCCTCCTACCCATTCTTCCTCATTGTCAAGGATATCAGTGGATTAGCCAGGACGAACCGAATACTGATCAACCCCTTCTCTACTGAGAAGATCGATGGCGATACATCCATCGAAATAAGGGAAAATTATGGGTCGGTGAAGCTGTACTCCGACGGAACCGACTGGTTCACCATCAAATGACGCTGTGTCACGGCCACACTTTTCGTTGTTCCGATGTACGAGACCAAGTACAATGCAAAACAAACACACACGCGATCGAGAGTAGAGAGGAACTACTGCACCGCACAGAAGGAATACGCTGGAGAAGGCGTGGAGCAGAAGGTGCACACACAAAGCACTGCAGTCCGCGATCCCCCGAGACACATCGCCGTCTTGTCCACTTGCACACAGAAAGTAGACGAACTGGTGAACGCGATGGCATGCGCCTATGACCCCAACAGTCTCCCCTACTGCGGCATCGGGGAAACGAGAGTCGACGTCCACCTGGTGGGGCGACTTCAGATCTGGCACATCAGGGACCTGTCTGTCTTCGAGATACAAGCACATATATTTGACGCCGTGGTTCTGCTGGAGCCGGACCTCTGCTACAGTCAGAGCCATATCGACGGGCTCATCTACAATATCGACGCAAACCTCCCCACCTTCACATTGGTGGTTCAGCCACCGGGGTACCACGTCCGGAAGGAGTTCACGGGCGAACAAACGAACCCCGATCCATTTGTGCTTACGGAGGAGGATGCCGACCTATACCTCCGATCAGGGAAGTCTGTTGTCCGCTACCTAGAGGATCAGATGGACATGGTGAAGTACCGGAGGAACCTGGTAGCGGCTTCCGGCGACGTAGCGGAGGACACGTGTGAGCTCAGTGTGCGGTACTGCTGCCTATGAGGTGCTCGGTTCCGTGATCGAATCCATCATGGAAGTTATCCTTTTCAGGCCCGTCTGTATTCCGGTGAGAGATGCTTCGAGAGACTTCATGTCGCGGCTCGTACGGGACACCTCCAGATCATACATGGTCTGAGTCTCGTGGCCTTTCGTCTGCTCCTCAATGATGCGGCTGGTCAGTTTCTTGATGATACTGTTTTTACCGCCCATCTTGAGACGCTCAGCAGGTGTCATTTCGAGAATGTCTGTCAAATCATTGACCTTCTGCTCCTGGGGTAGCAGTGTCGACTTGAGACCCTCGACCTCCACCTGTAGCTCCTGCCGCCTCTTTTCTGCTGCATCCAGTTGCAACTGGAGGGCAGTGGAGCGCTCGTCAGAGGTAGTGGAGACTAGCTTCATCTTCTTCATCTTCTTGACCAGGTTGCGAACCCCGTCCTCCATGATGGATAACTTTGACTTCTTCTTCACTAAATCATCTCTTTGTACAGAGGCCTTTTGCTCTGCGTCCCGTAATTTTTCCACTAACTTCTTGACCAGATTATCTTTTTCAAGCGTCTCCGAATTCCGTAGAGACGAGAGTTTGGTCAGCTGAATCTTGTCCAGCGCCATCTTAGCCTCACCGGCGCTAAGCCGTTCCTTTAGTACACCCATCGCCTCGCCATGCTGCTGCTTCAGGCTGGCGGCCTCTGTGACCTTCTTCTGGAGCGCGGCCAGCTCCTCACCATGCCGCTGCTTCAGGCTGGCGGCCTCTGTGACCTTCTTCTGGAGCGCGGCCAGGTCCTCACCATGCCGCTGCTTCAGGCTGGCGGCCTCTGTGACCTTCTTCTGGAGCGCGGCCAGCTCCTCACCATGCCGCTGCTTCAGGTCTGTGGACGCCTTCTGCAATGATGAGGAGGCCAGACGCTGTTCGGACAGCTCCGATCTCAGTTGTCCGATTCGCTTGTCGGACCGAGCCTTCGATTCCAGCATCTCCGACTCCAGACGCTTCAGGTCATCGGACCCCTTATCGAGTCGTAGGTGCAACTCTGACACTTTCTGGGCGGCAGACGATTTGATATCATCAATGAGGGCCTTCCCCTCCGGGGCGACTGCCCCGATTGTCCGGCCAGAGGCGGATGTGCGACCCATCGAGCCCCGGATGTCGGAGACCTTACTGAAGAAGAGATTTACCTTGCGGAGGAGGGTCCCAGCAGCTGCAGGGCCCTCGCTGACGTCCAGCCCCAGGTGCAGTCGAAAGTAGGTCAAGACGAAGTTCTCCATAGAGCGCAGGTGCCCAGGGGAAAACAGCACACCGGCGACAGAGGTGTTAGACCCCTCGTCCGGAACGTACCACTGGGTCGGGTCCAGTCCGCCCTGCACCCTCTCGGCGGAAACCTTCTGGTGTAGCTTACAAAGGTCCTGGTCCTGTCGTCGCAGAAAGTTACCACACTGTTTCCTGATACATTCTACCGGGATCTTCTCACGGAATACGTTCATGATGAATTTGCGACGAGCCACCACTTCAGCTCGACACCTCCTGATATCTACCCGATTCCAGTCATTCTGACAAAACATAATGCGGTGCTATACAGAGTCCCAGCTCTTTACGACTGGTATTGATCTTTATTAAATCTTTCAAAGTGTGGGACATTCATGATCACAAATCGCTAGAGGATGTTGGTCACCGGAGTGATGTACTTCAGGAATACACAGTGGGTGTTGTTGGGCAGGACGAACCCGTCGAACTGGTTGAAAATGACGTTCAGAAAGCAGCTCGTGATGGAGCTATCGCAGCGACGATCGTTGCCGAATACAGAGTGTGCACAGAGCTCTTTGAGACATCTTCGCATCTGAACCATCATCTTCTTCGTGACGACACATAGCTTCAGCCCACGATCCTTCGAATCCATCAGGTGTACGCGCTTCGACTTACCAGACGACTTGCTCGCTCTCCCGACGACTCCCACGGGACTATAGCCGAACAGGGACCGCATCCAGAATGACCCACCGAGCATCAGGTCCTTCTTAACCAGAGGCGTCTTCTGGCGACGTAGGGCCAGTTTGGTATCCAGACAGAGACTGCCCTTCAGGCGATAACTCGCGGTCATGATCTGTGCGACATTCGCATTTTGCACGCTCGACAGGAGGGTGGGACATGTCTTCTCGAGTACCAGTAGGTACATGTGCTGGTAACAGATGATGCCCCGGCGGTTGCACTGCCTGCCGTTGCGGTTCAGGGCAATACAGCTGAGGTGATCCGTTGTCGCGGGGGAACCCTTGGAGTCGAGTGGTACATCGGTATCACTCTTGCCCCGGGACTCCCGGGACTTCCGGGACTTCCGGGACTTCCGGGACTTCCGGGACTTCCGGGACTTCCGGGACTTCTGGGACTTCTGTTCGGATTCGGATTCGGATTCGGAGCCGGAGCCGGAGTCAGATGAGTCAGATTCAAAGTCGGAGTCGGAGTCGGAGTCGGAACCCGAATCGGAACTGTACATTCTGTCTCGATCGTAGGAAGTAGTCTGACCCATGTTGTATTTATAACTGTCATAAACAAGATTACAACAACTTTGAGCGCAAAAGAGACTCGATGTCATCCAGCCGGACCAGGACGTGGTTGGTCTTGGAGGTGAAGCATATGATCTCACGCATCACGAAAAAACCCAGTACGATGACGCAAAGCAGCGCGACGTCTTCCGCGATCTTCCCCCTGTGGTGCTCCATGCAGATCTTGACCATGTTGAAAAGTATAGGTACCCACCGTTATTTATATTATAAACGACACCATGGATCTCACATCGAGAAAAAGAACGCGACGATTTCTACACATCATCAGGCGGAACAGTGTCCTCCCGGGGGACAGACTGAGCCCCCGCACCCAAGTGGCTCAGTTCGCACACAGGTACGTGTGTGACCGGTATTTCAGAATGCTGGAGAGGAAGCGGCACTACAAAGCGAGGGAAAAGCTGCGCATTTCAAACGAGGGTCAGGAATATGAAGAACACGAGTCCAAGTAGTAGCAGTGCGCAGATGTTGACCTCAAAGTCATAGAGACAGTGCTCGTCGGTGATGCTGGGCTCCATCCCACCCGCCACCACCTTCCTCAGTATGCTGACAACAGGGGTCACGCACTGAATATCCTCGAAGCCCAGCCCCAATATCGAAGTGAGCGTCCCGAACATCCCGTCTCTTTACTTCAGTTCGCGCGCGCCATTGCGTGTATGTGACTCGGCACAGGTCTTTCCTGACTCAGGGACTCGAACAACCGCTTGAGGCGATCCACCTCAACGAACACCTTTGTGAGAGGCTTCTTGGAAGACTTGCGCTCACCCAACATCACCTCGATACTGATCGCCAGCTGCCTGTACTTACCCCAGCTCGCGCGATAGTCCGACAATATCGTTTTGTAGTTGAGCTTGGCATGGATCGCGTTCCCAACCGTGACCATCAAGGAGATGAACCCTGTAGCCAGCTGCGCGTAGGAGTTCTTCTGGTCGATCGTGATGAAGACTCCAGAGGTCGCCAGAGCACCCATGATAGCGAGCGGTACGATCATAACATTTTCCTTTCGACGTGCCCAGTCCATTCCCCTTTCGTAATCAATCACCTTTTCCTTGCACAAGGCCAGCCAGTTCGCGAGTAACTCATAGACACACCTATACTCGATATCGTCGTGGCGCACCAACTGCTTCGTTCGTTATGCCGCGCCGAGTTCCAATGTCGGTCGAATGTGACCGAGTACGTAACGAGTCGATGACGATCTCTCTCAGGTCGTCGGCTACCATGCCCCTATCCTTATCCCTATCCCTATCCCTATCCCTATCCCTATCCCTATCCATATCCCTGTGCTTGTATCGGGGTCCGTCTTTATGCCCCTGCCCCCGCCCTTGCACATGAATCTGCTTCTGCTTCTGCTTCTGCTCCTGCTTCTGCTTCTGCTCCTGCTCCCGCTCCTGCTCCTGATCGTGCCCGTGCTCCTGCTCCTGCTCCCGCTCCCGCTTCTGCTCCCGCTTCTGCTCCTGCTCCCGCTCCTGCCCCTGCTCCCGCTCCTGCCCCTGCTCCTGCTCCTGCTCGTGCGCCTGCTCGTGCGCCTGCTCGTCCGCCTGCTCCTGCTCGTGCGCCTGCTCCTGCTCGTGCGCCTGACCCTGTTGTCGTTCTTCTGTACACACGGGGCGATTTGTGTCCAACGACTGTACTCCTGACACGTGTTGTGACTCTGGACCACCTGAGATAATCGGAAGATTCCGAAGACTGCGACCGGTAGCGCGCTTCGGTCTCGGGAGGCGCTCTGGCTCGACCTGCCCCCTTGCCGGAGATCCCAGCCGCTGAATATCGAGTTCTTTTCGAAAGCTAGACATCTGTGTCGACCTTCTATTTGTTTTTTCTAGTCAGGAAGCATTGTAGAATAAACCCAAAATGAACACAGTCCTCTTTGCCTTGCTCTTCGTAGCATACTTCCTGATTCTGGCGAGTATACCACTCGCGGCAATTACCATCATTGAAGTCCTGAGTGCCAGGAAGAAGCGTTCCGCCAAAAGGACCGGGACGGAACGGGACACAGACGCGGCCACGACCGACCTGATCGACACCGACACGTCGGGTACAGGCACGAACAACTCGCCGGAATCGCTCGTCGCCCAGATACAGGCGACCCAGAATCTACGACCGAAGCTGGAAGTCGATGGTATACCCCCCGAGTACCTGGGCACCCAGGACAGACTGGGTAAGCAGACGGCGGACAGGTCCAAAGGTGCCAACTTCCTGGGTCTGAAAGACGGAGATGTCGTGATCGACTCATCCCGATGGCGGTTCTTCAGGTATGTAGCCGCCACAGACCTATTCGAAGATATAGGGTTCCCAGTGCCGCGGAACACGCCTATCAAGATACAGGGGTCAGGCGAAGCGGTCATACGTTCCGAATCAGACCGGAGAGAATCCATCGTCAACGCCATACCCACAGAGTACCCTATAACCTTCGACCCCGATACCGGAACCATCGGACTGGCACAGGACGACAAAGAGGCTCATATAAAGCTTTTCCAACAGGTGCTCTCCAACCCCAACGTCTCTAGTACCACGCTCAAGTCCACCGAGTTCGCCGACATCCTCAGGATCACGGAGAATGGTAATGACACAGTGAGCCACATTCTGACCTCCATGCAAGAAGGCTCTCTCAGAGTCACCCTGAACGTCATGGTCCTGTCCGTCGGCAGCACTAGTACATCGCAAATCGACATCCAACTGGTCGCCGACAAGCTGACCCCTCCTCTCCCCATGTACGGCACATCGACAGTCCTCGCACCCGGGTCTTCCCAGAGGATCTCCGGCCGGTGGGAATTGGACCTGAGCGAGTCCCAGAAGGCTCAGATTCGTCAGACCGGGATTCTGCTCCAGGTGCGATTAGGAGACGCAGATGCTTCGGTCGGGTTGGAACGCTTTATGATCTCCAAGTGAAATTAAGAGAAAGACCCCGGTGGTACCATGTCGACCAATCCTGAATGTAATGCCGCCCCGGATGGAAAGCGGAAGCTGTTCAACTTCCTGTCGATCTCGGCCATCATGCTCCTGCTGGCATTCGTAGTGCTACAGCTCGTTCCTTCCCTACAAGTCTACTACCACAGGGGATCCACAAAACAACTGATCACACGGCTGCAGGACATAATCGAGGACAGGGACTTCGACGTGCAGCATCTGGTGCCACTCACCACCGGACCGGACTCCGTGCGACGGCACTACGAATACATGTCAAGTCCGGAGTGGGGCTCTCCGATCAGGGACGGGCCCGAAAGAAGTTCTAGGGGAGAGTGCTTCTGGATCGATGGTATGCTACGATGCAAATTCATGGAATGAACTCTACAATAAAGAGAGCGATCGAGATCTCTCCGTATCACTGGGCGCCCCCAGAGACAGACGTACGAGTATGTACCCCGGTGCCTGGGGACCCACCTTCTGGGACACCCTACACATCATCGGGTACACGCTGCCCGACGGCCCCCTCCGCCAGGAGAAACTGAGTGCCGTACACGACCTCTTGCTGTCACTGTCCGAACTCCTGCCCTGTCCACAGTGCGCGGCGCACCTCAGAACATATGTCGTCGAGACACCGTTCGCGGGACGAACGGGCCTACAGTTCCGACTCTGGCTGCACGAACTACATAATGCAGTCAACAGGAGACTCAAGAAGAAGGAGCCGTCGTTCGAGGAGGCGCAGCAGATGGTCAGAGACCGATTCTTCAAGATTGAAGACTGGATCCAACTCAGAGACACGGAGCTGCAGAGACTGCGGCGACTGGAAGACCCGTCGGGTTCGGCGCGCATCGGAGACCACGACGCCCCCGAAGACCCCGAGGAAGAGCGCCATCGTCCGCATACCACAGAAACCCCGAAACCTGTAGCCACCAACGCCGTGAAGGTCTCGCTCATAGTTCTCGCAGCAGTCGTTATCGCAATCGCTGCATACATTATCACCCGCCGCGCTAAGGGCCCAAACTGAAACCCTGTTCACGACATCCGAAAACACTGACGGACAGGGGAACTGACTATAATTCAAAGATCCATCTAGACACAATGTCCTCTTCAAAGCCCACCAAGAAGCACTCCTCGGGAGATATCTCTCACCTGAAGAACCAGCCACCTCTCAAAAGGTCCAAACACTCGGGCCTAACCCTGGAGAAGCCGCCAACACCGGAACTGAAGTCCGCTTGTCCCCAGGGATCCGGTGAGACCGCGGTGCCCCGCCTGTCTCCCCTTCCCCGGAAGAAGAATACCACTGTCGCGACCACCTTGGACGCCTCGGTCGAAGGGAAGGCGGGAGTGGCGGATGCCATAGGGTCGATACGCGTCGATAGCCCCTACACGGGCCAGTACGACGACACCATGCAGATGTCTTCGTTGCGGGTCGGCTCCAAGGACTCCAACGAGAGACTGTACATCAAGCTCACGGGTGGCGGTAGAATCCCGTTCGACCCCACCGTCAAGGGCGATACGGCCAAACTCTGCTTCACCATGTCTGAACAGGCGGTCGCAGACATCGACCTGCTCCAGCAGATCAATGATCGGATCCTGTGCGTGGCGAAGCAGAAGCTGAAGAAGTGGAAGTTCACGCAGTGGGCTCCTCTGCTGAAGCCCAAGGTGCAGTACGAGAGAGACGACGGTACGAAGGCCTTCTGGGACCACAAGATGAATGGGAGGGTCAAGGTCGATCCGGACACCCTGGCGCTCGTGAACAGCGGTGGCTGCAGAGTGGTAGACACCAGTGGCAAGAAGATCGAGGACCTCAAGACACTGAAGGGCCTCCGGTGGAAGAGAATGATCGTGGAGGTCAGCTACATATTCAAGTACCAGCTCCACACCGGCCCACAGGTGAACGTGAAGCTTCTCGAGGTCGAAATCCCGCAATGCGTCGAGTTCGAGTTTTAGAACCCGATTAAAAATTAAATAAACTTATTTTATTATTCAAAAGTCACGATTACAATGCAGAACTTTCCCATCTCCCTCTCCGTCGCAGATGTCGCGATCGACACTGGGCGCGGCCTCCACAAATTCCGACACGATTACAGGGTGATCCTCACGAGTGGGGAGGAGTCGGGGTTCCCCACCACCCTCCCAACACTGTTCGCAAGGCTCAGAGAGACACTGGCCGAACCACAGCTCGAACTCATCCGACCCCTCCTTTGTCGCATAAACTCGTGCCCCCACAAAGTGTTCTCCTGCTCGATCGAGGACCATACCCGGGCAATTTCTGCCCTCGAGACACTGGGGCTCCAGGTGGAACCCGTGCCCCGCGAGATCCTCAGCCTCCTGATGGAGCCTGCGCAGACCGGAGCCCCCAGAGAGGCCTCGCCCCCCCACACCGTACCCGGCTTCCAGAAGCTCTACCCCTGGCAGAAGGAGGGCGTAGATTTCATACTGGAGCGGGGGGCCAGAGCGATTCTGGCCGATGGGATGGGGCTCGGCAAGACGTACCAGGCGATCGCCACCATGCAG
>JGI20152J14361_10002387_pt1 | contig 11263 bp, 10 predicted proteins | sample COG_02_FD_14361 | JGI IMG/M metagenome (IMG submission 14361)
GCTTCTTTACGAAATTCTTTTCCGTGTCTCGGTGCCATGTTATGTCTCCTTGATGGCCAGTGTGCTATCAAGTGCTCGAAACTTTCTACGGACAAGTCCAATCAACCATTTGGGAAACCTGATCCGTTTTCATATCATCAGTGCACGGGTTGTGTACGGTTTGTGCATCCATATTTCCTGCTGCTTTGGGAGTAAAACAAAAAAACAACCTTCGCCCACAACAACCCAATGTCATCAGCGCACTCCCACAAGCTCTTTGGCATGTGGGCTAATTAAATCAAAATATGGGGCAGAACAGGCTGCGCCTTAAATAAGCTCTGCCCACAAGTTTAGCTTACCAAGGCTAGGCCATAACTTCGCCAATCAGCATCTTAGGCTCTCCACTAAAGAACTTTGGAATGTCTGCCAGAACGGGACCAGCGGCTGCCAACGTGGAATCCAATGCGGCTTGATCTGCAAATGTCATTGTCGCGACTACATGAAAACCGGGCAGAACATCTGGCCCACCTGCCAAACCTTTGGCGATCAAGGTCGACGCAATATGCGCCCCCATGTGTTCCACAACCAATGCCATATGGGTTGATGCGTAATAGTCATGATCAAACGTAGTATTATTATCGGTCGGATATAAAACCTGAAGTGAAAGTGTCATAGTAAGTCCTTTTAGTTAACAATTATAAGATTATAAAAATAACTCTAACGATTTACTTTGGAAATACTACACTCACGACCACACCAAACGAGCGTCTTATGGATGCCGATGGGCTCAGGGCGCACCCTAATCCTTCATCAGGCCCTTTTCTTTGGCCAATTCACGCATCTTATCTTGCAGTTTCTCAAATGCGCGTACTTCGATTTGGCGAATGCGTTCGCGGCTTACGCCAAACTCACCTGACAATTCTTCCAGCGTCGTCGCTTTATCTTGCAAACGTCGCGCCGCCAAAATCGCCTTTTCACGGTCGTTTAGAACACCCATAGCTTCCGCCATCAACTCACGGCGTATTTCCAACTCATCATTGCGTTCATAATCTGCGGCTTGATCGGCATTTTCATCTTCCAACCAATCCTGCCATTCGGTTTGACCTTCGCTTGGATCACCGATCTGCGCATTCAGGCTGGCATCACCACCCGACATGCGGCGGTTCATGGATATAACCTCTTTTTCGGTCGCCCCCAATTCCGTGGCAATACGCGCAACATTTTCCGGACGTAAATCCCCCGCTTCGATCGCACCAATTTTATTCTTTGCTTTACGAAGATTGAAAAACAGCTTCTTTTGCGCGCTTGTCGTACCGATTTTCACCAACGACCAACTGCGCAATATGAATTCTTGAATGCTCGCGCGGATCCACCACATGGCATATGTGGACAAACGGAATCCTTTTTCAGGATCAAACCGTTTCACCGCTTGCATTAAACCAACATTTGCTTCTGAAATAATTTCCGCGGTCGGTAACCCGTATCCACGATATCCCATGGCGATTTTTGCAGCCAACCGTAAATGCGACGTCACCATTTGATGGGCCGATTCAGTATCTTCACGTTCTACCCACGCTTTCGCCAACATGTATTCATGCTCTTTTTCCAGCATGGGAAACTTGCGAATTTCTTGCATGTATAAATTCAAGCCTTGTTCGGGGCTTGGTGTCGGTAAATTACTGTAGCTCATATCACCCTAGTCACTTTTTCTACTCAACTATACCTATGGCCAAATACCATAGATACAACGCGTTGAGCGCTATATATGGTACAATTCCACGTTGAATGTCACGTAAAATCTTTTAGTTTCAAATACTTAGAATTAAAGTAACCTTACGTCACTTTCTATTATTTTCTTAAAACTTCTAATAAATCACTAAAATCTTGGGGAATTTCACTTGAAAATTCTACATTTTCTTTCGTAACGGGATGCACAAACCCCAGGGTTCGCGCATGTAACGCCTGACGTGCAAACCCTTTAACCAGCGCTAAATCGTCGTCTTGAAATGCAGAACTTGGCATTGCTTTGCGCAATCCATAAATCGGATCACCGATCAATCCATGGCCAATATGGGCAAAATGCACGCGAATTTGATGCGTGCGTCCTGTTTCCAACCAACACTCCAGCAACGCCGAATGACCAAAATCTTCCAGCACAGCCGCGCGTGTAATTGCATGACGACCTGCGTCTTGAACAACGGCCATACGTTTGCGATCCGTTTTGTGACGCGCAATATTTGTCGCGACACGGATCACACCACCGTCTTCAAACCCAACGCCGCGCAAACCACCCAAACGTGGATCACCTTTCAAAGGTACGCCCTTAGACACCGCTAAATAACGCCGCGATATACTGTGATCCGCAAACTGCGCTGCAAGCCCAGCATGGGCCTCGTCAGATTTTGCCACAACCAACAAACCCGACGTATCTTTATCAATGCGATGCACAATACCGGGGCGTTTTTCACCACCAACGCCGGATAAATTACCGCCAAAATGGTGCAACAACGCATTTACCAAGGTCCCATGCTCCGAACCGGGTGCGGGATGCACCACCATGCCGGCGGGCTTGTTAACGATGATCAAATGTTCATCTTCAAACACCACATCCAACGGAATATCCTCTGGCTTGGCATTGTCGTAATCTTCGACAGGTGGCATCACTACTTTAAAAACAGTGCCCTCAGGTGCTTTGTATTTCAACGTCGTTATTGCAACACCATCACGCGTCACAGCCCCTGCTTCGATCAATTTGGTTAAACGTGAACGGCTTAGCGTAACTTCGGCTGGTACAACCTTGGCCAATGCCTTATCCAGACGGGGCGCTGGGTTTTCACCCAAAGTCAATTCGATAACATGAGGCACAGACATGGAAGATCCTTCTGAATTTCCGGCAGAACCAACAAACTTAAAAATGTTGCGCCGCTTGGTAACGACCCTACTGATCGTCATGATTGTGGGCTTCATAGCGTTGATTTTGATGCTTGTCATGCGCTTCCCATCATCCAAGCCAACAAATCCACTCACAAACCTGACAATCCCCGCTGGCATTAACGCCACTGCCTATACCCAAGGCGACGATTGGTTTGCGATTGTAGACGATGGAAATACCATCCACATTTACAATCAATCGGATAACAGCTTGCGCCAGACGATTAAAATCACACCACAATAACGCAATTTTAGTCGTTCAATTGTTCACGTTTAACTTGCGAATAAATTACCGCAAGAAAAATAATAATACCACCAATCACCGCGGCAGATGTCGGTTGTTCCGACAAAATTACAAAGGCTAAAATTGGTGCCAATGGCATCTCTAATGTCGACAACAGTGCTGTCACTGATGCGGGCAGACGCCGCGCGCCTTCAAACAAGGTGACAGATGCAACTGCGAAAACCAATCCAAACACAATCAAAACAGGCATCTCATCAGACACTACATGTAATGGTTCACCAAACATCATGGCAATGGGTAACAAAACAATTGACGAAAGAGCCGTTGGGAATGCCGCCACGGTGTTGGGATATACACGGTATAAAACAATCACCCCTGACATCATAATCGTCATAAATAGCGCTAATAAATCACCTTGTATTTGATGACTTCCAATTCCACCCGAAACCACGACGACAACACCGAAAAATGCCGCGAAACTTGCCAACAGAACGCGTCGTGTCGGTTGCTCCTTAATAACAACCCACGCCATTCCAGCCGCTAAAAATGGGGCGGCGGCATAAATCAACGCAACATTGGCGACACTGCTGAGCTTAAACGCAGGGATAAATGCCGCAGTGCCCGCAGACATCATAATCGTCGCCAACAACGCTGGCCGGTCAAATGCGCGCATTTCCTTGATCAAATCACGTCGTATCGCCAAATAAAACAACGTAAACGCAGCCGCCGACACACCGCGCCAGAATATAACACCCCATGCATCTGTCGACACACCTTTGGTGAAGATACCAGCAGAGCTAAACACCACTGCCGAAATTACAATCAAAACAACACCCGTTAAACTATCTTGTCGGCTATTCGTTTTCATAAATTCATCCCAATTGAAGTTGGCGCTCGGTATTTGCTTTGCCTACTACACAAGCCAACCCTCACAAACCATATTTCAGCACAATAACAAAACAACTTTTTTACTTTGCCTAAATATCCTCGCTGGCATTAACGCCACTGCCTATACCCAAGGCGACGATTGGTTTGCGATTGTGGATGATGGAAATACCATCCACATTTACAACCAATCGGATAACAGCTTGCGTCAAACTATTCAGATTGGCGCTGAATAATTGTCGATCAGCCTCTTTTCCCCGCAAGCCCAGTTGCACGCAGAAACATTGGCTTGTTTACTCCGTCTAATACAGCAGTAGTTAATTGACCGTTCGAAGTTGCCCCAGTATCAACACAAATTCTATTAAACTTTACAACTGGGTCATCCCCCGGCGTATGACCGTGCACAACAACATGCCCATGATCTATCTCGCTGTCTAAGAACCTGCTTCTAATCCACAAAAGATCTTTGTCCTGCTGTTCCTCAATTGGAACTTCAGGCACGATACCCGCATGAACGAACAAGTACGGCCCAATGATTTTATAAAGTGGAAGCGAGCGTAGCCATGCAATACGTTCTTCATCCAAAGCTTCCTTTAATACTGATGGATCATATCCGCCAAATCGAAACGAAACTCCTAAAGAGGCAAGCGTTTCATCTCCACCATTGGACAACCATGTGTGCCATGCCTCCCGATTATCTGTTTCAAGACACTCAAGCATCATGGCTTCATGGTTTCCAAGAAGACAGGTGCTATTCCAACCCATCATTCCCTGCATCAAGCAGTCGATCACCTCAACACTATAGGCGCCACCGTCAATGTAATCACCAACATAAACAATATGCGCATCGCATTGAGCATGCATAAATTTATGATGCTCTTTAATATGTTCTTGTAATTGCTGGAGAAGGTCGACGCGGCCGTGGATATCACCAACAGCATAAATTATCGTTTTCATACGACAGTCAATATATCACGACGACACAGGTGTCACTCTTTCATTGCCCCCCATCTTTACTTTGCCTAAATATCCTCGCCGAAGGCATCCAACCCTTGCACCCACACGCCACCGCACGCATATTACCCCCATGAGTCTGCCCCCTGGTTTCTTAGAAGAATTGCGCAACCGCGCGTCCCTGTCCCAAGTGGTCGGGCGCAAGGTCACGTGGGAACAAAAGAAAACCAACACTGCCAAGGGCGATTTCTGGGCCCCCTGTCCCTTCCATTCAGAAAAAACTGCATCTTTCCACGTCGATGACCGCAAGGGTTTCTACTACTGTTTTGGTTGTCACGAAAAGGGCGATGCAATTTCCTTTATCCGTGGCACCGAAAATGTCGGCTTTATGGAAGCGGTCGAAATCTTGGCCCGCGAAGCAGGCATGACAATGCCCGCACGCGATCCCCAAGCCCAACAAAAAATGGATCGCAACAAAGAATTGGCCGACGTGATGGAACAGGCCGTTCAGTTCTACAAACTCCAATACAACACTGCCAACGCACAGGCCGCGCGCGACTATATTAAAACGCGTGGGCTGTCCCAAGACACGCAAAACACCTTCGAAATCGGCTTTGCCCCCAATGATCGCGGTGCATTATCCCAACATCTACGCGGCAAAGGCGTGGACGAGGCGAAAATCGTCGATGCAGGGCTTGCCATCAAACCCGATGACGGTGGCGCCGCATTTGATCGGTTCCGTGGCCGCATCATGTTTCCGATCCGCAATGCGCAGGGCCGCTGTACCGCCTTTGGTGGTCGCGCCATGGACCCAAATGCCCGCGCCAAATACCTAAACTCAAACGAAACCGCCCTATTTGACAAGGGTCGCAGCCTCTACAATCACGGCCCTGCCCGCGAAGCAGCAGGCAAGGTCGACAGCCTGATCGTCGCCGAAGGCTACATGGACGTGATCGCCTTAGCGCAATATGGCTTCAAACACGCTGTCGCCCCATTGGGCACCGCAATCACCGAAGGCCAGCTCGCGTTGATGTGGCGCATGCACCCAGAACCAATCATTGCACTCGACGGCGACACAGCAGGCCTACGCGCCGCCCTGCGCTTGATCGATCTGGCATTGCCCCTGCTCGAAGCAGGCAAATCCCTGCGCTTTTGTATTATGCCCGAAGGCCAAGATCCCGATGACGTCTTAAAGGCACGCGGTGCATCCGCCATGCAAGAACTTTTGGATGGCGCAGTCCCAATGGTGAACTTATTGTGGCAACGCGAAATCGAAAACAAAAACTTCGACAGCCCCGAACGTCGCGCCGCGTTGGACACATCCCTGCGCAGCGCCATTCAAAAAATCCAAGACAAATCAATTCGCCATCACTACGGCCAAGCGATCAAAGAGTTACGCTTTCAACTGTTCGCCCCCCAACGCCAAACCCAACAACGTGGTCAGTTTAAACCTTGGGCGAAACAGGCAAAACAACTGGCAACCATGGGAGCCAAGGCATCCATGCTCGCCGCCAGCACCGACACCGCCATGCGCCTACGCGAAAGCGTTATTTTGGCGGCCGCCATTCGCAATCCTTCTGCGGCTTTGCAAAACGAAACTGCGATGGAAAAATGCCCCATCACCACGCCCGATTTAACAGAAATCATGAACGCCCTCTTGGCAAACTTGCATACCGACCTATCTAATACAGACACGCAAAATTCTTTTGACGACATCTTGGCACAATCACTGGGATATTCACCGCTGGATCGACTGCTGGAACTAAAACCCTTGCACAACCATCCCTACCTTCGAAAACAGGTAAACGCGGAATTAACCAAGCGTACATTAGAAGAAGAACTTGCTAAACACTCTGCCCTAATCGGGGCATCCAACGAAATCAAAGAGGCGGAACAAGATTTGACAGGATTGGTTGACGAAGGCCTAACTTGGCGGTTGAAACAAGCCGCCCTCGCCAAGGGCAAAGCGACCCGTGCCGTCGAAGAAGAGGGCACCGCAGCAGGCGAAGATGCCTCCGCAATGTCAAAAGAACTCCAAAACATGCTCGATAATCAAATTTGGGTAAAGAAAAAGCACTGACCCCCATTGCGAATCACCCCATCAATGTGTTGATTCGTCTCAGCCTCTACTGATTCGCAGAATCAGATCACTGAACAATGTAAGGAGCCTAACCAATGGCAGCCAAAGACGACAATTCAAAGAGCAGTGATGGTAAAGACGGCATGGGTGACATGAGCCAAGCCGCAGTCAAAAAAATGATGGCCGTAGCGCGCGAGCGTGGCTACATCACTTATGACGAACTAAACGAAGTCATGCCCCCAGACACAGTCTCCTCCGAACAAATCGAAGACGTGATGTCCATGTTGTCCGAAATGGGTATCAACATCATCGAAGCCGACGAAGTCGAAGTCGAAGATGAAGGCCCAACAGATGTGGCCGTCGTGGCAAACGATGAAAAATCCGTAACACTTGCCGCCACTGGCAAAGAAACACTTGATCGCACCGACGATCCCGTGCGCATGTATCTGCGCGAAATGGGTTCTGTTGAATTGCTTTCACGCGAAGGCGAAATCGCCATCGCAAAACGCATCGAAGCCGGTCGCAAAACAATGATCGAAGGCCTGTGCGAAAGCCCGCTAACATTCCAAGCGATCACCATTTGGCGCGACGAGCTGTTGGACGAAGAAATCCTTTTGCGCGATGTGATCGATCTGGAAACCACTTTCAGCGACACACTCGAAGACGAAGAAGAAGCACCTGTCGTGGCCCCCGTTGGCACACCGAAACCTGGCGCAGAAAAAGCCCAAGAACTGGACGCTGACGGCGATCCAATTTCCGACGACGATGATGACGACGAAGAAGACGAAGTGGCAAACCTATCGCTTGCGGCGATGGAAGAGGCCCTGAAACCTGATGTTTTGGCAACTTTGGCGAAAATCGCCAAGGATTATAACAAATTGGCAGCAATGCAGGACGAACGCATTTCAGCCACCATCAACGAAGACGATACATTCTCTGACAAGTCAGAAAAGTCATACCAAAAATTGCGCAAGTCCCTTGTGGAACAGGTCAACGCCCTGCACTTCCACAACAACCGTATCGACGCATTGATCGATCAGTTGTACGGCATTAACCGCAAAATCATGTCCATCGATTCAGGCATGGTGAAACTGGCCGACCAATCACGCATTAACCGTCGTGAATTTGTCGAAAAATACCGTGGTCTTGAATTGGACCCAATGTGGATGGAAAACATCGCCCAAGAAGAGGGTCGCGGCTGGAAAACATTCATCGAAAAGCACGCAGACAAAGCAAACGAATTACGCGCAGACATGGGCCAAGTTGGCCAATACGTTGGCGTCGATATCCCTGAATTCCGCCGCATCGTAAACCAAGTACAAAAGGGCGAAAAAGAAGCCCGTGCAGCCAAGAAAGAAATGGTCGAAGCAAACCTACGCCTCGTTATTTCAATCGCGAAAAAATACACCAACCGTGGCCTACAATTCTTGGATTTGATCCAAGAAGGTAACATCGGCCTGATGAAAGCCGTGGATAAATTCGAATACCGTCGCGGTTACAAATTCAGCACCTATGCCACATGGTGGATCCGTCAGGCGATCACGCGTTCCATCGCGGATCAGGCACGCACAATCCGTATCCCAGTGCACATGATCGAAACGATCAATAAATTGGTGCGTACGGGTCGTCAAATGCTGCACGAAATCGGTCGCGAACCAACACCCGAAGAGTTGGCAGCGAAACTACAAATGCCTTTGGACAAAGTCCGCAAGGTTATGAAAATCGCCAAAGAGCCAATTTCATTGGAAACCCCCATCGGTGACGAAGAAGATTCACAGCTGGGCGATTTCATCGAAGACAAAAACGCGATCCTACCATTGGAAAGCGCGATCCAAGGCAACCTAAAAGAAACCACAACCCGCGTTCTGGCATCCCTGACCCCCCGCGAAGAGCGCGTCTTGCGCATGCGTTTTGGTATCGGCATGAACACGGATCATACGTTGGAAGAGGTCGGTCAACAGTTCAGCGTGACCCGCGAACGTATTCGTCAGATCGAGGCGAAGGCATTGCGTAAGTTGAAGCATCCTAGTCGTTCACGCAAGTTGCGGAGTTTCTTGGATCAGTAATTTTTAAAGGCGCCTTCGGGCGCCTTTATAGCGAGTGCAGTTTCTTGGCGTCTCTAACTGTTAATAAGTAAATGGAATTCTTTTTCGCCAATAATTTGTAAATCGTATCCCTGCTCTATCAACTCTTCTGCTTTGCGATGTTTTGAGCTTTTAGAATGACCAGCTAATAATTCTAGATCTTGATCACCGACCACTAGCATCGTCAGCTTTTTGGAAACTCCAGCTTTGACTGTAATTCCTTCACGCGCCGCTATTGCGCTTACTTCCTCCCTCGAAATTGAGAGCGCTCCAGTAAAGCACGCAAAATGGCCGAATAATGGTCCATTTTTATTGCCCTCTACTGCAACACTATTTGGATAAATCTTTTTCTTGGCAGGCTCGTTTGCAATTTTAGAAAACTCTTTTCCCAATCGTGTTTCCGCTAGCACAACAACTTCAGCAGCAGCGCGCGCATCTTCAGCGGCATCGTGATGCCGAAACTTCAAATCCAATTCAGCCTTTAGGTTTGCCAGACCATGCCCCCCATTCCCAACAAATTCGGGCCATGCACGACGGGCAATTTTCACACTATCTAACCATGATGTCTTCAATTTCTCTAACTCATGGTAGTGGCATGCAGAGTCCATTGCCTGTTTATCAAAGTTAGAGTGTTGGATTAAAATATGTACTTCTAAAAGTGGCCTTAGCCTCTCGAGCACATCAGTAAAACTCGGTGCGTTTTGAATTGTGTCCTCATCAATTCCATGAATACCCACATTGAAGTCAGAAAAACTCTCATCCGTAAATATATGTTGGCTATATATTTCCATAGAAGAATCGTGCCGCACACAGGCTAATCCAACCTGACAGATGCTGAAATTATTTGAATTAGCGGTTTCAACGTCAAGGGCGATAAATCGAAACTCACCGGATGGCACTTCGGAAAATCGAGACTTATTTTGCGAGCTGTGAGTTGGAGAATTTTTACTTGAAAACAACGCATTGAGTATACTTTTCATTTTATAGCTTTCAAATATTTATAATTTTAAAAATTAATCCTAGCGGAAATCCTGTTCAAATCAACCGTTATACTCTCTCAACACAGTGCATCGCCAACCCGCCCGAACGGCTCTCGGAAATTCAGTGAATTCCCTGCCGCTGACAGGCTGGCGATGCACGGCGGTTACGCCTTATTCCGTGCATAAAATCCACTTCAGATCAACCAACCGCCACCAAACATCCTGTGCACAGCTTGTGCATGCTTTGTGCATCCAAATCACACACCTTATTCCCCAAACTTCCCAAAACACCCACCCCGTGCTATCCTGCCCCCATGGACCCAATAACAATAACCTTCTACGCCGTTATTTGTGGCGTCTTATCAATGGTCGCACCCAACTTGGGCGGCACCATCCCGCGCCTTGGCATTGGTGCTATCGTTGGAATTTTGGCCGCGGCTGTCCTGCCCGTCATACGAAGTATAATCGGATACTAAAGCCCCTTTGACCAAGACACTAACTCAGATGCCTACCAAAATGTTCCAGCGTCCGATCCCAGCTTAACTTGGCCTGCGCCTCGTCGTACCGCGCGGTGCTGTCGTTGTGGAAACCATGGTTCGCATCCGCGTAAATAAACGCCTGATAATCCGTTCCATGCGCCTTCAACGCCGCCTCATATGCGGGCCAACCAGCATTCACGCGCTTGTCCAAACCACCGTAATGCAACATCATTGCCGCCTTGATCGCTGGCACATCCGCCGCCGCCGCTTGGCGACCGTAATATGGTACAGACGCGGGCATTTCAGGATATGCCACCGCCAACGCGTTACAAACGCCCCCGCCATAACAAAACCCAACCGCGCCCACTTTGCCAGTCGATCCATCGTGACCCATCAGATATTCAAACGCCGCGAAGAAATCATTCATCAACGCCGCACGATCTACGTTTTTCTGCATCACCTTACCCTCGGCATCATTGCCGGGATATCCACCCTGCGGGTACAATCCATCAGGCGCAAATGCCATATAACCCGCCTTGGCCAAACGGCGCGCCAGATCTTTGATATATGGGTTCAGCCCTCGGTTTTCGTGGATGACCAAAACGGCGGGTAATTTCCCCGTGGCGCTCACAGGTCTCACCATATAC
>JGI20152J14361_10002422_pt1 | contig 11184 bp, 5 predicted proteins | sample COG_02_FD_14361 | JGI IMG/M metagenome (IMG submission 14361)
AGCTTATTCCAACAACTCTACTGGCACTTACAAGTTGCAGAGCTCAAGTACTTGATCAGATTTAATATTAGAGTATTTGGAGTCGGTCGAGTAGAACAATTTTTCAATATTCTTTAAATTAAAACTCCAAAATACTTAAAAAAAAGATACAGATTCTCGATATAGACCAAGATAATAATTTAGGGTTTTGATGAAAGATTGGAGTGACAATAATATTGAAGTAATTGATTGATTTTCCCACAGTGTAAAAGCATTGTAAAAATAGGATTATTTTTTCAAAACTGAAATTTTTAGTATCGACTTATTCTTTTTAATCTCAGAGATTTAAAAGTATCTCTAGATATTTTTATTTAATCTTGCAGATTTATTGTATTATATCGCTGGTGTTTTTTCACTTTTATTTTTTGATATTCATACGTTAGTTTGTGTCTTTCTTTTTTTATTATTTGAAGAAATTGTAATCTTTTTCATCTCAAGGATATGTTTTTGTTTTAGGTCTCAGTTGTTTTTAACTATGCTCTTTATTTCATAAATCATGATTAAAAATGATTTTTATAAATATTAACCTTTATCTTATTTTAATCCTTGTTTATTTTTAAGCGATGAAATTAATAACATTTCTCAGGAAAAAAGGTACTTTAAATAGGAGCACGATCATATTAAGTTATTGATTATGCTAAAAAGGCTTTTTATTATTAGAAGACAAAAATTATGATCTTTATTATCAAACGCTGGAGTCTTTGTCTAAAATATTTTGTATAGATGAAGAAAAAAACAGGGACTTGTCATTGTTCAGTTTCTATCAGCTTTTTCGTATTTAATTATAAATCTTAACTATTCGAACAATTGACTTGTGAATTATTTACCCTTTAAAAAGGTAAATGTTGAGGCTAAGATGGAAGAAATCCGAATATGGTATCGTGTCAAAATTTTTGAGTTGTTATCGATCAAGTGTTGAAACAATCAACTAAATGATCGAAAATTAGATCTCTTTGATTTAAAACGGATCAAATATTCAAAAACTTTGTTTAGATTAAGATCATGTTAGTTGGATTTGAGAGAGTTTTCTCTAATTAATTAAAAACGTAGCTAATTTCCAAGATGAAAAAATTGTCTATGCGTTGGTTAATCCATTATTTGTGAGATGATCTTTATTTTGAGAGAGAGGTTTGCAAGATCGAAAATCTTGTTTTGCTTTTTGATTTATCTAATTTATCTGTAATAAAGTTTTCTGAGATTTTTAAAAGACGATATTCTATTATTGTGATTAAATAGTTAGGAGATCAATAAGTTCCCAACTCCCACTTTTAATTTTTCTTAGATCTGATCTAAAGTTGTCACATTTACCCGTTGTAACTATTAAAAGCGGTTGTCAGCTAGTATTTATTTTTAACATGAGAGATTTACCAGTCATTTAGTCGATCTGGTTTAACTTATTTCATTATTATCTCTTAATACGAAAGGTAATAAATTTTGAACTCGAGCCCGCTTGACAGCCTTAGCTAATCTATTTTGTTGTTTAACAGTTAGTTTAGTGATATATCTTGGTGTAATACGTCCTTGTTCAGTTAAAAATGTTTTTAAAAAGCTAAGATCTTTGTCGTAGAATTTTTGATCTAGGTCAATAGGTGATACACGTTTTTTAATACGACGGTTTGGCATTTTATTTATTTTATTTCCTTATGATTTAAATGTTGGTTACAGTATCGGCAAAACTTTTTAATTTCTAATCTTGTTGGTGAGTTTTTTCGATTCTTCATTGTTGTATAACGTGAAACCCCCTTAGTTCTTTGGTTTTCATTTGTTCGGCACATAGTACATTCTAATGTTATTATAATCCGACTTCCTTTCGTTTTCGCCATCAACTTATGTTTTGCTCATTATATAATTTATTGATCCAATTTTATTATATTCAACTGTTAATCTCAATAAGAAATATTAATTCATATAATATTAATTATATGTTGTATTAATTATATATTATATTAATTATATGTTGTATATTTATAGTTTTATCTCATAACAATAATTTTCAATCTTATGCTAATATTAAATTAGCATTTAACGATTAAACAAGAATTCTATCGAAAAAAACTAGACTTATGTAAAATCTATATAAAATTTAAACTCTTTTGAAGAGTCAAAAACCCTTAGTGAGATAATTTAAACTTACTAAAAATATTTTTACTCTGTTAAAACCCCGCTCCATATTTAATAAGGTTGTTTCTTTTGTAAAATCTGTTTAGTGTTGTGGGAAATCTATTTAACAAATATCTAAAATAAATCCTATTTATGGGTTGTCTTATCTTATATATTTAGATATGATGATTTCATATCTTCTATATATATATAATATTTATTATATATTATACTATAATTTTAATAATTTTCAATATTATGGCTAATATTAAATCAGCTCTTAAACGAATTAAATTAACACAACGTAACACTTTACGTAATAAAGTAAGTACTTCTATGATGAGAACCTATATAAAATTATTTATTACTTCTTGTGAAGAATACCAAAACTCGCCTAGTGAAGATAAGTTAAAATCGCTAAAGCAAGATTTAGATATTGCTTGTAGTAAAGTTGATAAAGCAAAGAATCAAGGTATATTACATAAAAATACTGCTATGCGTAAAAAGTCAACATTACAATCGATTTATAACAAGCTCTTTGTTAAAAGTATTTAATTCACTCCTATTTTAGGGGAAATAGAATACAATTCCTAATCCTATTTTTAAAATTTTCGACGATTTTAATTTTCGTATTTATGATTTCTCATTTTAATGTTCGATATTTTTTGCCTTTTATCTTTCCTTCAAAACTTACCCAAATTTTCAGATTATAAAAATGAATAATAGTGCTTTTATTACGACCTTACCTGATTTTATTGAAATTCAAAGAGCAAGTTTTTGTTGGTTTTTATCGAAAGGATTGTCTGAAGAGTTAGCAAATTTCTCTGTTATTGAAGATTTAACAAATTCGATAACCCTAAATTTCTTTGGCAATGATTTTCGTATTCAAAAACCTCTGTTGGACATTGTAGAAACCAAAGCTCGAGATCGTACATTTGCTGTGCGCATTTATGTACCCGTTTTAATTTCTAAAGTAAAGAATTTTGACAATTTTAATAAGGATAAAATCTACACGTTTATCGGTGAAATTCCCTTGATGACGGATCGTGGTACCTTTGTTGTTAATGGTTGTGAACGTGTTATTGTAAATCAAATTGTAAGAAGTCCAGGTATTTACTATAAACGTTCTTTTACTACAACTCGTTATAATTGTAGTGCAACTCTAATCCCATTTCGTGGTGGTTGGTTGGGATTCGAGATTGATCATAAGTACAAGAAAGAAGAGACTCGTCCTGTTGGTACTGTTTCTTTTAATAAAATACAGAAGGTAGATCTGGCTAAATTTTTAACTTTAATAGGAATAAAATCTAGCAAGATTCATTCTTACTTTTTGCACCCAGAATTTTTTGATTGTATAGAAACCGTTGAGATAGTTGATCAAGTTGGCTTTAATTCACAGATTTTTGATAGTAAATACTTTAATTTAGGTCACGTGGGTCGATTTAAGTTAAATCAACAACTAGACTTAAATATACCCATAACGACTAATGAGTTAACGAAACAAGATTTAGTAATCATTATTGACGGTCTTATTAATCTTTTTTATGGCGAAGGTGAAACAGATGATATTGATCATTTGAAAAATCGACGGGTTCGTTCAGTCGGTGAGTTATTACAAACACAATTTCGTTCAGGTTTAATGCGTTTTGAAAGAATTTTATCTGAACGTATGACATTTTGTGATCCAAATTGTATTATTATTTCAGCATTGGTTAATCCAAAACCAATCATGTCTATGATGCGTGAATTTTTTGGCTCTAGTCAATTATCGCAATTTTTAGATCAAACTAATCCATTGGCTGAATTAACTCATAAACGTCGTCTTAGTGGATTAGGGCCTGGTGGTTTTAATAGAGATCATGTGAGTTTAGCGGTTCGAGACATTCATTCGAGTCATTATGGTAGAATATGTCCAATTGAAACACCGGAAGGTAAAAATGCTGGATTAGTGTCTTCTCTTTCAAGTTATGCTCGTACTAACTCTTTAGGCTTTATTGAAACACCATTTTTTCATGTTATTAATGGTTATGTTCGAAAAGATCAAGAGGCGATTTATTTAACGGCTGAAGAAGAAGAAAATTTAAAAATCGCCCCTGGCGATATTAAATTGAACAATAAAGGATGTATTATTAATTCAATAGTAACTGTTAGGTATAAAACTGAGTTTGTTAATATTCCTGTTCAAGATGTTCAATACATTGCTGTTTCAACAATTCAAATTGTTTCGGCTGCAACGTCATTAATACCTTTTTTAGAACATGATGATGCAAATCGTGCGCTAATGGGATCAAATATGCAACGTCAAGCAGTGCCCTTATTGTATCCAAACCGTCCTATTATTGGAACTGGTTTAGAGTCTCAGCTCGCGGCTGAGGGTGGTAGTGCCGTTATCAATTACTGTGATGGGATTGTTGTTGAGGCTAATAGTCAGTTTATTTTAATAAAAGATTTTAAACAGCAGAAGAAAGTTCGGTATGATTTAAGGAAATATATTCGCTCAAACCAAGGTACTTGTATTCATCAAAGACCTGTTGTTTGGAAAGGTGAGTATGTCGAATCTGGTCAAGTAATTGCTGATGGTCCTTCTACTGAAGGTGGTGAATTAGCTTTAGGTCAAAATATTCTTATTGCTTATATGCCGTGGGAAGGTTTTAACTATGAGGATGCTTTGTTAATAAATGAACGCTTAATATATTCTGATTTATTTACATCCATTCATATTGAAAAATATGATGTTGGAGTTCGTGAAACAAAAACGAGTATTGAGCAAACAACTCGTGATTTACCAAATGTAAATCCAAATGCATTAAATTATTTAGACGATAATGGCATTGTTAAAATAGGTACTTTTGTCGTAGCAGAAGATATCTTAGTTGGTAAAGTAACCCCATTAGAAGATTCAGAAGAAATTCCTGAAAGTCGATTATTACGTGCTATTTTTGGTGAAGATAATCCAGGTGTAGTCGACAGTTCACTGCGTGTTCCAAAAGGTAGTTATGGTCGTGTTCTTGATATACGCATTTTTACAAGAGTAAATGGCGATATTTTACCTATTTCTACAGATTCTGTAATTCGTATTTTTCTTGCCCAAACAAGAAAAATCAAAGTAGGAGATAAAATGGCGGGGCGGCATGGCAATAAAGGTATTATCTCGCGTATTTTACCAAGAGAAGATATGCCTTATTTAAATGATGGTACTGCTGTCGATTTAATTCTTAATCCTCTTGGAGTACCATCCAGAATGAATGTGGGTCAACTTTTTGAAGGACTTCTTGGTTTCGCTGGTGAGAATTTAGATAAGCGTTTCAAAATATTGCCTTTTGATGAGATGTTCTTCCTGGAGGCTTCACGTATTTTAACAAATGTTCAACTAAAAAAAGCTGCCCAAAAAACAAAAAAAAGTTGGATTTTTGATCAACTAAATCCAGGTCGCGTTTATTTAACAGATGGTCGTTATGGTGAATATTTTGATAATCCAATAACGGTTTGTAAAAGTTATATGTTAAAATTAGTTCATCAAGTACAGGATAAAATTCATGCTCGTGCAACAGGTCCCTATTCATTAGTAACGCAACAGCCGGTAGGTGGTAGGTCTCGAAAAGGTGGTCAACGATTTGGTGAAATGGAAGTTTGGGCATTAGAAGCTTTTGGAGCTGCTTATACTCTACAAGAATTATTAACCATAAAATCTGATGATATTTATGGCCGAAATGCCACATTAAAGTCCATAGTTAAAGGTTTACCAATTCCAAAAGCAGGTATACCGGAGTCTTTTAAAGTTTTATTACTCGAGCTACAAGCTCTAGGTCTAGACATAGGTGTTTATAATATACAAAAAAACAACTTTGGACAAACTTGTATCACTGAAATTGATGTAACTGAAAAGAATTTGAGTAACAATCAAATTCCTAGATATCAATTAGTTGAAATTCATTAATGTTAATATATGATTAATTCACATCGTCCATTTGACTATATAAAAATTAATTTAGCATCACCTGAACGTATTAAAAAATGGGGTCAAAGAATTTTACCTACGGGTCAGTTTGTTGGTGAAGTTACTAAACCTGATACTTTAAATTATCGGACCCTGAAACCTGAATTTGATGGTTTATTTTGTGAACGAATTTTTGGACCAATAAAAAATTGGGAATGTCATTGTGGCAAATATAGAGGAGTTGAACTTTCTAGTTACGTAACTTGTAATCGGTGTGGTGTTGAAATTACGGATTCGCGTGTTCGTCGCTATCGTATGGGTCATATTAGACTTGTTTCTCCTGTTGCTCATATTTGGTATCTAAAAGGTATTCCAAGCTATATCAGTCTTTTACTTTTTATTAAGTTGAAATATCTAGAAGAAATTGTATATTATAACCATTTTTTATCTTTTGAGAACAGAAAGATAGTATATAGTACAAAATATAATGATTTAATATATCAAGATTTTTCGTATTCTTACAATGAAGAAAGTTATTCTACTCATAGTAGGAGGGTTATGATTGGGGGTCAAGCCATTAAATATTTGTTAGGAAATTTAAACTTAGTAGCCGAACTAACAGACAATCGTACTATTTTGACTTCTTTAAGTGATGCAAATAGTGATATTACAATGGGTGAAGTTAAAAAAACTACAGGTTTTACATCTAAAAGTTTTACTCTTCAGTCAAACAATAAGAATATTTTCCTAGATACTCGTCGACAATTAATTCGTCGAATTAGGCTAATTGAAAATTTTATCGCCACAGGGTCAAAACCTTCATGGATGGTTTTAACTGTTCTTCCTGTTATTCCTGCTGGTTTACGTCCAATGATTCAATTAGATAGTGGTAGTTTTGCAACTTCTGATTTAAATGAGTTATATCGCCGTGTAATTACTCGGAATAATCGGTTAGCAAAGTTAATCAAACTCTATGCACCAACTTTAATTATTCATAATGAAAAAAGAATGCTTCAAGAAGCAGTTGATACCTTAATTAATAATGGTAAACGAGGTGAAAAAGTACTTGGTTCTAATAATCGACCTCTAAAGTCGTTATCAAATATAATTGAAGGTAAAAATGGGCGATTTAGAAAAAACTTATTAGGTAAGCGAGTTGATTACTCTGGTCGCTCCGTTATTATTGTAGGCCCATCGTTAAAACTGAACCAATGTGGGTTACCCTGTGAAATTGCTCTTGAACTATTTCAACCTTTTATTATTCGTGAATTAATTAATAATGGATTATCAAATAATATGAAATTTGCCAGAAAATTAATTAGAATCGGTCAACCGGTTATTTGGACAATCTTAGAAAATATTTTAAAAACTCATCCAATTTTTCTAAATCGTGCTCCAACTTTGCATCGTTTAGGAATTCAAGCTTTTGAACCGATTTTAGTGGAAGGTCGAGCAATAAAGCTTCATCCATTAGTTTGTCCTGCTTTTAATGCTGATTTTGATGGAGATCAAATGGCAGTCCATGTTCCTTTATCTTTGGAAGCACAAGTAGAAGCAAGAACTCTCATGTTAGCAACAAATAACTTCTTATCACCTGCAACAGGTGAACCGATCTTATTACCCAGTCAAGACATGATCTTAGGGTACTATTATATGACAGTAGATAGTTTAAAACCAACAACGTTTGCAGACCATTATTTTTCTTCTATTAGTGATGTAATTTTAGCTTATTCAGTAAATAAGATTACACTCCATACACCCATATGGTTAAGGTTTGATCAGGTTTCTAACGATAAGTTATCTAACGTCTTAAATAAAAAACAAAGCCGTATAAAACTCATTAATCATAATAATTCTAATGAGAAGTCTAAATATATACAAACTACACCAGGTCGCGTTCTCGTTAATCAGTCTGTTTTTAAAAATTTGAATAGCTAAATTATGAAAAAATCTATTGAGTTTAAAAATCTTCTTTTTAGTAAAAAAGAAATAAAAGATTTAGTTTATCTTGCTTTTTCAAATTATGGAATCACTAAAACGACACATCTAGTTGATGATTTAAAAGATCTAGGATTCAGTTACGCTACAAAAGCTGGTATTTCTATTAGTATTGAAGATTTAAAAGTTCCACCTACGAAACAAGATTTTTTACGTTCTGCTTTTAAAGAAATAGATTATTCAAATTCACAGTATGAACGTGGTGAAATTAATTCAATTGAGCGTCTTCAAAAAGTTATTGAGACTTGGAATAATTCAGGTGAGACTCTAAAAGAGAGTCTGATCGATTATTTTAGGGAAAGTGATCCATTAAATTCGATATTTTTAATGGCGTTCTCTGGTGCCAGAGGTAATGTATCTCAAGTTCGTCAATTAGTTGGTATGCGTGGCTTAATGTCAGATTCTAAAGGTCAGATTATTGACATCCCAATTATAAATAATTTCCGTGAAGGATTAACCATCACAGATTATATTATGTCTTCGTATGGAGCAAGGAAAGGTGTTGTGGATACAGCTCTACGTACCGCAGACTCGGGTTATCTTACTCGTCGTTTAATTGATGTGGCACAGGATGTTATAGTACGTGAAGAAGAGTGTTTCTCTAAATCCTTTGTTACTATTTCATTAAAGGATTTTAGTTACTCAAGTTATGAAGAGAAATTGTTAGGACGTACGATTGCTCAAGATGTGTATTACGAAGATAAACTTCTCATCAAACAAAATCAAGAACTTACAACTCCATTACTCACTAAATTATTTGCAGCACAAGCTTTTAATTTTAAGATACGATCACCATTAACTTGTATGTCTATTCATTCGATTTGTCGGAAATGTTACGGGTGGAATTTAGCTTATTGTAAGTTAGTGGATTTAGGTGAAGCGATAGGTATCACTGCAGCACAGTCTATCGGTGAGCCGGGAACGCAATTAACGATGAGAACTTTTCATACGGGTGGTATTTTTACATCTGATTCTAGTCGTCAAGTTCGTGCTCGTTGCCCAGGTGTTATTTCTCTTTCAAGAGAAGTGACTCTTAAACCCACGCGTACTAGTTATGGAAAGAATCTTTTACTAACAGGACAATCCACAACTTTATTTATTACGGATTATCATAATAAACTCGACAAAATTGACATAAGTGCTAATACTTTAATCTTTTTTGAAAATGGAGGTTTTGTTAAAAAGAATCAATTATTAGCTGAATTGCCCATATTAAACCAGCAACTTGTTAATTCAGAAAAAAATATTGTATCTAAATTTTCGGGTGAGATTTTCCGAAAATATTCATCAAATATTTTATGGATTCTATTCTGTAATGTTTATGATATTCCAGATAAAAGTTTGAACCATATCTCTAATTTAACAAAAACGTCATCTGATTCTCAAGCGCTATTGAATTTTAAAATAATAGCAGATGAGAGTGGCCTGGTAAAATTTCAGAATTCTGTTTCTTCTGGTTGTGTACAATCATATTCAATTTTCCAATATTTATATTTATTCTCTCTTTTTCTATATCAGCATCCTGAAACGGGAAATTATTTATTATTAGATTCTAAAAAACGACTCTTTTACCAAGTTAATAAAAAGTTAACGAATTTCGATACAAAATCCGTTGTTTTTGCTACCTCGATTGAAGAAGTTTTTATTCCACCAATTGATGGTTTAGTTTATTATCCAGAAAAGAAAGTTTTCACCGAGAATTCTGAATCTTTGTGTATAAAACATAATAGTAAGATTCTCTTTATTCCTCAACATATTACGATTGTAAATAGAGATGCATCTCTAATTATTGTGAGTAATTGTAATTTTTTCCCACAAAAAAGAGTTGAGATTGCTACAGACATCTATTCACGTATTTCTGGATTTGTTGAAATTGAGGAATCAGATGATATTTTACGCAATATAATTATAAAGCCAGGTAAATTCTTTGAGTATACTAAGTTAACAAAAGCAGACCAAAATCATTTATTTTCTTTAAATAATAAAATTTTCTTTCCCGGAGAAGTTGTCTTTGATGATGTTAAAGTTGATTTTCCAAGTTTTGTTCAAATCTCACACTCCGGTATTCGTTATGGTTTACTCTTACGCCCAATTTATCAATTTAATCTTCCTGTTTCGCACTTTTCAAATAAAATATCCATATCTAGTTCTAACTTGGGAGTAAGACAAAAACTAAATATAAGCTTTGGAGCAAAGTTTTTATGTAAAAATAATTTACCTCTGTTTCAATCTTCGTTATTTTTAGAATCGAAAAAATTTCTTAAAAATTCAAGACTTTCGTCTGAATTCCGAGTTGTACCTAGTTATGGAAAGACTCCTTTTTATCAATTAGTTTTGATCTATTTCGATAATATTGAACTTTGTCAACTCTTACCGAACAATTTAGTGACTCAAGGCTATCAGTTCTCGTTCTTCATGAAAAATCTCCAATATGTCGAGGTAGGTACGATTTTAGCGAAAATATCTCTAACTATAGATAAACAACATGAGATCTTAAAATTTAAATATACCAAGGACCGTAAGCGGTTATCTCTAGTAACTACGTCACATTGTAAAACATATTATAGTGACTTTAAAGATTTTAAAAAAGTAATTTCTACGAGTATTAAAAATGGGGATAATTTAGGTTCTAGGTTAAAAGTAACTCATTCTGGCCAAATTCTAGCTATTAATCCTTTTGTTTCCAAAATTCATAAAGCAATGCCTTTATATTTAACTGATAAGACAAGGTCATTTATTGAGTCAGGTACTTTAATTCTAAAAGGGCAAGTTTTAGGTGTCATTAGTTTTAATCAAGTTGTAACAGGTGACATTATTCAAGGCTTACCAAAAATTGAAGAAATTTTAGAAGCTCGTAAGGCAAAGTTACCTATTGTATTATCTCCGACTTCTGGTATTATCCTTGAGATGAAATCTAATTATAGATTAACAATACTGGGTACTCCCACAAAAATACCAGATTCAAAGCTTGATGTTTGGGATGTTGATTTTGAATTAAGTAATGCCATTGACTTCAAGGTTGGGGAGTATGTCTATTTTGGTCAACAACTTTCTAGTGGGAAAGTCGACTTCCATGGATTATTAGAATTTTGGTTTACTTACCATAAGCG
>JGI20152J14361_10002439_pt1 | contig 11128 bp, 10 predicted proteins | sample COG_02_FD_14361 | JGI IMG/M metagenome (IMG submission 14361)
CAGACAGCGGCAACAAGAGGCACGGATCGATGAACGATACCCAGTGGCAGGAACCCGTATCAGGCTTTGAATTCAAACCCGAAGAGGTTGTGGTAACCGAAGCATTTCAGTCGGCAAAGTTGGCAGCTTGTGGGCTGAACAGTGACTCACTGGGCGGTTTCGTTGATGCAGCATTTTTTATCGCCATTGGCATTCGCGCCGGCATCAATAACGGCATCAGCGCCGAAGGTAACGTCAATATGCTGACCCGACTGGTGCAACATCGTCCGGTACGCCTTGGCGAACCCCTAATCGCTCGCGGCTTTATCAGCAAAGTCACGGCGGTTCCCCGCGGCCAGCAAATTGAAACTGATGTCTGGTTTGAAGACCAGGATGGCCGGCGAGCGATCAGCGCGCCGCGTACTTCTCTGCGGCCAGCGCGACAAACAGGTTCTGAGTCAGTCACAAACCGAGGCGCAGGAGAACGACCTGCGCCGGTGATCGATAATGTCGACGAGCTTACCCCTTTCGGCGCCTACTCATTGACGCCCCAACAGGTGAAGGATTACTCCCTGGAGGGCAACAGCATTCACTATGAGCTGGCAGCAAACAAGGCAGGGTTTCGTGCGCCGATTATTGGCGGCGGGATGGGAGTGCATTACTTAATCCATACGCTCTACGAACAGCAGTCATGTCAATCTTTCGATATTTCGATCTATTTTCGGCGTCCGGTTTTTTGGGACGACGAATTCGTTGTCGCTGCAGATCCTTGGCGCGCCATCGCGCTGTTGCGCGCGGGGAAAGTACTCACTGAAGCCAAGATTAACGCTCTTAATTAATATGATTTAAGGCCTATTAACGCGAGATAGCTGCGCACAAGGACGTGAACTCGCTCATCGGCTCATATCGCCACAACACATAGGGAGTTTTCATGCCACAGGCATTTGAAGGTATTCGAATTATTGATTTTTCGCAGGTGCTCGCCGCACCTTTTGCGGTCATGCAACTCGCCTTGCTTGGCGCTGAAGTCATCAAGATCGAACAGCCCGTGGGTGGTGATCAAACCCGAGGTTTGATGAATATCGGCGAGGACCAAGGCCTTTCACCCTCCTTTCTCGCCATGAATCTGAACAAGCAAAGTCTGACCCTCAACCTGAAAACACCCCAGGCTGTCGACATCATCAAACAGCTGATTGCCACCACTGACGTTCTGGTCGAGAACTTCAAGGCAGGCACCATGGAACGTCTGGGGCTTGGCTATGACGACTTGAAGGCGATCAAGCCTGATTTAATTTACTGTTCGGTCACCGGTTATGGCCAAACCGGGCCCAAAGCCGGCGAAGCCGCTTACGATGGCGCCATACAGGCTGCATCCGGCATGATGTCGCAGAACGGTCACGAACAAACCGGGCCCACTAGAACGGGTTATATGCCAGTCGATATGTCGACGGGATTGAATACCGCCTTTAGCATCTCCGCCGCGCTGTTTCGACGGGCCAATACCGGATTAGGCCAGCGGATTGATGTTGCAATGATGGATACGGCCATCGTGATGCAAGCACCGCAATACAGTAATTTTCTGAATCAAGGCAATCTACTCGGATTGATGGGTAACGCGTCGCCCACACGCCAACCCACCGCAAACGTGTTCGCCACCAAAGACAGCTTTGTTCAGATCGTCGCCTTGCGTCAGCCCCAGGTCGAAAAATTATTTGCTGCCCTTGAGGCATCACACCTGCTTGAACTCAAGGCATTCGCCAGCCCCCAAGCCCGGCTCGACAATTACATCGAAGTCGGTCAAGCATTGACCGACTTGATTAAGCTGGAAACAACTTCACACTGGATGATCAAATTATCAGCTGTCGGTATTCCAACAGCCGAGATCAGGGGCTTGGCAGAAGTCATCGAAGATCCGCAATTCGAATATCGCGAAGTCTTTGAAACGCTGCCACATCCGATTGATAACACCAAGGCCTTCACAGTTGTTAAGGCGGGCTATCTGCTTGATGCTGACGGCCCCATGGTGCGAACCACACCACCAATACTTAGCCAGGACACCACATCGGTGTTGACGTCTCTAGGCTATAACGAAAGTCAGATAGCCAGCTTACGACAACAGGGCATTTGTTAACCGCAGCGGCGTTACAGCAGCCCCGCTCGGTCTCAATGAAAGCGATGGCGCGCTGCGCGCAATAATGCCTGGGGGCTGTCGCCTAACATTCGCCTGCAGGCGCGAGTGAAATTTCCAGGATTGTCATAGCCTAATCGTTGCCCCATTTCACTGGCAGAATACTGTCCGACACTGAGCATTTCTTGCAGATACGACGTCGCCAACTGGTCCTTGATCAGCTTCAAACTGGAATCAGCCACGTGTAACCGTCGCATCAAGGTTCTGGTAGAGATATGCAAACTCAACGCAACCTCTGGCGCCGTCGGTATCCGAGTCGTTGGCCGGCTTTCTCGCACCCGCGAACCATAGGCTTTATTCAACACCGCCCTGACCGCCTCCACGTCAGGATTCGCATACAGAGTTTGCAGCAACTCGGCACACTTGCGCTCAGCCGCAGCCGATAAGGCTTGGTCTTTTAGCAAGGAAGACAACTGCACCAGTGCTCCAGGCAGGACAACCTGCATGGTGGTTGCGCCGAACTCGACTTTACCCCAAAGGAAATCAGTGTAGCGATGTGCATGGGCGGGCATTGGGTAAGGAAAGCGCCAGCGCAATGGCAAACTGACGCGCCCTGTTGTGGCTGTCAGAAAATTTTGAACGATCATCGCTACGGTTTCACAGGCATGGGGTAGCTGGCGCCCCAACTCGGCATTGTGGATAAACTCGCCGATCAGGTCTTCACCAGATAAAATTGTCGTTGCATCGAGTGAACAGGTGCGAGTTCGAAGATAGCGACACAAACTGATCATACCCGCACCAACCGTAGACGCGCTAACCGCTGCCAGCCCCAATGCACCATGAGCATTAATGCCAAGCCGCTGGCCAAAATCAAAGGCCCAAGCATCATCGGGACTAAGCCGATCGAAGCTGTTCACCACCCGCAGATAAACCGGCAGCGGAATATAGACGTCGGCCTCCAGCTCACTCAAGCTCAGCCCCGCCGCTTCCAGCAGATCGATCCCGCGCTGGCGCGCCACCTCAATCAGATTGAGCGCGTAGGCCGATGGCATCAAATCCATGATATATTGCCCTTTTGGCATCAAATAACAAAATCATGGCATCATTGGCTATGGTCGGCAATCCTTTTTAGCTCTAATCTTAGGGTTTCAAACCAGACAGTTCAGTCATTGTGCCCGCAAAGGTCATCAATCATGACCAAGGCGTGATCCCGACAAGTCGCCGCAGATACCAGGAGAACCAGATGAGCGAAGCCATCAGCAGACCGGAGTTTCCAGATCCACTTACCATGCCCCTTGAAGACATGGATGTTTCAGACGCCATGCTCTTTAAAGCTGATGCATTCTGGCCCTACTTCGAGCGCATGCGCAAAGAAGATCCCGTCCACTATTGCAAAGCAAGCGCTTATGGCCCTTATTGGTCGGTCACGAAATTTAACGACATTATGGAAGTTGAAAAGAACCATGAGGTTTTTTCTTCCGAGGTCGGCGGCATCACCATCACTGAACGGCAGGATGATTTCAAAACCAGCAGCTTCATTCAGATGGACCCACCGAAACATGATATTCAGCGCAAAACTGTCACGGGCGTGGTTGCACCTACGAACTTATCGTTATTAGAACCCATTATTCGCCAACGTTGCGGTGAAATTCTTGACGCGCTACCCATCGGCAAAGCCTTCAACTGGGTTGATCTTGTGTCTATTGAATTGACCACCCAAATGCTCGCGACGTTATTCGACTTCCCTTTCGAAGATCGTCGAAAACTGACCTACTGGTCAGACATGGCCACATCGTCAGTGCTCTCTGGCGGCACAACGCCGGAAGACGTGCGCAGAGCCGCATTACTCGAATGCCTAGAGGTTTTTACCGGTCTGTGGAATGAACGGGTCAATCAACCCCCAGGCAATGATTTGATTTCGATGCTGGCGCATGGCAAAGAAACTCAGAACATGGACCCGATGGAGTATCTCGGCAATCTAATACTGCTGATTGTTGGCGGCAATGACACCACACGTAACTCCCTGTCTGGCGGTGTCTATTTCCTCAACAAGAATCCTGGTGAATATGCCAAGCTACGTAACAACCTCGACTTGATCCCCAGCATGGTATCGGAAATTATTCGTTATCAGACACCCCTGGCTCATATGCGCCGCACGGCAACCCAAGATTACGTTCTACGTGGCAAGCACATCAAGAAAGGTGACAAGGTCATCATGTGGTATGTTTCGGCAAACCGTGATGAAGAAGTCATTGATAATCCCAATGCATTCCTTATCGACCGCGATCGTTCACGCCATCACATGTCATTCGGTTTCGGCCTGCATCGCTGCATGGGCAACCGCTTAGCCGAGATGCAACTGCGCACGGTCTGGGAAGAAATCATGAAGCGCTTCGAGTTTGTGGAAGTGCTGAGTGAGCCAAGCCGAGTACAGTCAAGCTTCGTCAAGGGCTATGATGATTTGCAGGTCATACTTCACGCAAAGAAGTAAGCCCTTAGCATGTCCCTGTAAAAGCCGGAATCAATTCCGGCTTTTTTTTGCCAAAAATACCCCACACACCACTGCTCATTTTCAGGAGAACTGTTTGGCTTTATCGATTATTTTTGCGCGCAGTGAAAATCACTGCATTGGTTACCAAGGTCTACTACCTTGGAACCTGCCAGATGAATTCGCCAGCTTCAACAACATCACTGATGGCAAAGCCATTATCATGGGACGGCGCAGCTATGAAGACCACAACTGCGCCTTGCCAAATCGGCTCAACATTGTCGTTAGTCGCCAGCTTGATTACACTCTGCCAGCACCAATAAGATGTGCTGCCAATCTCACCACGGCACTGGAACTTGCCGCGAGTCACAGTTCAGAATACTTTATCATTGGTGGCGTGAAGCTGATTTTGGCGGGACTATCACAGGCATCAAGAGTGGTCGAAACCATCGTCCATGCTGAGGTGAACGGGGATACTTTTTTACCGGCTATAGATTTCAGCCATTTCAAGAGCGAGATCATCGAGCACCATCAAGTCGACGAACATCACGCTTCAGCGTTCACCGTGTGGCAACACACTCGCACTTGACTCAAAAACTATAACGATAGTGGCAAGCCTATCGGCTCGCCACTATCGCATCGTTTGCTAACGTGCGGCAGAACCTGCTCGATCCCAGCCTTCGTGCGCATCACTCATATCCAGCAATTGATCTTCGTCAGCCAACAGACGCTCAAGCGTTGCGTCAACACCATAGGCGACGCCATCATTTTTGAAGATACCGGCAATGGCAAAATTACCGCCACTGGCCATAATGGTTTTGTTGGTAGGAGCATCTTCACGACACATAAACAACACGGCTGGTGTCACGAGATCCGGTGCACGAACTGGATCAACATTGCTCAGGTCCTCATCTCGTCCAGGAATGGTGTTGGTCAAACGGGTAGCTGCCGCTGGTGCCAGCGTGTTCACCTTGATGTTATGGGAAGCACCTTCAATCGCCAGAACATTCATCAAACCGAGCATGCCCATCTTTGCTGCGCCATAGTTAGCCTGACCAAAATTGCCGAATATACCGGAAGTCGAACTGGTAAATAAAATTCGGCCGTAGTTCTTCTCGTACATAATGGGCCAAGCCGCATGGGTTACATAGGCGGTGCCGTTCAGGTGAACATTCATCACCAGATCCCAATCATCGAGAGACATGTTTTTAAAGGACTTGTCGCGCAGAATCCCGGCGTTATTCACCAGAATATCCACGGTGCCGAATTCGCTAACCGCATCGTCAACAATGGATTTTGCGGCAACTCGATCAGAAACAGACGCTTTATTGGCAATCGCAATACCGCCGGCCTGACGAATCTCTTCGACAACCTGGTCGGCCATATCGCTGGCACCACTGCCATCGGCACTGCTGCCTAGATCGTTGACCACAACCTTGGCGCCCCGTCGAGCGAACTCCATGGCGTGAGCGCGACCCAAGCCGCCACCGGCGCCCGTGACAATAACGACTTTATCTCTAAAACTATCCATTTTGCTTTCTCCCTAGGGTTCATTAGATTGATTAAAAAATGCTTCACTACATTGTGGCTAACCGGCCTGCATTCACCGGTCTGCCGTGACCTGAGCGACTTCGAAAGTCGAACGCTATCGTTGCGGACAAAAGACCCAGACCAGAGAATAAAGATCCGTCTCACAAAAAACCAGCTTCTATCGTTAATGCAAGATTCGATCAGGATTTGATCAAAGCCCCGGTGATAGCCTGCAACACCTGATCCAGTGCCTTATTGTCGATCCAGCGCAGCACCACCACGAGATCATTAGCTTCATCCACAAAAATGATATTCGACCCGGCACCGGCAAAGTAATAACTACTGGCCCGCTGACTGGGCAATAACGTTTGATCGGTGTTAAGAAAATAATTCATATACCCATAGGTTGGTTGGACTGAGGTCGGCGTTCGTGACTGTCGTATCCAGTCCGTTGAGAGGACTTGCTGATCTTGCCACTGCCCCTTGTGCAGGGCCAACAAGCCCAGTCGACCCAGATCCAGCGCCGAAATAAACATCCCTCCACCCCAATGTCCGCCGCCAGTCACTGACTGCATCTGCTGGCCATCCAGTTCGATCCAGGCATTGTCGTAACCATGCCAGCGCCAGGTATTGGAAGCGCCGATTCGATCCATCAGACGCTCTTTGAGCACCACTGGCAAGGGTTGGCGCCAGACATGTAACAACGCCAGCGCCAACACATTGACCCGAACATCATTGTATTTCCACTCAGTCCCGGGGGCCGGCGTCTCACGGGCAAATTCCGCCCAGGGTTCCTTACCAGGACGATCGGCCCAATCGGGTTTGCCCCACAGGGTACCGCGCCAGAAGCTGGTCTGGCGCAGCAAATGATCCCAGGTAATTTGACTATTATGCTCACCTTCAAACAGCGCGGTCGGCACATAGGGGCCAACCCGATCATCCACGCTCCTAATTAAGCCGGCATCGACGGCCAAACCCGCGACGCTCGACAGAAAGGTTTTCGAAATACTGTGGGTCATATCAACCCGCGCAACATCACCCCATTGGGCGATGATGTAGCCACCCTTGATTACCATGCCCGTGAAGGGCCCACGGGGCGCCATGGGGCCTATCACCTCATCGAAGGGCTCGTTAGTAAAGGCATACATGGACCTGACTTTCGGCAAATCCCTCACGTCCAGGTACTTTGCCAACTGTTCCGGCAAACGCGTTTCATGCGCTTTGGCTAACGTAATCGCAGCAGCCAACTTCTCAGGCACAAAGCCCGCCGCCGCGGGCGATTTTGACTGCCAATTCTGACCAGGAAAATAATCGGCGCCAGCCACCACAGAAAACATCATTGTCAGCAGCATCACAATCCCTGACAAACTCGCGCTGAAGGTGATACGGATCGCTGCGAAAATTCTACTCACCAATTTAGTCTGCTCCAATTTAGTGTTACCCATCAACCCCAGCCCGTTGACTAGGGGCTCAAAGCACGACTAGCAATCATGCTGGCCTGCTCCGTCGCCAGCACCTTCCGGTTCCAGGCATAACCCAGAACACCTACCAAAACATTGGTCGCGGCTGTCGCTACAAATACGCCGACATACCCCCAATAATAACTACCCAGTAATGCCAAGGGAATGTAGATGACCAGCAGGCGCGCCAGAGACAGCAGTAAAGCTGGTCCCGGGCGCCGCAAGGCATTGAAGCTATGAGTCGAGACCGTCAACATCCCCATAAAGCCAATGCTAATCGGAATGATATACAAAAACATCACCGCCGATTCGACCAGATCGGGGTCAGCATTAATCAGGCTGACAAAGAATGGCGCCCCGATCCACATGATGATTGCCGCGACGACACCCCAGGCGAGACAAGCCTGATAACACGTATTCAGCGCCTCACGGACACGATCGAATTGATAGGCACCCCAGTTCTGTCCAACCAGAGGCACCACGCTGGTGGATATACCGATGACCACCATACCCACAACAGACTCAATGCGACTCGCCACGCCAAAGCCCGCCACCACCGATACCCCGTAGCCCGCTAGTAACCAAGTGACGACACCAGCGGATACTGGCTGAATCAGATTAGTCGCCGAGGCCGGTATACCGACCTGAAGAATACCGGTCATCGACGCGATCAAGCCCTCAAATGTTAAACGCATCAAGCGTTCTTTAATGAGAAACCAATAGAGTGCCAGAAGAAACTGGCAAAAGGCACTCATGACAAATGTCAGCGCCGCACCCTGCAAGCCCATCGCCGGCAGGCCGAACCAGCCAAAGATTAAAATCGGGCCGAGCAACACCTGCACTAACGGGCCGATTGTCATGATATAGCCCGGATACGTAGCATTCCCAAACGCCCGTATCAGACCGTTAGACGCCAGTGCAAAACCCATCAAGGGGAATCCCAGCAGCCAAATATGGGCATAGCCACTGGCTAGCGCTAACACTTCACCACGCGCACCGATCAACCGAAACAGATCATCCACAAGAAATTGCCCGGCCAGACTGAAGCTCACAGCAAAGCCGATAATTAACAGGTAACAATGGGTCACCAGCAGCGCCGCTTGCTCGCGATGACCTTCGCCCATGGATCGAGCGATCAAGGATGCCGCGCCAACACCCAGGCCGCGAGTGATGCCATTCAGGGCCATCACCAGAGGAAAGGAGAAGGCAATGGCTGCCAGCTCGAGCTTACCCACCATCCCCAGATAGAAGACTTCCACTAAGGAGCCCAACGTCATTGCGAGAAAACCGACAATCATCACCGATGACAGCTTCATGACGTGTCGCTTGATGGAACCCTGGGTAAAGCCTTGTGCCGCCATAATGTAATCTACGTACCTGGTTAGCATAAGTGGTTGCACCGCCCGTCAGGCGGCAAAAACGTCCTCACGACTATACCAGCTGGAAATCATGATCTATAGCATCGCCGCCAATGCCACCAGAACCCATATCCGGTCAATGGACTTTTCATGGAAATTAATCGAGACCTTTCGTAAGCTGGAGGTCTTTTATGCTCTGGATCCTCTATGGCCTGGTTAACCCATCGCCCCATCGGTCTCACTCACAGTGAATCAGGCAGTGACGGCGGCTATACGTTGTTCTCCTCGGTCCGCGGTCATCACGCCAGCATCATCGACCCACAGGGGCAAATCGTCCATCAATGGCATCACCCCGAAGGCATCCAACACGTTAAATTGCTGGCCAATGGCCACCTCCTGATCCAGACCCTGCCCCCCGCCGACGCAGCGGGTCGGGAAAAAATCGGCGGTTCCGCTGGCGCCATGATAGAGCTTGATGCCGGGGGCAATACTGTGTGGGAACATCGCGACCTGACTCAGCACCATGACTATGTGCGCCTGGACAATGGCAATACGCTGTATCTTGCCTGGGAGCTAATGCCGCAAGCGATCTGCGCGCAAGTCCGCGGCGGTCACCATCACGATGAAGACCCCGAATTAATGTGGGGCGATGTGGTTCGAGAGATTGACCAGGCCGGCAAACTCCTCCATGAGTGGCGCTCCTGGGAGCATCTGGATTTCAACGAAGAGGTCATTTGCCCCCTCGAGAGTCACAAAGAATGGACCCACGCTAACTCCTTGGAGGTCATGCCGAATGGCGACTGGCTGATTAGCTTGCGCCTCACCAGCACGGTGATCCTGGTGGATGCTGATAGCGGTGACATTAAATGGCGCTGGGGTGGCAGCCAGACCCACAACGAACATGACATGAAACGTTGGGGACCTGCTGAACTGTCGCACCAGCACAATGCTCAGCGACTGGCTAACGGCAACATTTTGGTGTTTGACAATGGCTGCCACCGAAAACGCGGACCAAGTTATTCCCGTATTGTCGAGATCAATCCTGAGACTTATGAGTTTGTTTGGAGCTACAGCAACCCCACCGTACTGGCATTTTACAGCTTCATGGTCAGTGGTTGTCAGCGCCTGGCCAACGGCAACACATTGATTACAGAAGGTGCCAGCGGTCGATTATTCGAGGTTACCGTCGACCATCGGGTGGTCTGGGAATACATCTCACCTTGGACCATCCCGAGTCCTTTCGGTCCCAGCCCAGCCGTGTTTCGATCCTATCGCATCAAGGCTGACGATCCCCGGCTGGCGGGTTATGCACTGTCTGCAGCTAACTATGAAAGTCTGAACACTGCCATCGCGGCAGGAGAGCTACAAACCGAGCCCGACTATCATGAGCCTGAGACGCAGCCCACCCTATAAAGAGACGGCCTACTGACCTGGCGCAGCAGCACCGAGGTTAGGCTATTTGACCGCCGCGAAATGCCAGAGCACATGGCCTTTTTTCGTGAAATAAATCGAGTAGTAAATGTCGTCGATTTTTTGTCGCAGCTTCGAGTAACCCTTATCGATGCCTTGGGAAAAACGAATACGTTTTACTTGCAACTCTTCAAATACGCCGTTAAACCCGTAAACCTTCGCCCCCGGATTAGACCCACAAAAATAACGATGGGTTTTCGCCGCGATAAAATTTACATGGGTGGGATCAACAAAGGTTTCGGCCCTGGGGTAACAAGGCGTGATGGCATAGAGCTGACCACCAGGCTTTAGCACCCTATGGATCTCGTTCATTAATTCAATAAAAGGAAATACCGTTTTATTATCTTTAACAATGAGCCTGGGAACATGCTCTAAGAAGTCATAAGCCGACACCGAATCGAAAAAATTATCAGCGAAGGGCAGCGGCTCGAGGGTCACGTTACACTGACGATAGTTAAAGTCGACGGCTTGATCGATAATATCGACGCCGAATAATTGCTCTTGATTAAAGGGGTTTCTGGCCCTAGAGCCGCAACCTATGTCTAGGTGTTTCGTTGTCATAGGTTAACAATCCGGGCCTTAGCGTTCAGTGTCAGTTGACGTTTCGCTCTATCGAGCATTAATTTTGTATCTTAACTTATCGTTTTGGAAAGTACAGTTAGTAAGCCCAACTTACCTTCACCCGCTTTTCCTAACCATACTTATCCGCCACTAG
>JGI20152J14361_10002445_pt1 | contig 11116 bp, 12 predicted proteins | sample COG_02_FD_14361 | JGI IMG/M metagenome (IMG submission 14361)
AATTTGAGTGATCAAACTGGACGCGTTGCGATCAACCTTGATATCCGGTGTCGCGTTGTTATCCCAACAGGGTTTGCAAATGTTTTCTGGGGGATTGGAGGCACACACACACCAAACCAAACCAAATGGCTTGTTTCGCCTCGGGGAAAACAACATCTGGCAAGGTTGTTTTTGGACCTGGTTTTGTGAATTTTTTGCACGAACATAAAAAAGTGGCAACAAAGTTAAATCGCCGCGATAAAATCTTGAAAAACATGTCTGATAAATTTGCAAGTTATGTTCGAAATTCATTGCTAGGTTATGGTGGACCAACGCTGATTGATGTTCGGTAATTTTGTTTAAGGCAACCACCCCTTCGTTGTGTTACTTGGGGTGGCCATCGTCTGGGCGCATGGTAAGGCGCGTGAGAAATGCCATGTTCACATCACCAAAATGTGCGAAGTTTCACCATTTTAGAATTATTCTAAATCTTGACTTCCCTCGCTTCAAAGTTCATATTTGCGCCAATCATAAAGGATGCGCACCTCATGTTTATTCAAACAGAATCTACACCTAATCCAGCAACATTGAAATTCTTGCCGGGACAGACAGTTATGTCCATGGGTACAGCCGATTTTCCAACACCTGCCGCTGGTGCATCATCCCCATTAGCGAAACGCATTTTCACAGTCGAAGGTGCCGTTGGCGCATTCTTTGGTCCTGATTTCGTAACCATCACAAAATCAGATGACGTGGAATGGGATCATATCAAACCCGCGTTATTGGGCGCGATTATGGAACATTTCCAATCGGGACAGCCCGTAATCGAAGGCGAAGATAATTCAGGTGGTCACGCAGAACACAGCGGCGAAGACGCCGATATTGTTAACCAAATCAAGGAACTACTTGATACACGCGTTCGCCCAGCCGTTGCCCAAGATGGTGGCGACATCACATTCCACGGCTTTGAACGCGGCGTGGTTTACCTACATATGCAAGGCGCATGCGCAGGCTGTCCTTCCTCCACAATCACACTCAAAATGGGCATCGAAAATCTGTTGCGCCATTATATTCCAGAAGTAACAGAGGTACGCCCTGTTGCTGCCTAATCCAATTATTCTGGCATTTGATACATCGGCCGCGCACTGCGCGGTCGCTTTGTTTGCGGGGGGCGACATCGTCTCAGAACACATTGAACCCATGATCAAAGGACAGGCCGAACGCCTGTTTCCATTATGTGAAGACGTTTTGGCAAATGCAAAAATTTCTTGGTCTGATCTGGATGCTATCGGCGTTTGCGTTGGACCGGGCAATTTCACTGGGGTGCGCGTTGGCGTTTCTGCGGCGCGCGGTTTGGCATTGTCCTTAAATAAACCCGCAATTGGAATTTCTAAATTGGAAGCAATGGGATTGGACAGCAAAGGAACCATTTCAGTCGTGTTGGATGCACGCCGCAAAAGGGTCTATCAGCAATTTTTCACAGATGGCATTCCACAAGATCAGCCTCAGTTAGTTGCCTTGGATGGCATCAATACGGCCTCTGCTGTGATTATGGCCGCGGATGATGCAAATATTGCAATGTTCCACCATCAACATGCACCAGTTCATAGCCTGCCCAATGCAGTTGCACGACTTGCCGCGGCGCGGATTGGCGACAATCACCCCCGTCCTGCGCCCTTGTATCTACAAGAACCCGATGCAGCACTGCCAAGCGAACCACCGGTTGTAATTTTACCATGACCCCTGAACGATTGGCACAAATTCATGGCGACAGCTTTACCGTTCCCCGTCCGTGGTCATCCGCAGAGTTTCGTGATCTGTTGACCCAAGAAGCAGTGCACCTTATCCCCCATGAACACGGTTTTGCCCTAATCATGGTAGCAGGGCCAGAGGCAGAATTATTAACATTGGCCGTTGATCCGACACACCGCCGCCAAGGTATCGCCAGCACCCTGATGGACGCGATGGAAACTCACTGTCGCGATCAAAGTGTCGTTGAAATATTCCTGGAAGTGGTGGAAAATAATACCCCAGCACGTGCGCTATATGACGCGCGCGGATACACAATTAAAGGCGCACGCAAAGATTATTACAATGGACCAAAAGGGCAAAAAATCAGCGCGACAGTTATGGCAAAATCAATTTAACCACGGCCCACGAATGGCATCTTATTCGCCATGATCGTCATAGACAAAACGTTGGTGGACAATGGCAGTTGCGCCATATTCCAAACCGCTTGCGCCGCGTCCGACACATCCATTGTTGCGGTCGTGCCCCCTGCACGGATCAAGGTTTCAACCATTTCGGTATGTGCATTGCCGATATCTATCTGACCACAACAGATGTTCAAATCACGCCCATCCAGAGCAATGGTTTTGGTCAAACCTGTAATCGCATGTTTGGTGGCGGTATACGGTGCAGACCCTTCGCGCGGGGTTTGTGCAGAAATGGATCCGTTGTTGATTATACGTCCACCATTCGTGCGCATATGACGAAAAGCTTCACGGGCACACAAAAACATACCTGTTAGGTTTACATCCAAACTACGCTGCCAATCATTCAGGGTTATCTGATCAATGCGTGCTTGGGGTGTAAAGATGCCTGCATTATTGAACAACACATCAATGCCACCAAAACGATCAGAAACGTCGTTAAAGCCCGTAACCACCTGATCTTCCACAGTAACATCGCACTTTACAATCTGCGCATTTGGATACCCGTCAGCCACTTTTGCCAATTGGTCAACGCGACGCGCCAACAAACCAACGTTCCACCCTTGCGATAAAAACAGCTTTGCAACACTTGCACCTATGCCACTGCTGGCGCCCGTGATTAAAATTGATTTGCCCATTACGGCCTCCTTTGCGTCGTAAAATTACTGGCATGCTTGACCCAAAGATGCAAACGTAAGTCAACAAGGAGAGCATCATGCCAAAAACACCCAACAGTTTTTTCCAACCCGTAGATGGTATGGAAATGCCACGATTTGCAGGCGTTCCAAGCTTTATGCGTTTACCACATTTATCGCTGGCAAGCCCCGAGATTTCGGATGTAGATGTCGGTCTGATTGGTGTTCCTTGGGATGCGGGGACGACGAACCGTCCCGGCCCACGCCATGGTCCACGTCAGATGCGTGATCTGTCCACAATGATCCGTGCAATGAACGGTGCCACACGCATCAGACCCTTTGAGCTGGCCAACTTCGCCGATCTTGGCGATGCGCCTGTGAACCCCGCAGATATACAAAATTGCATGGATCGGATCACTGACTTTTATAAACAAGTCGTTGCCAAGGGTATTAAACCAATGACAATCGGTGGCGACCACTTAACCAGCTTGCCCGTATTGCGCGCGATCGCCGCAGATGGTCCGGTTGGCATGATCCATTTTGATGCCCACACTGACTTATTCGAAAGCTACTTTGACGGTTATAAATACACACACGGCACCCCATTTCGCCGCGCAATAGAAGAAGGCTTGCTGGATCCAAAACGCGTCATCCAAATCGGAATTCGCGGCACAATGTATGACGGCGAAGATATCGAATGGGGCCGCGAACAAGGCGTGACGATCATCCAAATCGAAGAATTGTTTGATCGTGGCATTGCCGACGTAATGAAACAAGCGCGCGAAATCGTTGGGGATCAAGATACATATTGCTCTTACGACATTGACTTCATTGATCCCACATTTGCACCTGGAACAGGCACGCCCGAAGTCGGCGGCCCAAACAGTTTTCAAGGATTACAAGTCGTACGAGAATTGAAAGGCGTGAACTTGGTTGGTATGGATTTAGTCGAAGTATCACCACCCTTTGATCAATCTGGAGCCACCGCATGGTTAGGTATTTCGATCGTCTTTGAAATGTTGTGTATTCTCGCACAGGGTTAATTGCGACAAAACAATAGTTTTCTGACCATTTGCGACGTTTTTCACATAGTCGCGGATCGCGCTATGCGTTAGTCTGTTTGTATTCAGAACAGCAAAGGGGATGAACGCATGGAACCAATCACGCTCAGTGTGGAAATGATCGCGGTTTTATGTCTGCTTGGCTTTACCGTATTTTTGTTCATCTCCGAAATCGTACGGGTCGATCTGGCTGCAATTATCGTGATGGTTTTGCTCGGTGGCCTCAGCTATCACCCATCTTTGGGTGGGCTGGCCGATGTAAAACATCTCTTTGATGGCTTTGCATCCAACGCAGTTATTTCGATAATCGCCGTTATGATCATCGGCGCTGGATTGGACAAAACGGGGCTAATGAATACCGTCGCTGCCAATATTTTGAAGTTCGGTGGTAGTACGGAAAAACGTATTATTCCTGTAATTTCTGGCACGGTCGGCATCATTTCCAGCTTTCTTCAAAACGTTGGCGCAGCCGCGCTTTTCCTTCCAGTGGTCAGCCGAATTTCCGCACGTACTGAAATTCCAATGTCGCGCCTTTTAATGCCAATGGGGTTTTGCGCGATACTGGGTGGCACCATGACGATGGTTGGCTCCTCGCCCTTAATTTTGCTAAATGATTTACTGGATACGGCCAACGCCGATCTGCCAGCAGACATGCAAATGGCGCCCTTCAGTTTGTTTTCAGTGACACCTGTTGGTGCCGCGTTAGTCGTGACCGGTATTTTATATTTCGTATTATTTGGTAAATGGGTTTTGCCCGGCGATGGTGGACGTGCACAGGGTGCAACGGGTCAATCGATGAAGGATTACTTGAAACGTATTTATGGTCTAAAAGCTGACATCGTCGAAGTGAACGTACCAGAAGGATCAATCCTTTTGGGTGAAACACTGGGCGATTTGATGGATGCGCACAACATTTACATCATTGGTACATATCACAACGGGAAACGTTGGGTTGGGCCATCCTTAGACACAGAAATTACGCCCCCTTGTCGCTTGGCAATCCTTGGCCGTAAGAAAGTCATTCAGGTAATGTGTGATGACTACGGGTTGGATGTGTTACCAAGCTTAGAAGTATTCGCAGAAGAGTTCGTACCAACCAAGGCAGGCGTTGCCGAGCTGGTCATTCCACCCGCCAGCGCAGTTGTTGGAAAAACAGCCAGTGAACTTACATTTCGCCGCGCATATGGGATGTCATTGCTGGCTATTCACCGCGCCGAAGAAACATACAGCCACGTCGAAACCGACGATCATATGTCCAGTCGCATCAGTAACATGGAACTACATGTTGGCGACACAATCGTTGTGCAAACCCAGTGGGAAGCATTGACCCGGATGAAAAGTGACAAAAATTTCGTCATCGTCACATCCGACTACCCCCAAGAGGAACTCCGCCCACAAAAGGTCGGTTGGGCGCTAATTTTCTTCCTTATCGCATTAGGCATGATCTTGTTTACACCTGTACGTTTGTCATTGTGCTTGTTGGTTGGTGCAGTCGGAATGATCACCACCAAAGTTCTGTCAATCGACGAGGCTTATGGCGCTGTTGGTTGGAACACGGTTTTCTTACTTGCTGGGCTCATCCCCTTAGGCCAAGCGGTACAAAGTACAGGTACTGCCGAATGGATTGCACAGGGCGTTTTGACAATTTTAGACGGGTGGCCGATCTGGGCATTGCAGGTTGGTGTCGCAATATTATCCACCATATTCACATTGGTTATGTCCAACGTAGGCGCCACCGTATTGTTGGTCCCATTGGCTGTATCCATTGCTGTGGCTTCTGGTGGTGATCCCGCAATCTTCGCAATGACTGTCGCTATCTCCACATCGAATTCGTTCCTCATACCGACACACCAAGTGAATGCGTTGATCATGGGGCCCGCTGGATATCGCGTCGCAGACTTTGTGAAAACCGGTGGCATCATGACGGTTCTATTCTTAGTCGTCTCTATGGTGATGATGAACATCGTCTTCTAATCTGCGCTTTTGCGCTCAATTCAAAGGCAATCCAATGTTGATCCAACTGGTTTTAGGCAGCATGTTAATTGTCGCAACGACATTGTCCGCAGCACTGTCATGGTGGGGCCTAGAGGTCATCTTGACACGTACTCATAACTGGGTGATCCGCGCACCTCATGGTCCAAAGTTGATCGTCGTTTTGTCTGTGGCCATGTTGTGGACCATATTGATGATGACAGTTGCCGTTTGGATTTGGGCAATTTCGCTGTGGCTTTTGGATATTGTCGCCACCATCGAAGCATCAGTTTACTTCTCACTTGTGGCATTCACCACATTGGGATTTGGAGATATCCTACTGCCTGTAGAATGGCGTCTTTTGGGTGGCTTGGCGGCCGCAAATGGATTGCTAATCTTTGGTATTTTGACCGCGATGTTGGTCGAAACGTTGCATCAAACGCGCCTTCGTCAACGTAATGGCGGCATTTAAATCAACCTTCTTCCATCGGCTCCAATGTCAATTCGTTGGAAACCTTACTGCGCAAATCATCTGTGTGTAACGGGCCTGATGGACGCGCCAGTCGGTAATTTTTGACCCAAAACAAACGGTCAACCGCACGCGTGATTGCAACATAGGCCAAACGTTTCCACAACGGAATGCCCGCTTCTGTTCGCCCCATTTTGGCGGCAACAAACAGATCTGGTGCAAAAACTTGGACATTGGACCATTGTGAACCCTGTGCCTTGTGGATGGTACACGCGGCACCATGCACAAAAGCAGCCCCCATACGCGCAGCGAAAGGTATAAACGGCTCTTCTTGGTCTGGTGCCTCGATTTTTATGATCGAAGCCGCAGATACTTGAGGATCTTCTGCACCAATTACATGCAATCTCGAAAACCCTGGTTTACGTCCATCGCCCAAAAACACACATTGTGCGCCTTTGATCAACCCACGGGCCTCTAAATCAATGCGCTTTTTACGGTGTTTTAATGGCAATTCGATGCCATCACATATCAATGGCTCGCCTGACAGCAATCTATCATCAGGGGCATCAAACGCATTACGGAACGCTTGGATTAAACGAATACGCGTGGCGTTGCGCCAAACTAAAACAGGCGAACGCGCCATAAAATCGGATTGTACGGATGGAGCCATGACAACACGATCATCGGTGCGGGATATCTGTTCGATCATACGCTCGAAATCTTGAAAATCGATTTCGGGATCCGCCAATGCATGCGCCAAATCCAAAATCGGGCTATCCCCTGATTGGCGATGAATGCGTGTCAAATGGCGTTGGCGCGACTTTGGTATATTTTCAAATGCCATCGCGCCAGATTGCCCAACAGGCGCCAATTGTGCAGGGTCACCAAACATAATCAGCGTGGAAAAAATCTCTTTCAAATCGTCGAATTGCTTATCATCCAACATCGAACTCTCGTCGATAAACCCAATATCCAACGGTTCTTCGCGCCGCTTCCAACCAATGATAAAATCAGAACCACGCAGGCCTGCCGTGGCCAAAGCACCCGGAACAGATTTGTTGGATTTAAAAAATAATGCGGCGCGGTCCAATGCAGCATCCGAAAGACCCTCAATTTCGGGGCGCTCCCCGTTTCCATTCAACCATTCGGCAATCTTTTCGTATTCAGGGTCATACATCGGCGTATATAAAATACGGTGAATCGTTGTAGCCTGTACGCCGCGATTACGCAAAACGCTGGCTGCCTTATTTGTCGGTGCCAATATCGCCAATGTCCGGCGATCCTTGCGTGGTTTACCCTCATAGTCGCCAGATATGATATCAACACCGGCCTCTTCAAGCGCATCTGCCAAATGGGCCAACAACAACGTTTTACCCGATCCAGCCTTTCCCAAGACAGCTAAAACCTGATCAGCACCAGCCGCATGAGGCAATAAGGTTTCATTCTTCAAGTCGACGCCTGCGGACAATAACGCCGTCGTCACCGCATCATATGCGTCCGCCTGATCGTCTGAATATTGCACGTAATGCCTCGCCAATTTGCTTTGGCAAAGCTTACGAAATCAAGAACTAAAGAGCCAGCGCCAAGTCAGGCGGCAATCGCAATTTGATCACCCATTGAGCGCCTGTACCAAAGCTCTGATAATGCGACCGGAATACGTGCCTGATCGGCCATGCGGGCCTGTATTTCTCGATCAAACGTCCAAGCACCAGCACATATTTTTTCACGCCCCTGCCCGACTGTTCCCAAAATTTTTGGCGCCCAGCCAAGACGGCGATAAACACGTATCATGTGCGGATCAAAAATCGCAATTATGCTTTCCAACTTCTGTGACAGACCAATTTGACAGCCTGCCAACATCAAGGCCGCAGAAACCTGAACAGTATTTTCATTCAAGCTTGGCGACAAACAAAACCGTGTCGTTTCCCAAATATGTTCAGATTGAATTTCATGTCCGATGACATCACTAAAATGATCGTTCACCATTACCGACCCAGTTGTCGGCAATGTACGCATCGAACCACCATGTGTACCGTTGGGCATGATCCATATCGTATAAAGCGGGTTCAGCGCATCGTATTCATCACGTTCAAAGCCATATTGGTCAACGTCTACATCCCATTGTAAACGAACATGAAATTGTATTGCGCGATCACGAAACATCGTATCGCGTAGTTTGGGATAGTTTTCCAGTTCATCGGCATAAAGATATCGCAGCATATATTGCCCTCCTGAAAAGAGAGCTATGCGAACATTCTAAACGCACGCTTATATCAGCGCATGGCGCTGTTAGGTCTTGTTAATAAATGACGATGTTTCAAAACACTTTAGATCGTAATCAGACCCTGTGCCATTGCCTTTGCCACGGCATGGGTTGTGTTGTTCGCGCCCAGCTTGATCCGCGAAGACTCAATATAAACACGCAGCGTATGTTCTGAAATGGACAATGCTTGGGCAACACCAGCGCGGTTTTGCCCAAGTCCTAACAAAGTTAAGCTATCAATTTCGCGTGGCGATAACTTGATCGTATTATGTTCATCGTGGCGCGCCATGATGCGCCGTGTATTTTCGTGAATATAATGTGCCACCAACAACATATTGTGGCGCTCGCGTTCCACAAATCGTGCCCATTTGGCATCCGTTGTTGTGTGATTAATCGTGTACAATGCCTGTTCGCCATTCGGCCCACGTATCGGAAATGAAATCCCCTGCGATCCAACCCCTGCTTCGCTGGCATCCATTAATAACTGGCGCGATCCCTTCGTTGACCAATCAAGAGATTTCCACTCATAGGGTTCAAATTTTTGAAATGCACTCAGAACTACCGGATCAATCCCGCCAAGCCTTTCATTGACATAGTAGTCCATCCAACAGGCCGAATAGCTGGACAGTGCGAAAATTTCTGTTCCAATCGATACCGAGTGATAGGTCGCATGATCCACATCAAAGAATTCGGCCGAATACACGACCAGCCCGTGTAAGCTTTCAAGAGAGTTAGCCTGCGTTAGCTGTTCCAAAAAGGCGGTTATCTTGTGGCTCATCCGTTCCCAATACTACGGCTGCTCCCTCGGTCTGTTTGATCTCAGAGGCGGCCATCAAAATCGTATCATCCAACTGTTCTGCCAAGCGTGTCATTTTATGATTGCCCGCGAATGTGCGAAGGTCAGAAAGTACGTCAATTATCCAGTCATGTTGCATAGAAAGCCTCATTTATATTAGTTAATAACCCCTTAACAATCAGAGTATCATAAGGAGTAAACTGGAAAAACTCGCGAAACGCCCCTAGCTATTTTTGGGGAAGAAAAACATGTACTTCATTGAAAAAAAACAAATAAAATTCAAATACGCAAAAGGAGGCCAATAGCCCCCTTTTAAAACATAGTTAATAGACGTAAATCTCAAATCTACAAAACAAGATTTGGAATAATCTGCTTTTTACGAGAAACAACACCAGGAAGAACAACAAGATCACCTGTCACAGTCGCTGCAAATGATTTTTCGGCCAGTGTTTTTACCAACTCATTTGGCACCAAAAGCGTGGCTTGTTCATTCAAAATATCCACAACAAACAACAATACTTGGTCAACGCCATCTTCGCCAGCAACCGTCGTCATTTCAGCCATCAGGCTGTCTTTGCGTGACAACACTGTGTCTGGGCTGGTTGTTTCTAACACAGAAACGCGCAGCTTTGTGTCACCAACTGAATATTCTTTGGAATCCATACGCAACAATTCCGCGTCAGAGAACGCAGAAACATCTGATTTCGCCGCAAACATTTCGCCAGCGCATTCAGAAATATTTACATCCAAATCAACAGCCAACGATTTCGCCAATGCGATATCCACATCTGTTGTTGTCGGGCTGCGAAATTCCAATGTGTCAGACAAAATACAAGACAGGATCAATCCCTTGATGCCAGTTGGCGCAGATGTCAAATCGTCGCCCATAATGCCGGCCATAATGGTCGCAGTCGATGCAACTGGCTTGATTGTGATGTTAATCGGGCCTTTGGTTTTCAAACCACCAACTAACAAGTGATGGTCAATGATCTCAATGATGTTTGCATCCGCGATATCGTCCGGCAATTCAGCTGGATTGTTCGTGTCCACAACGATTACGTCGGCGCCAGCGGCTGATGTCAACAATTCTGGCGTGTCATAACCCCAACGCTTGATTACAAACGCAGCTTCGGTATTTGGCGTACCCAAAACGTAAGGTGTTGCAGGTGTTCCATTTTGTGACATGTACCATGCCCAGATAATTGCGGAACCAGTTGCGTCTGTATCAGGGGCCTTGTGGCCGAAAACTTTGATCATTTTAATCTCTTTATTGTCAGTTTGTGGCCTTATAGAGCGCGCGTTCATATCTGTAAACGCCACTGGGCTCATAGGGACTATGCGTCGCAATCATAGCTTTGCACACACCATCAAATTCGCTATCCATTATGAAAGGAGATTTTTGATGAAAACCCGTAAACTCGGCCAAAATGGCCCCACCGTCAGCGCTATAGGATTTGGCGCAATGAGCATCACAGGTTTTTTCGGACCAACGGACGATAAAACCTCTCAGGCGTGCATGTCCGCAGCTGTGGACCATGGCATAGACTTCTTTGATACAGCTGACATATATGGATCGGGTTCATCCGAAACGCAAATTGGGCAATTTCTACGTGAAACTGGCGCAAACATTAAAATCGCAACCAAAGCAGGCATTCAAACCCAACCAGTTCGTCAATTCAATAATTCCAAAGATTATCTGACTGCCAGCTTGGACGCATCATTCGAACGC
>JGI20152J14361_10002451_pt1 | contig 11104 bp, 7 predicted proteins | sample COG_02_FD_14361 | JGI IMG/M metagenome (IMG submission 14361)
CACTTTTTACATTCCCAGCCGGAGCATCCAGAGCGAGAGGCGAAGGCTCAGTATATGATGTCAAAAATGCAGCATGCTGGAAGACTTTTTGGTGTTGCAGAGGAGACCACCGGTCTGGTGGAAACCCTCTATCTGGAATTTCTCGACGTCCTTAATCTACATCTCAGTGAATACCCTTACCTATTAGGTTGGAAACCGAGCATTGGTGACTTTGGTTTGATTGCACCACTCTATGCTCACCTTGGGCGGGACCCTGCGCCGCTGCGACTTATGCAGCAGCGGGCGGTGCGGGTGTTACGCTGGGTCGAGCGCATGAACCGCGCCGATCAGGATGCTCTCGAGTTTTTTGATCCAGGAGATAGCTATCTTGAGGATGACAGAATTCCCGAGACCTTGGTGGCAGTGCTCAGAGTATTGGCTGAGGATCTTGTTCCGGAAACTCAGGCAGCGGCAGAAGTGATCAACCAATGGCTGGCTGAGAATCAGCCTGAGCCCGGCACCTCGGCTCAGGGATCACTGGCCCAGCGCATGTTTGGCATGGCGCAGTTTAGTCTGCGTGGCCAGTCTATTAGCGCAGTCGCCCAGTCATACCGCTTTGTGATTTTACAAAAATTGCAGCAGCAATATGCTCAGTTGGAGTCAGCGCAACAGCAGGATGTGATTCATCTGCTGCAACGCTGTGGTCTCGAAACACTGCTGACTGTGAGGCTGGATCGACAGTTAGGCTGGTCAGAAAATCAGGATATCTGGCTCTGAAGTTAAAAAGCTTGAGGCTATTTTTCGCCCATCTTGCGCGCCATAACCTGCTTGAGAATTTCCACAGGATCTTTGTCGAAGTCACTGGCGTCGTGGCGTTCAGCAAGCTGGTGTTTTTCCTCCCCCCAAACTCGATTGACGCGCTGGCCGCGTTTGACTGCCGGACGCTGTTGAATATCCTGAGTCCAGCGGATCACGTTTTTATAGATTGTGACGTCGAGAAATTCGGCAGCCTCGTAGAGCTTGCCCATCACCAATGAACCGTACCAAGCCATATTAGCCATATCCGCAATACTGTACTCGTCACCGCAGAGATACCGGTTGCCGCTTAGATGCTGATCCAGCAGGTCGAGCTGACGTTTCACTTCCATGGTGTAGCGGTCTATAGGGTACTCGAGCTTTTCCGGAGCATAGGCATAAAAGTGACCAAAGCCGCCGCCGAGAAAGGGCACACTGCCGATGTTCCAAAATAACCAATTGAGGCATTGAGTGCGCTGGGCCGGAGCTTTGGGGATAAAGGCAGCATATTTTTCGGCCAGATAGAGCATGATCGCACCAGACTCAAAAACCCGTGTTGGCTCAGTGGTGCTGTGATCCATTAGCGCCGGAATTTTCGAATTGGGGTTGGCTTCGACAAAGCCGCTGCTAAATTGCTCACCCTCTTGGATATTGATTAACCAGGCATCGTACTCGGCGTCTTTAATACCGAGTTCAAGAAGCTCTTCTAAAAGCACGGTGACTTTTACGCCATTGGGGGTTCCCAGAGAATAGAGTTGCAGTGGGTGCTTGCCCACAGGTAGGGGTTGCTCATGAGTTGCGCCTGCGACGGGTCGATTGATGGCAGCAAATTTGCCACCTACATCTTTGTTCCAGACCCAGACTCTCTCTGGTACATACGCTGTGGTTTCACTCATGGATATTCTCTTATGATGTTTTTGTACTTGCAGTTAAGGCTCAGTGATTTTGGGTGTTGAGCTCGCCGGATCTGTTTTGGCTTTTATCTTGTCACGGTTTGGGTCATTATCAAACGTAAATATTCTGACTATTGTGCTGCAGACAGATACTGGCTTGGAGCTGTCAGGCGATTATGGCATTATAAGTGCCATAATGATTGTTCACTGTTACGTCGGGGGAATCTGAGAGGTCTCAGGAATCGGCAGGGAGATCCCTCGTCGCTTCGCTCTGTCGGGATGACATGATTAAATTTGGGTGATATCGGGACAATCTGAGCAGAATTAAGAGCGCCACATAAAATACTAAAAACTGTCGTTCTGCGCCAACAGGACAAATAATAAGAATCAAATTTACTCTGGAATACAAGTTTATGTCTCAAGTCAGTTCGTTAGATGAAGTCAAACTACTCGCCTACCTAGAAGCCAATGTCGATGGTTTTATGGGCCCTATTAGCGTCAGTAAATTCGCCGGCGGTCAGTCCAACCCGACATTTAAAATTGATGCCGCTTCTGGTAGCTATGTGCTGCGTCGCCAGCCTCCAGGTGAACTGCTCAAATCAGCTCATGCGGTGGACCGTGAATACCGTGTTATCAAGGCGTTAGCAGGCAGTGATGTGCCAGTGGCCAAGGCCTATCATCTCTGTGAAGATCGCGAGATTGTCGGCTCGATGTTTTATCTGATGGAGTTCTGTGAAGGCAATATCCATTGGCGTCCCGAGCTCAAGGACATAGAAACCCCTGAGCTGCGCGGCCATATGTACGACGAGATGATCAAGGTGCTGGCCGCTATCCATTCAGTTGACCTGGAGAAAGCCGGGCTCACTGATTACGGCCGCCCCGGCAACTATTTTCAGCGCCAGTTAGATCGCTGGAGCGCCCAATACCGCGCCTCAGAGCTGGGTACCATTGAAGAGATGGAGCGCCTGATGGTTTGGCTTGGCGAGAATATGCCAGCGGATGACGGCAAGGTCACTCTGGTTCACGGCGACTACCGTCTCGATAACCTGATGTATGCCAGTGACAATTCAAAAGTGATCGCGGTGCTCGACTGGGAACTGTCCACCCTTGGCCATCCTTACGCGGATCTCGCCTATCTGATCATGGGCATGAAACTACCAGCCTCACAGGACAAAAATGTGGTGGGCGGTGTCGGTAATATTGATTGGGCAAGTTATGGCATACCCTCAGAAGAGGCGGTCGTGGCCCGTTACTGCGCCCTAATGGGTATAGACAAAATTGATAGCTGGAACTTCTTTATGGCCTTTAGTTTTTTCCGTTTAGCGGCTATCTGTCAAGGCGTCGCCAAGCGCGCAGTGGATGGCAATGCCTCCAATGCGGCAGCGGATGGTGTGGCGGCGATGGTGCGACCGCTGGCTGAATTGGCAATGGACTATATTGACTAGCCGCCTGGCCAATTTGCCGGATACTCAGATGAAAGATCGTCAGGGCAAAAAACTGTTCACAGGATAAATAACCATGGCAGCTTCAGACCCCATTACCTTAATCGGCGCAACGCCTTCTCCCTACACCCATAAAATGTTGGCGCTGCTCCGCTACCGGCATATTCCCTACAAAATGAAATGGGGCATGCCGGAGGAGATCCTGCCGCAGATGGGCATTGAGCCGCCGAAACCTGGTCTGCTGCCCACCTTTATCTTTAAGGACGAAAATGGCGAAGCCACGGCAGTCTGTGATTCGACGCCGATTATTCGTCGCCTCGAAGAGAGTTATTCCGAGCGTTCCGTGCTGCCGATGGATCCCGCACTAGCCTTTATTGACTATCTGCTGGAGGATTTTGCCGACGAATGGTGCACTAAATATATGTTTCATTACCGCTGGCACCCAGAGACCGATGCGGATAATGCAGGCACTCTGCTGCCCCTGGGCTACAACGTTAGCCTGCCCGCAGAGCAGCACAGGCAGTTTAAGCAGCACTTTTCCCAGCGCCAAATTAGTCGTCTCTATGTGGTTGGCTCGAACGACACCACCGCACCCATTATTGATGCTAGCTACAGACGATTTCTCGCCGCCATGGAAGCCCATCTGGCAGAGCAGCCCTATATGTTAGGTCAGCGTCCCGGCGCTGGAGACTTTGCCCTCTATGGCCAGTTAACTCAGCTGGTAGGCTTTGACCCGACACCCAGGGCGATCGCCCATGAAGTATCGAGCCGCACCGTCGCCTGGGTGGATAAGATGGCAGATTTGAGTGGCTTAGAGGCTCAGGACAGTGGTTGGAGATCTCTCGAGCAGCAGCCAGACTCTCTGCGCGGTCTACTCAATGAGCTGGGGCGCATGTATGTTCCTGCTCTGTTAGCTAATGCTCGAGCGCTGCAGGCCGGGGAGAAAAGCTGGCAGGCAGAAATCGATGGCGCTATTTGGAGTCAACAGACATTTCCCTATCAGGTAAAGTGCCTGAAGTGGATCAATCAGGCCTATGCTGAACTGAGTGATAAGGATCGTGGCCGCATTGATAGAGTACTCGAGGGCACTGGCTGTGAGGCGCTACTCTTAGGGTTATAACCGTCTTGGTTCAGGTAGCTAGGTTTTATTGCAGGTTGAGGCGTACTGGGTCTGCTAGGCTCTTTTTATGTCAACTAGGTTTAGCATTAATAGGCCCATTGATTTAGTTTCGGCAGGATAATGTCCTATACTGTGCGCCTGCCCGAACACTGTGTATTAAGCTACTGAACAGGCTATTTATCGACTAGACGCGAAGGAAATAATGGCAAAATTATGACTACTCCATCGACAAATGCAGCCCCTGACGGACGCCGTCAGCGCAGTGAGCGCAGCAAGCAGGCGATTATTGAAGCCATGCTCGACATGATCGGCGAGGGCACCTTGATTCCCACAGCACAACAGGTTTCCGAGCGGGCTGGTGTGGGTATTCGCAGCGTCTTTCGTCACTTTGAAGATATGGAAAGCATATTTGTTATGGCGGACGAGGCGCGCCGCAGTCGCTACGAAGATATATTTTTGGGTGGTGATCGCAAGGGAACTCTAAAGCAGCGTATTTTGCATGCAGTGGAACAGCGCGCCAAAGGCTATGAACTCTATGGCAATGTGATGCTTACCACCCTGGCTCAGCGCTGGCGCTTTGCTACTCTGCGCAAAAACTATGAACGCTATCAGCGCGGTTTGCGCAAAGATCTCCACGATTGGTTACCGGAGCTAGAAAATCTTGATGCAGGTTGCTGTGAAGCTGTGCATGGCATTGCCTCTTTTGAATTTTGGAATCGCCTGCGTGATCATCAGGGCTTGAGTAAAAAAACCGCCATAGACGTTGTCGTCAATATGCTAAATGGTTTGGTGGTCTCTAAGTAGCGATTAAGTAAGTCGCAGAAGAACAAAAAAGAACTCATAAAAAAATAATTAATAATAAAAATAATCTAGGTAAGCGAAATTCATTCGCCGCCTAAAGAGGGGAACAGCTTGGAATTAACAGACAAAATTGTTGTAGTCACTGGCGCTGCCAGCGGTATAGGTCGAGCCATGGCGGTTCGCTTTAAAGCTGAGGGTGCCAAGCAGATTATTGCTGTGGATATCAATATTGAAGGGGCTCAGGCCACTGCCGATATGATCGATGGTATAGCCATGAGTGCAGACGTCTCCAAAGAAGGCGATATCCTGCGGGTCATCCAAGAGACTGAAAACACCATTGGGCCGATTGATCTGTTTTGCTCCAATGCCGGTGTCGGTATGGGCGAAAGTATCAACTCGCCAAACAAAGAGTGGCAGATGAGCTGGGACATCAATGTGATGTCACATGTCTATGCTGCCCGTCATCTGTTGCCATTAATGATTGCGCGAGGTGGCGGTTATTTCCTCAATACCTCTTCTGCAGCTGGGCTGTTAAACCAGATTGGCGGTGCCGCGTACGGTGTCACCAAACATGCTGCCGTGGGTTTTGGCGAGTGGTTGGCGATTCACCATAAGCACGAGGGCATTAAAGTATCGATGCTCTGTCCCCAAGCGGTGCGCACGGCCATGACCGACAACGATAACGACGCCACAGCGGCAGCGGCCAGCAACGGTATGATCGAGCCGGAAGAACTTTGCGAGACTGTGGTGGAGGGGCTCCGGGCTGAGTCCTTTATGATTTTACCTCACCCAATTGTACTGGACTATATGCGCAACAAGACCAGCAACTATGATCGCTGGATTGGCGGTATGAATAAGCTGATGAGAAAAATTGTTGGCTTAGACTAATTAAAATGTGTTTGTTTAAAAGCTAAAAAAAAACAGTAATAAAAATAACAGGCTGCCTGTCTATGTTTGATATCAAAGAATTTTTCCGCGTCACCAAAGAGTTTCTTCAGTTGGTTCCAGTGTTGTCGGTCAAACCGACGGGCAATGAAGATCCAGTCTCCATGGCTAGCGTACTAGAGGGCACCGTAGCCAAATACGCCGACCGCAACATGATTATATTTGAGGGCAAGGAGCTAACCTGGGGCGAATTTAATGCTCTCACGAATCAGTTTGCTCACGCCCTAATGGCCCGTGGTGTTAAGCGTGGTGACTGTGTTTCGGTGATGATGGAAAACCGAATCGAAATGCTCGCCTGTACCTTTGCGTTGCAAAAAATTGGTGCCATTTCGAGTCTGATTAACTATGCCTTAACCGGTGCCCAATTAGCTCACTGTGTCACTGTGTCTGGTTCGAGCAAGTGTCTGGTAGGTGAAGAGATCTATGGCAATCTAGACGCTGTGCGCTCTCAGCTGTCATTAGGTGATGAAGATATTCTTTGGGTGGCCGATCAGCGTAGCGATTCGGTGCCGGACAATGCCCGAGATATTGTCAGCACCTTGGAGCAGTATCCGGATACCAATCTAGAGGATACCAATACTATTTTGGCCGGCTCTACCGCCATGTATATTTTCACCTCAGGCACTACAGGTATGCCCAAGGCGGCGAAGATTCCCCATCGTCGCTGGTTGGCCGCTGCCCACGCCTTTGGTTTGGCTGGTTGCCGGGCCAAACCCAGCGATCGCTTTTACCTCTGTCTGCCGCTGTTTCACGGCACTGGGTTGATGTGCGGCATTGGCAGTTCGTTCTATACAGGTGCATCGATTTTCTTACGCCGTCGTTTTTCCGCATCAGAGTTTTGGTCTGATGTGTATAAGTACAAGACCACCAACTTTATTTATGTGGGTGAGCTCTGTCGTTATTTGTTGGCTCAGCCGGTTTCGCCCTTCGAGCAAAATAATACTCTGACACGTGTGTTTGGCAACGGTCTGCGCCCGGATATTTGGGATGAGTTTAAGCAGCGCTTTGGCATCGAGCGGGTCTGTGAGTTTTACGGTTCTAGCGAAGGTAATGTGACCTTTTTTAACGCCTTAAACAAAGATCGCACCATGGGTTTGACCCCAGCCAATATCATGCTGGTTAAATATGATATTGATGCCGATGAAATGGTCCGCGATGCGGATGGTGAGCTGATCCAAGTAGGGGTAGGAGAGACTGGCTTGCTCTTGGGCGAAATCGATGAGCGTTACAAATTCGATGGTTACACCAATAACGATGCCACTGAATCGAAAATACTGCGCGATGTGGTCAAGCCTGGAGACGCTTGGTTTAATACTGGCGATCTGATTAACGAAGTGGATGTGGGTTTCGCCGTTGGCAAGAAGCACTATCAGTTTGTCGATCGGGTGGGTGATACCTTCCGCTGGCGTTCGGAGAATGTTTCCACCAATGAGGTGGGTGAGATTCTCAATGGCTGTGAACAGATTGAAATGGCCAATGTCTACGGTGTGGATATACCTGCCACAGAGGGTAAAGCGGGCATGGTGTCATTGACCTTAAAGCCGGGGCAGCAGTTTGATGTTGATGCTTTCTCTGATTTTGTTAACGCTAATCTAACGCATTTTTCCCAGCCTGTATTTGTTCGGGTACAGCCCGAGGCAACTACCACTGGCACCTTTAAATTGCTCAAAGGAGATCTGCGCAAGCAGGCTTTCAATTTGGATCTGGTAACTGATGAACTCTATGTAATGCCACCGCGGGTTAAGCAATATCAAAAGCTTGAGCGGGATCTCTATGAGAAAATTATGGATGGCACTGCTGGTTATTAAGGCTAGGCTCGTAATAAAGAGCAACAAAAATAATAAAAAGTAGCAAGAAATTAAATTTATTAGATACCGGAGTACCCAAGAATGGCTTTTACTTCAGATGTGGTTTCAATTGAAAAAAACGGTGCCGTCGGCACCCTGTGGCTAGATCGTCCAGCGAAATTTAATGCGTTGACACCAGCGCTTTGGGGAGCGATTCCAGAAGCTCTTAACGAGCTTGCAGCTGACCCAGAAATAAGAGCGGTTATCTTTGCTGGCCGTGGCAATCACTTCTGTGCTGGCATCGACTTGATGGCTGGCGGTTTAGACACTGCCCATACTAAAGAAGCACCCTCTGAGGCTGTAGCCAATATCAATCAGCTCGGTTTTACTTCAGCATTCCAGCAGGCTATTTCATCCCTGGCTAAATGCCCGCTGCCCGTTATTGCCGTGGTTCACGGCTACTGCCTAGGTGCTGGAATCGACCTGATAACCGCCTGTGACGTGCGTATTAGCGCGGCGGATGGTCAGTTTGGTGTGCGCGAGACACGCATAGGTCTGGTCGCAGACGTGGGAACATTACAACGTCTACCTAAAATTATCAGTGCAGGGCATATGGCTGAATTAGCTTATACGGGCAAAGATATCAATGCCGCCAGAGCGGAAAAAATTGGTCTGGTAAATGATGTCTATGAGGACTTTGAGAGCACCTATGCAGCGGCAATGGAGATGGCCACTACCATCGCTGCCAATCCGCCTTTAGCTGTGCGCGGAACCAAATTTATACTGCAGCAGAGTGAAGATCTGACCACTGAGCAGAGCCTGATGTTAAACGGCATGTTTACCCTGATGACCAGTTTGAAATCAAATGATATGCACGAAACCATGCATGCTTTTGCTGAAAAGCGTCCGCCGGTTTATAACGGCAGCTAAGCTTTTGGGGAATTTTTTGCAGAGTTTTGTAAGCAGGAATTAAAAAAATATTGATATAAAAAACTGCATCCCAGCGTTGGCTGAGATGCAGTTTTTTTGTTTTACATCATCATACCGCGGGTCGCGTTCAGCAGATCCGGATAGCGTTCACCAATCTTAGCAAGTCCATAATTGACCCAGTACTCGATCTTCTGCAGGAAGCTCATCTCGACCATTTCTGGCAGTCGCTGTTGCTGACGATCCAAAAACGCATGCACCGCATCCACATCTTCAGATGTCAGGCTGGCATAGAAACCGGCCATGCCTTTGTGGGCATAGGCGCCACCCAAGACAATCGCGGTGAAGTCTATATGGGTCTGCTCACTCATATGGCGCAGGTCAGGCAGTACATAGTTCGTTTTAGCACTGATGCCATGACATGAACCGCAGTTGCGACCGTAGATCTCTTCGCCGTGGGTGATCACTTGCGGATCATCGTTGGCTTCATGGCCTAGGGCCATAATCACTGACTCGCCATTGTCTTGAATCGGCTGTGTAAGGTTAAAGTCGCCTTTCTTAAATACCAGTAGTTTGTTTTGATTAACAAAATTGCGCTTCACTTCATCGCCACCGGCGAGCATCAGAGCACCACCGCTGCCCTGAGCTACGGCTATATATTGCTCGCCGTCTAACTCATAGCTTATTGGCCCAGCCAGCACCGCACTGTCGGACTGGTACTGCCAAAGAATATCGCCATTGGTTGAGTCATAGGCAGCAAACTTGCCCCCAGAGGTACCCTGAAACACCAGATCACCGGCGGTACTAAGAATGCCACCATTGGAGGGCTCAGGGTGCTTAACTGACCAGGCGCGCTGTTGTTTAATCGGGTCATAGGCCACTAACTCGCCGTAGATTAAGGCATCCACTGCCGCGCGGCCAGCAACCCAACTTTTTGGGTCGCGAACCTCATTGAGATCAACGCCGGTGTTCCAGCGATCAACCTGATAGCTCACCGCATCCATGCCCTTAAAATAGGTAGGGACATTCTGTACCGGAATATACATGAGACCAGTTTTGGTGCTGTAGGACATTGGCTGCCAGTTGTGGGCGCCGAAAGGGGCGGGCCAAATATAGCTGCCACCGTTGCTTTGATAGTCTGCGTACTTGGTTTCAACAGGTCGGCCGGTTTCCATATCAATGTGACTGGCCCAGGTCGCTTTGGCGAACTTTTCCGCTGAAAGCAGTTCACCGGTAACCCGATCTAAGACATAGAAGAAGCCATTTTTAGGCGCCTGCATGATCACTTTGCGGGTTTCACCCTCTAGTGCTAATTCCGCCAGCACCAGCTGCTGAGTCGCGGTGTAGTCCCAGTTATCTTTGGGCGTTACCTGATAGTGCCAGACATATTCGCCGGTATCTGGCTTGAGCGCCACAATTGAGCTGAGGTAAAGGTTGTCGCCGCCACCGGGGCTACGCAGATCACGATTCCAAGGGGAGCCGTTACCTGTACCTATATAAAGCAAGTCTAATTCAGGATCATAAACCAAGGAATCCCAAGCGGTGCCGCCACCGCCGCCGCCAACGGTGTACCACTCATCACCTTTCCAGGTTTCTAGAGCGGCTTCCAGAGCAGGGCTCTCCTGGGGCTTATTACGGTCGCCAGGAACCGTGTAGAAGCGCCATTTTTGTTCGCCAGTGGTGACATCGAAGGCGCTGACATAACCGCGCACACCGAGTTCGGCACCGCCATTGCCAATTACAACCATGCCTTTAACCACGCGGGGTGCGCCGGTAATGCTGTAGTTGCCATCGGTAGGAGTGGTTTGCACCGACCAGTTCTGTTCGCCGGTAAGGGCATCGAGGGCGATCAATCGACCGTCCAAGGCACCTAAGAATACTTGCAGGGGGGAGTTTTCGTCCTCCTGCCAGATGGCCACACCGCGGTTAACTGGGCCGCAGCAGGTTTTAATTAGATGGGACTTGGGTACCTTGGCATCAAAGTGCCAGAGCTCTTCACCAGTGCGAGCATCAAGCGCGTAAGCATGGCTCCAGCCGGTGCTCACATAGATCACACCGTTATGCACCAGAGGTGTGGCTTCCATACCTCGGGCAGTTTCAAACTTAAACGACCAGGCCAGATCCAGCTCGTCTACATTGTCGCGATTAACTTTGTCCAGTGGGCTAAAGCGCTGTTCCTGATAGTCGCGGCCATAACTCAGCCACTCGGCATCGGGATTGGCGATCGACTGTTCGTTGACTAGACTGGGTTGAGCATCGGGCTGGGCCATGGCCAGGCTTGAGAGCCCGAGCAATGCAGCGGCGGTGAGGCTGGTGAGCGTGCGTAAGAGCATAGTGTTCCCCTTTGTGCGAACCGACGGCAGTGATTTTGCCGGTGCGCTGGTTTTCTTTTTATAGTTTTTGTTAGCGGGCTTA
>JGI20152J14361_10002459_pt1 | contig 11093 bp, 3 predicted proteins | sample COG_02_FD_14361 | JGI IMG/M metagenome (IMG submission 14361)
TGGAGAAGTTGTTTGGAAATATAAAAAGGATGAACAAACAACTTTCTTTTGGAGATCTTACCATTACGAGCCTACTAGTGATGCTATTTCTAATCTGGGTTTTTAAATCACAAATAGTAATAAACATTTTAGCTTTAATAAATTCTAATAATAAATGTCAGTTTGTCAGTTTAAATGCTTTGGCATTCTTATTGAATATTAATTTTAAACACATAAATAATTAAAAAATGAAAAAAGGTAATATTAATGTTTCTGTTGAAAACATATTTCCATTAATTAAAAAATTTCTTTACAGTGATCACGAAATATTTTTAAGAGAGCTAATAAGTAATGCTACTGATGCAACATTAAAATTAAAACATCTTTCATCTGTAGGTAAAGAAAAGATTAAATACGGAGATCCAATTATTGAAGTTAAAATTGACAAAAAAGGCAAGAAATTACACATTATTGATCAAGGTTTGGGGATGTCCGCAGATGAAATTGAAAAATACATAAATCAAGTTGCATTTTCTGGTGCTGAAGAATTTTTAGAAAAATATAAAGACTCAGCTAAAGATTCAGGAATTATAGGGCACTTTGGATTAGGATTTTACTCAGCTTTTATGGTTTCTAGTAAAGTAGAAATTATTTCAAAATCTTACAGAGGAGATGATGCTGCTCACTGGTCTTGTGATGGATCACCAAATTTTACATTAAAAAAATCCAACAAAAAAGAAAGAGGAACTGAAATAATTCTTCACATTGATAAAGATTCAAAAGAATTTTTAGAAGATTCTAAAGTGACTGAACTATTAACTAAATATAATAAGTTCATGCCTATACCAATTAAATTTGGAACTAAAGAAGAAGATTTACCACTTCCTGAAAATGCTGAAAAAGACGCAGTTGCAGAAAAAGTAACTGTTGATAATATCATCAACAATCCTAATCCGGCTTGGACTAAACAGCCTAAAGATTTAGAAGATCAAGATTACAAAAGCTTTTACAAAGAGTTGTATCCTATGCAATTCGAAGACCCTTTATTTAATATTCATCTAAATGTTGATTACCCTTTTAACTTAACAGGTATTCTATACTTTCCAAAAATAAATAATGATCTAAATATACAAAAAGACAGAATTCAGCTTTACCAAAATCAAGTGTTTGTGACTGATAACGTGGAAGGAATTGTTCCTGAGTTTTTAACTATGTTAAGAGGAGTTATTGACTCACCTGATATTCCTTTAAATGTTTCAAGATCTTATTTACAAGCTGATGGGGCAGTTAAAAAAATATCTTCTTACATAAGCAGAAAAGTTGCAGATAAACTTAATTCGTTATTCAAAAACAGTAGAGAAGATTTTGAAAAAAAATGGAATGATATTAAGATTGTGATTGAATATGGAATGTTGAGTGATGAAAAGTTTTTTGATAAAGCTGACAAATTTGCCTTATATCCTTCAGTTGATGATAAATATTTTACTTTTTCTGAATTGACAGATAAAATAAAGGACAGTCAAACAGATAAAGATGATAAATTAGTTGTTTTATATGCTTCTAATAAAGTTGATCAACACAGTTATATCGAAACAGCTAAAAGGAAAGGTTATGAAGTTTTACTTTTAGATTCTCCTATTATTGGGCATTTAATTCAAAAACTAGAAGGTTCAAAAGAAAAGATTTCGTTTGTAAGAGTAGACTCTGATCACATTGATAATCTCATTAAAAAAGATGATACAAAAATTTCCAAATTATCTGATGATGAGAAAAAGAAATTAGAAGATATTTTAAAAGAAGAAATCCCTTCTGAGAAATTTACTGTACAACTTGAAAGTATGGACAGTGAAGCAGATCCTTTTATTATTACTCAACCAGAGTTTATGAGAAGAATGAAAGAAATGCAACAAACAGGAGGTGGAGGTGGAATGTTTGGCATGGGTAATATGCCTGAAATGTTTAACCTTACTGTCAACACAAATTCAGAACTAGTTGGGCAGATTCTTGGAACTAAGACTAAGAAAAAACAATCCAGACTAATTAGTCAAAGTTTAGATTTAGCAAAATTATCTCATGGCCTTTTAAAAGGTGAAGAGTTAACTAACTTTATCAAAAGAAGCTATGATATAATTAAATAAGATTAAAATTTTATTGTAAAANAACCGTTATCAGTTTGATAACGGTTTTTTTATATAATTTTTAACTATTATTAGTGATATATTATTTTATATTTACCCTTAGAATAATTTAATCTATTGGACTAATTACAAACTTGACTAAATGAGTTATTTAAAGAATATAAAACTATTTATACTATTAATATTATTTATATTTTCAACTAAATCGTTTTCTCAATTTAGTAAGACACATTACATTCCTCCTGTAGCATCTACCGGCAATGGACCAGCAGATCCATTAGACCAATATTTATATGTTTCCACCCCAAATGAGATCCCTTTTAATGTTACTATCACCCCAATTGGAGGAACTTCCACCACCTTCAGTATATCAAATAGTAGTCCATACGAATATTCTATTGGCAATAACGCCAATACTAATTTAATAGCATTAACAGCCAACGCAGTTGATAAATTCACAGATAAAGGATTTATTGTTGAAGCTGAAGATTTAGTTTATGTTTCTGCAAGAATGTTTAGTGGAGGTTATTATCAAGCAGGAAGTCTTGTTAGTAAAGGGCTTGCGGGACTTGGTAAAACCTTTAGAATCGGTACTTTTGAAAATGAAGGTAACTTAGGTAATTCTCAATCTAATTACATCAATTTTGTTAGTGTTTTAGCTACCCAAGATAATACAACAGTTAATTTTTCAGAATTTGGACAAGGAGTAACTATACTTAATAATACTCCAACCAATGATATATTACTAAATTCTGGAGAGAGTTACGTCATCGCTATATCTCCTTATGCTAATACTGCAAATGCTACAGGTTTAATTGGAGTACTGGTAGAATCTGATAAACTAATAGCTGTTAATTCAGGATCTTTAACTGGACATAACTCCAATATTGACACAGATGGAGGTGGGCAAGATATAGGAATTGATCAAATTGTTCCAGTTGAAAGAATTGGATCTGAGTATATTTTTGTTAGAGGTGTTGGTCCTGACGAAGTAGAAAGACCATTGATTGTTGCTCATGAAGATAATACAGAAGTTTATGTCAATGGAGATCTTTATACAACATTAGGTTTTGCTGGTGAATATGTATCAATAGAATCTATTAACTATGGATCAAGCTATACAATTGATGAGTATTCTGGTTTTGGAAATGTTAACAACGATGGATATCCAGAAAATAACAATGGAATCCCTATTGATCCTGATGCAAACTTAGATGACCAGCCAGCTACAAACGAATCTAGCAATATGTACGTAAGTACTTCAAAGCCTGTATTTGCATATCAAGCATTTGGAGGCTTAAGACCTGGTTCTCAAGGAAGTTTTGGAATAACTGGTGGAGTAGCAAATGTTGGACTTTTTTTTGTCCCTCCTATTAATTGTCAGACTCCTAAGAGTGTTAATAATATTCCTGCAATAAATGAAATTGGAGGTGAGCTCTTTAGTGGAGTAATGACGATTGTTACAGAAACAAATTCAACAGTACTAATAAATGGGGAAGATATATCTAACTTCAATTCTACAGCTCAGTTAGTTACTGCAAATCCACAATTCGAAACTTATACAATTGAGGGGTTAACAGGAAATGTATCAGTTGAATCTACAAATCAAGTATATGTAGCTTCATTTGGAGCATATGAATATGCTTCATTTGGAGGGTATTACTCTGGATTTGCGTACCAACCTGAAATAGTACTTGATGAAATCGATATTGAAAATGAGGGTTGTATTCCTAATTTAGAATTAAAATTAAATAGTATTTCAACATTTGATGAGTACCAATGGTATTTTAATGGCCAAATAATTGATGGTGCTATTGGAAATAGTTTTACTCCAACTGAAGCTGGCTTTTATCAAATTTCCGGTGCAGTGGATGATTGTCCTGGTTTATTATTATCTGATAATATTCCAGTTAGCGCATGTCCCCCAGATACAGATTCCGATGGAGTAAATGACAACATAGATATAGATATTGACAATGATGGAATATTAAATTGTGAGGAATCTCTTGGAGATAAAAATATAGATTTTTCTGGTGATATAGATGGAACAATTGGCAATGACGGTGAAAATCTAGCAACTGTTAGTTGGGAACTAACTAGTTCACCAAATGCATTACCTGATGTGTTGATTTGGGACGGCAACAATATTGGTGATTTTTCATCACTTGCACCTACTGTTTATGAGGATTTAAATGAAGAAGGTATATCAGTTGAATATGAAGGATTTAATACAGCCAATATTTCATTTAGTTCTGAGGTTAGTTTGAGTATTGAGCAAAGTGACTTTCAAAGTGCCTTTTGGACATCAGATCTTGATAATGAAGAATCTTTTAAATTTAATGTTCCCCCTTCTAAATCAATTACAATTTTAAATCCAGATAATCAAATATTGATTGATACTAATTTTGATGGAATTTATGAATCTGGTATTACCTCATTCTCTAATTTTGAAATTCGTTTCAAGTTAAACGGAACTAATTTAAATACTGCTGACGCAACGTACAAACTTTACACGCACCTTACTAATTCAATTGAATTCACTCATTTTAACTCAGGGCAAATAGAAAATGCAGCCTCATTTAAAATGATTGCAACTTGCTTTCCTACAGATTCTGACAATGATGGGATTGTTGATTCTAGTGATGTTGATAGCGATAATGATGGGATTTTAGATATTGTAGAATATAATGGAGTTTTATACCAACCACTTTCTAATATTGACGAAAATCAAGATGGTTATGATGATATTTTTAGTGGTGTATCTCCATTAGATTTTGACGAAGATGGAGTTCAAGATTATTTAGATCTTGATTCTGATAATGATGGAATATATGATTTACAGGAAGCTGTAACTGATGCTTTGGACGCTAACTTAGATGGAATTATAGATGGTGTAAATTTTGGAAGTAATGGACTCTCTGATGATTTAGAAAATTCTATTGATAGCGGAGTGATAAATTACTCACTTTCAAATGTTGATGAAGATGAAAACTATAATTATATTGATTTAGATTCAGATGGAGATGATTGTTTAGATGTTTTAGAAGCTGCTTTCTCAGACGGAGACTCTGATGGAATTCTTGGAGATTCACCAGTAACTGTAAATGAATTAGGTTTGGTTATTAGTGGTACTGATGGTTATACTTTATCAATTGATGATTATTTAATTAATGCACCATTATCTATTGTAGAACAACCTCTTGAAACATTGACCGTTTGCGAAGATTCTACAATACAAATTTCAGTTGTATTAAATACCTTAGACTCAGCTGTTGAATTAGTTGATTCTTATCAATGGCAGTCCAGTGTTGACGGTATTGATTGGTTTGATATCACAGACAACCCTACTTATACTGGATCAAATAATGCAATTTTAGAAATCAATAACACTCCATTCTCTTTCGATAATTTTAGTTTTAGGGTTATAATCAATAGAGAAGGAAATGGTTGTGGAGTTATATCAAACCCTTCATTAATTTTAATAGACCCACTACCTATCATCACCATACCTACTGCATTAGAGGAGTGTGACAATGATTATGATGGTATTGATATTTTTGATTTATCACAAAGGACAGAAGAAGTCCTTGGTGGTCAGGTTAATGTTACGGTTTCTTATCACGAGTCTCAAGAAGATGCGGATAATGCAGCGAATGCAATCGTAGATCCTTATACCAACACAACTGCAGATTCTCAAAATGTATTTGTTCGTCTAACCGATGATATTACTTTCTGTTATGCTACTACTACCCTAGCGCTTGTTGTAAATCCTATTCCTGAAGTGATTGTTCCTCCAGTTATTGAAGTCTGTGATGATGATTATGATGGTATTAGTACTTTTGATTTGGTTTCTTTAGATCCAACTATATTAAATGGTCAAACTGGTATTAGTGTTAGTTATTACGAATCTCAAGCAGAAGCTGATACAGCGACTAACCCATTAGCTAGTCCGTATAATAATACTTCACTTAATACTCAAGAACTTATTGTTCGTCTAGAAAATGATATTACAGGTTGTTATTCTACTACAACACAAGGTATTATTGTAAATCCACTGTCTTTAATTGAAGTTATTGATTATGAAATTTGTGATTATGTCAATCCTGGTGATATGATCGAGGTCTTTGATATTATCTCTTACATAGATGATTATTTTAGTTCGCAAAATGTGACAGAAACCTATCATGGTTCTTTGGTAGATGCAGAGTCTGGCAATGATCCTTACACTACTGCAGAACTAACCAATTACTCTAACTCTGATTCTGCATCAGAAGAAATATTTGTTCGATTAGTAGATAACGTAACCGCTTGTGTGACTACTGGTTCTTTTAATATTGTAGTTAATCCATTACCTAATGTAATTGTTAATACCGATTTAGTACAATGTGATATCGATGATGTTCAAGATGGTATTTCTATTTATAATTTAGAGGAAGCTGCAGAAAACATTGTTATACCAAACGGTCCTGGTGATAGTTCAGATAACTATGTACTTACCTTCCATTTATCACAAGAAGATCTAGATGCAGGTATAAATGCTATCCCTAATCCAACTTCTTATGTAAATCTTACTCCACTGCAAAACATCTATTGTAGAGTACAAAATATAGCAACAACTTGTTACACAACTTCATTCTTTTATTTAGAAACTATCTTTAATCCTATTCCAGAAGATGCAGGATTAATTGTGTGTGATAACAGTGAAGGAAATGGAAATGATTATGATGGACTTGGTTTGTTTACTCTTAGTAATGCAAACGACTATGTACTATCTTTAATTGTAGCGAATCCTAATAATGATATCACAAGCCCTGATCAATTAACCATTGCTTATTACGCAAGTGAAAGTGATGCTTTATTAGAGCTTAATCAATTACCTAATCAGTATACTAGTGAAGTGCCTGATGCGCAAACAGTATATTTAAGAGTAGAAAGAGATAACGATTGTTTTGGTATTAACTCCATGCTAATACAAGTATTACCTGTTCCTGTTTACAATGAAGTTCTAGACGAGATTCTGTGTACGTATACTCCTGGAACTATTGATATTGATTTAAATGATTATAATGCTCAAGTACTTGGAGAACAAAATGCAGAACAAGTGATTATTACTTATCACAACTCTCAGTTAGATGCAGATACTGGATTTAATGCATTAGCGAGTCCCTACACTGTAAATGGTGAAGAAACTATTTTTGTTCGCGTAGAAGTAGAAGATGGCGATCCTTTTGTTACAGCTTGTTTTATCTCTAATATAAACTTTACCCTTACTGTAGAACCTAGACCAGTATTTATTGCTCCTGAAGACTTAATTGTTTGTGATGATGATGGTACTATAGATGGTCTTACTACTATTGATATCTCTGTACAAACAGAAACTATAGCAGCTGGTATAGCTGAAAATATAGTTACTTATCATGTCTCACAAGAAGATGCCGATAGTGGAGAGAATCCTTTAGAAGATTTATACACAACAGTAACTCAAGATTCACAAACTATTTTTGCTAGAATCGAAGATGATATGACTCCTATTACAGGTTGTTATTCTACTACGCCTGTGAATTTAGTTGTAGTTGGTCCTCCTGCTGCCACTACTCCATCGAACTTAGAATTCTGTGATGCCGATGCAGATGGTTTTGGAGTATTTACTCTTACTGACGCAGATGCAGAGATTACAGGAACTTTATCCAACTTAGCGATTAGCTATCATGAGACTTTTTCCGATGCAGAGAATAACCTATTCCCTATTATTGGAGATTACAACAATATTGTTCAGTACCAACAGACTATTTATGTCCGTATTGAAGACACCACTATTAGTACAGACTGTTTTACTTACTTAGAGCTTTTAATCGTAGTAAACGATGTTCCACAGATTGAGACTGAGCCAAGTGCATTGGAGGTTTGTGATAACGATACCGATGGCTTTGGTTTATTTGATTTAAGTCTTGCTAACCAGGAGATTTTAAACGGACTAGATCCACTAGACTTTGAGATAAGTTATTACGAGACTCTAGACAATGCCAATGCAGAAACTAATCCAATAGCGACTCCTTTAGCCTATACTAATGTATCTGCCTTTACACAAGATATATATGTTCGTGTGGAGAATATCGCAACAGAATGCTACAACACTACTGCTTTAACGCTTATTGTAAACGAGCTTCCAGTACTTATACAGCCAGATCCTTTAGAACTTTGTGATGATAACAACACAGGAGATGAAGTAGAAGAATTTACTCTAGAAGATAGTTTAGCACAAGTACTTAATGGTCAAACAGGAATCAGTATTACTTTCCATGAGACTCAAGAAGATGCAGATACAGGAGATGCTCCAATCTTTAGCCCGTATACTAATATTGTTAACGCACAGACGATTTATCTTCGTGCAGAGAACGATATCACAGGCTGTGTAAATACGATCACTTTAGATCTTAGAGTTAATCCACTACCTAGCCCAGTTACCGTAGAACCACTAGAGGCATGTGATGTAGATGCGGATGGCTTTACTAGTTTTGATCTAGAGAGTGTATCGGAAGATATTATTAACGGAGAGCTGGATATTTTTATAACTTACTATGAGACTTTAACCGATGCAGAGAATGCACTAAACCCTTTAGCTAGTCCTTATGATAACATTGTCCCTAACCAGCAAACACTATTTGTTAGAGCAGAGAACAGTATAACAGGATGCTTTAGTATTGTAGACTTAGAACTTATCTCCCTCCCTTCACCACAACTACCTATTGTTATTGAGGATATTATTATATGTGATGATGATTTAAACGGATTTTTTCAATTTGATTTAACCCAGAACACTGCACTTATATTAGGTACTCAAGTAGCATCAGAGTTTAATCTTTCTTATCACATCTCTCAAGAAGATGCAGATACAGGAGATAACCCTATTGTAAATCCAGAGACTTATAATAACCTGTCTAATCCACAGACTATTTATGTACGACTGGAGAGTATAGAAAACTTATGTGTATCTACTGGAGAGTTCGATCTTATTGTATCGCTTCCACCAGATGCTATACAACCATTACCGTTAGAGATTTGTGATGACATCATTGCTGATGAGACAACGGTCTTTGATCTAACAGTTAAAGATGAAGAGATTACTGGTGGGAATCCTTGGATTGTAGAATACTTTGAGACAGAACAAGATGCTATGGCAAACACCAATGTTATTGCAGATCCAGAGGCTTATACCAATACTGCTGTAGGTACTAATGCATTAAACCCACAGACTTTATTTGTTAGAGTTACCGATCCATCTACAACATGTTATTCTTTTGTTACACTTACAATAAGAGTACTTCCTAACCCTACACCAAGTATTGATCCAGCTAATATTGAGCTGTGTGATTACGATGCTTCAGGAGATGAGTTAGAGGTATTTGATATTACGATAAACGAGGCATATATTATCAATGGAGAAGAAGGTGTGAGTGTTACTTATCATGAAACACAAGAGGATGCAGAACTTGGAGAGAATGCCATAGTAGATTCTACGGTCTATACAAACATAACTCTTGGTCAACAGACTATTTATGTAAGGGTAACTAATGATATAACAGCATGTTATACGATCGTTACTTTTGATCTTGTTGTTAATCCACTACCAGATGTATCTGCTGCAGATCAGTACATTGCTTGTGAGATAGATACCGATGGATTCTTTGACTTTGATTTAGATACAGTAAGCGCATCAATACTAGGAACACAAGATCCTTTAAACTTTACCGTTACTTACCATGAAACACAAGAGGATGCTGATAATGGAGATAACGCTTTAGTTAGTCCTTACACCAACCTTACTAATCCACAACAGTTATTTGTAAATATCACGAACAATACTACAGGATGCTTTATCGCAGTACCTAGTATTACAATCGAAGTACAAGAAGCTGCACAGGCCAATAGTGACTTAGATCGTATTGACTATATCATCTGTGATAATCTAGCAGATAATGATGGCTTTGGTACATTTGATTTAAGTACTCAAAACGAGGAAATATTAGACGGACAAGACCCTGCTAATTTTACTGTTACCTATTACGATAACCAAATTGATGCAGAACTAGGAACCAATCCATTACCAAACTCTTATGAGAATACAAGTAATCCTCAGATTATCTATGCTAGAGTAGACAACGATACTACTGCCGATGCGCAGTGTTACGCTACTACCGACTTAACATTAATCGTGAACTTACTTCCAGAATTCTTCCTAGAGGATGTTTACCTTGGATGTGTTAACGTAAATGGATCCGAACTATTAGATCCTGTTGTAATGGATATTGGACTTGATCCAGCTCTTTATAGCTTTGAATGGTTCGACCCAACAGGNACACTCGTAAGTACTAGTGTAACCTACACTCCTTTAGTGGGTGGAACATTTACTGCCGTTGCTACAAACTTAGCTACTGGATGTGAGTATACGGTTACTACTTTAGTAGACCCAAGTTCACCGCCAGAAGGTAAGCGCAGTGGTTACTACAGAATTTTTTGCCGATCTACATATTATAGAAGCTTCTGCTAGTGGAGAAGGAATTTATGAATTTAGCTTAGACGATGGACCATGGCAAACTAGTGGAACCTTTGAAGATGTTACCCCTGGATTCCACAGCGTTATCGCTAGAGATATAAATGGTTGTGGTACTGGATCAACACAAGTACTAGTGATTGATTATCCGCACTTCTTTACACCAAACGGAGATGGATATAACGATACATGGCGCGTNGAAGGAATAGAAACTAGACCACTTGCCAAAATATATATCTACGACAGGTTCGGTAAACTACTAAAACAACTTAGTCCACTTGGACCTGGATGGGATGGAACCTTTAACGGAGAAAATCTGCCAGCTACAGATTACTGGTTTACGATTAGACTCGATGTAGTCTTCGGAGATGCTGAATCTCTAATCAAAGAATTTACAGGTCACTTTAGCCTCAAAAGATAGAGTT
>JGI20152J14361_10002471_pt1 | contig 11049 bp, 12 predicted proteins | sample COG_02_FD_14361 | JGI IMG/M metagenome (IMG submission 14361)
TTAGTATTTTTTAATGGAGACTTTAAAAGTATATGAAAGAGTCTCCCAGGCAGAGATAATTGGTTTGACCAGAGGAAAGTTAATTCTGAAGCCAAGAAGAAACGGGTAGAAGCGAACAAAATAGCTCGCCGCGAAAACTGCTCATATTCTTCTAAGAATAGTTGCACCATTTCATCTTTTTAGTACCGCCTTGAGCGCAATAGCTAAAACTCGAAAACCTCCCTTCAAAAAAATAGAACCTAGCAATTCTGGACGAAAAAATTCTTTCACTGCTCGAAAACCCTCGTCAATTCTGGGAAGCTATAAATACTAAGCAAAAGCGAAGGCTGCAAGATGTACTATTTCCTGATGGTTTACACTACTCTCCGAAAACTAAAGAATATCGAACATCCACCTACTTTTAGAGATAACTGGCTGTTTCATAGACACTTGGACTTCTGAGAAAAACAAAACCCGAAGACAAAATGTCTTCGGGTCTCGGGTAGTAAGGGAAGCAGAACTCCCTATAATACTTTTCGAGTTAGAGTCAGGTGGTGGGTTGTTCGAAGTCCTTCCTGAGTAGGGTTTAGTCGCTAGATCTCCATCTCCTCCTAATCCTTTCCAAATAAACCTATAAGAGAATTTCTTTTGATATGCTGATTCGTATTCAGCGACACCAATAACAACCTTGTCGATGTATTTCTTGAAAAACTCCTCAGTATCTAATTTATTGAGTTGCGATATCTCCTTGAACATCTTGATTACGTTTAAGTAATCCTCCTCCTCCAAAGATGCTGATGGGGTTAGTTGTTTTTCGAAATCAATAATCAATCCTTCAATATCTCGTTTATGTGAATTGTATTTATCTCGACTTATTTCTCCTTCAACATACAACTCCTTGAGTCGATTCAATTTGTCTCTCTCTTTAGATATTTTGATGTGAATCTTCTTATCATCTATACCCTCTCTGTTTTTGTAATAGTCTCTGTACTTCTCTTGTATTTTAAAACTTAAATCCTCTTCTAGAAATTTCCGGTCCTCCAACATCGTCTTTAGAATGAAATCAATATCATCCTCTACTATTGCAGTTTTGATACTGATCTTCCTGCACATGTCTCTCTTTTTACGATGACATCTCCAATAATAGTATAACTCTCTGCTTCCATCTTTTCTAACCTTACCCCATTGTCTAGATGCAGTCAGATTTCCACCACATTCACCGCAGACCACATGTCCCTCTAAGTAAGTTACAAGTTCTGTTCTTTTGGTTTTCGCAGTGATCCCTAATAATAAAACTGCTTTGTCATACCTCTCCTTGTCTACTATTGGTGGGAACTCAAATCTATTAGACACACCTTTAACTGAATAGTCGAAGTAACCTTTCATAAAATAGTTTTTATGAAAGAGTCTGTGAACGAAACTATCCGTCCACTTATATACCTTATTATCTCTATCTATCTCGTCTCCATACTCCAACTTCAATTGTTTGGATATATCAGAATAGGACATACCATCTATTGCCCAATCAACCATTCTATTGAGAACTTCCTTTTCCTTTTCATTGATCACGATTTTATATCCGTCATCAATTACATCATAACCAAATAAGGTCGTTCCAGTGACCCACTTTCCATCAGTCAACAATCTTTGCTTACCTTTTACGATAGCATGTGTGTTTTGAGCACGAAAGTAGTCGTCAAAAATACTTAACACACTCAACATCAACTTATCTTGAGGGTTATCAAAATCATATTCTTGATTGCCTACAAATAGTCTAACTCCATTTTTTTGGCAATGACTAAATAGGATAGTTTGATTTGCGATATCACGATTTAATCGACTTGTAGAGAATGTCCAAACGATATCTATTTCCTTAGTTGAAATGCTATCTAGTAAATCCTGATAACCTAATCTTTTGTCAATATTTGCTCCACTAATACCTCCGTCTTCAAAAATCTTATATGTATGATCATTGCTTTCACAAAACTCGATACCATATCTTTTCTGAGATTCAATTGACTCACCGTCGTTTGCTTGTGCTGTTGTACTAACCCTGACGTATATCCCTACAACCATGCTGCTCATTTTGTTTATTTAAAGAAAAGAATTTCAATACACACTCCCAACTATAGACTAAGTTCAATACAGAATTAAGTATCTTGCTCACCACTCATTTCTCTTACTAAAAGAGGAAAACCTCAAAGTCAATCTCACAACATGAAACTTTTTAACGACATAGAAATAAGCATTGAAGCAAATCTGAACAACACTAAAAATCTTTTAAAAAGTCTAAAGTCTATTGGACGGTTGGATGATTCTGAATTCGATCATTCAGTTTTTTCTAATCTACTCTCACATAAAATTACCGATGTACGTGTTGAAGCAGTCAAGAATTTAGGTAAAATCAAAAAAGAGGAGGTCCAAGAATTGTTAATAAAGCACTTTAATGATGAAAAAGATTCAGTTGTTAGACGTGAATGTGTTTCATCTATCGGAAGACAACGCAACCCTGATCGCATACCATTCTTTTCTGAAACATTAAAGGATGAGGATCCAAAGATCGTTTTGCAAGGAATTCGTTCTCTTCTGGTCTTCAAGGACCGAGAAGAAGTTAAGAAAGCACTCAAGACCGTTAAAAATCACCCAAATGAAATGATTCAAGATGTTCTAAGAATTGAACTAAACCCTAAACTAAAGAGGTCTAAAATCAAACACGTACATGTTGACAATAGATTGAAGAATGTAGCAGTTAATGGAGATGTTATTCAAACATTAAAGGAGATTAAGGATGAGTCATTCCACATGACCTTTACATCTCCTCCGTACTACAATGCTCGAGACTATTCATTTTACAAGTCCTACAATGAATATCTTGATTTTCTTCGAGAAGTCTTCAAAGAGACGCATCGATTGACTAAAAATGGACGATTCTTGATCGTAAATACCTCTCCTATAATCATCCCCAGAGTCAGTCGGAGTCATTCAAGTAAAAGATATCCGATACCTTTTGATATTCACAACTTCTTAATGCAAGATGGATGGGAGTTCATCGATGATATTATTTGGCAAAAACCAGAATATTCCGTCAAAAACAGAGTCGGTGGGTTTATGCAGCACCGAAAACCTTTAGGTTATAAACCGAACACAACTACTGAGTACCTTATGGTTTATAGAAAACAGACTACTGATTTGATTGACTGGAATATCAAACAGTACGATCCTGAAATAATCGAGGAAAGTAAAGTCAAAGGAGATTTTGACTCAACTAATGTCTGGTTGATCGATCCTTCTGGAGACAAAACCCATTCAGCAGTGTTTCCTGAACTCCTTTGCGAAAAAGTAATTCAATACTACAGTTTTAAGAACGACCTTGTATTCGATCCTTTTGGAGGGAGTGGTACTTTTGGAAAAGTAGCAAAAAGGATGGATCGTAATTTTTTCCTTACTGAATTAGACGAGACTTATTTTGAACGAATTCAAGAAAAAGTAGGAAAGGACGGTACATATTTAACAATTGAAGACTTTACAAAATGGATGCAACAAGAAGAATCTCAACTAGAGAAATAGTTAAAAGACTTATAAAAGGTCAGGATTACCGAATTGTCACGCAAACTGAAATAAATGCTCGGTTTCTAGAATACTGTATTGATTTCTTTAAGGAGGTTATTCATGCAAAAATGAATAAACAGTCTATTACAATGGATTGGTATAAAACGCATTTTATCGAAAATGATGACTTCACTCCTAATGATATTGCAATTCATGCAGGGATTAATAAAAAGACAATTACCAACATGTTCAATTCAGGAACTAAAGAAGTTGTCATCTCCGCATCAAAGGACAATTACGACACCTTAGTCAGTTCTATTGAACATTTAATTGAGGAAAAAGGAAATCTTGATATTCAACTCTCAATAAAATTTAACGGAGTCAGTGTTGAACTTAATTTGAATGAATCATTAGTCGTAATTAACTCTCTAGCAGTTAAAAGAGCAGCAATTAGGGGTGGAGCATATAGTGCAACTGGAAAAAATGTCGAAGGTCCACTTATGGTTACTATTTGTAAACTTTTTAATGTTAGCGAAGAGTACTACAGTTTGAATATTGTTGGTGGTGGAAAAGCAAGTTACGGGGACTTTGAAAGAGAAATCGACTTTTTTCTAAAAAACGGAAGCATCATTTATAAGTGCGAGGTAAAATTGATGGGAAAAGGTAATCCTGAAAGTGCAGATGCTTTTATTGCCAGAGAGAGTAATGTCTTTGTTGCAGATAAGTTATCAGACACAAATAAGAGTCAATTCGATAGTCTCAATGCTCATTGGGTTGAATTAAGAAGTGATATTGGATTTCTACGTTTTGAAAAAGTACTTGTTGACTACAACATACCATTTACCAAACCGACTAAAAAGGATATAGATCTAAATCTTGATCTTATCCTGGACGAAATATTAGGTTAATGAGAGATGGGGTAGATCAGTCACTTCTAAAGAACAGACACTACCCCATTTATTCCATACACACTACTCGAAGCAGCACATCCTCCTATATAGAGCACTATTATTTTATACACTTTGTGTTTTAGTTATACACTCTGTGCTCACATAGACTTATCTAAAACTCTATTATTCCATTTATCTTTTAAAGTTAAATATCGATTCACATCCCACTCCTCACAATTCCATATTTCACCACTATAATATATCTCATTAAGATTTTCTAGTAGTTCAATTAATTCTAATCTATCCTCAACTTTTAAGTTCATCAATTCCATTTTTGCTTAGTTTATTCTGGTTAGTTACCAAATTGATTATTAACCATAGATTACGCTAATTCGTCCATACTCTTCTTGATTTCAACTTCTATATACCACTTTTCATAGAATAGTCTGAAGTAATGAAGCAGGTTCATGAGAAACCCATCACCAATGTAGATATCCTCTAAAAATTCAACCCATTGATCATCAATAGTTGGATGTGTTTTTAGTTCTTCTATAAATTCATCGTACACTTCACTTTCTAATATATCAGTGAAGTAATCTCTTTGATTGTTGATATAATCAATCATTTTATAGTAAGTCTCCGTAGAGTAGTCATTAGAATATTTCTCAACTGTCTTTTCCAACACACTTCTAAGAACACTCTTTTCAAATTCAAAATCTATACCCTTATCTTCGTAATATTCTTTAAGATAATCGTAGTGTTCTTTGTTCAGAATTTTATCAATATTAAAATTGATTAATTGATTCATTTTTTGTTTGTCTAATTGTTGATTCATATTCGATTAAATTAATTCGGTTAATACCTCATTTAGTAGATCAAATTTATCTTGAGTATCATTTTTAACATCGACACAAATACCATAACTGTAGTCCATTTTTATAATGTCTATCAGTTGACTTAGGTTTAAGTTACTGAGCGAGAAATATGGATCACCATCATCTATCCCTAAGGTTAGATTGTAATTGAATTCACGGTAGTTATATAATTCATCTTTAACTCTTCCTAATTCTTCAAAAGAAGTATATCTCCACACATTAAACTTTTGATTCTTAATTTCATCTCCAAATTGTCCAATAAGATGCTTTTTAATTTGTTCACTCTTTAATCTTACATTTGTTTGCATAAATATTTTATTTTTTGATCCATATATAATATACAAAAAATAATTTTATTTTCCAAATTTTTATTAGGTTTATTTATATATATTTTGTATAGAGAAAATTTTGATTATTTCGATGAACATATGTTTCCCTGAATTATCCACAAAAACAACTCTATAGTGAAAAAAACTACAAGTTTTTTTTTCTCATCTAAATAAAAAAGGTAGACACCTTAGCACCTACCTTTCAAATTCTAAACATTAAACACTGTTATTCTATCCTTCATCCCAAATCCCGTTATCTCGAAACAGTCTCCTTAGGTCAACAACTCTCTTCTCAAACCTGTTGATATCATTACTACTACTCCATATATCATGTAAGACATCATATATAACATCTTCTACCACTTGTCTAAGTGCTTCGATTCCAATGTCCTTATTGATTTTACCTGAACCATCCGAGGAGAAGTCTAAACCGTACTTCAAGAATCCATTATCATCACCTCCCTGTCTTAAACCTTTATCGCTATTATCTCGTCCCATCGTACTGTGCTTTTAATTCATTATCAAACGCAGCAGTGTCCATTTGATACTGCTTGTAGACATTTTTATTCGCATAAAACCACTTTGACCTGAGATTATCAGCAGTTTCAGTTGGAATTGCTCCAAGCATTGCAAGTTCATTTAGCAGAGGAAGTTTTGCTTTATAATCTAATCGCTCAAGTGCTTGTACAAGCAAAAACCCTTTATCTCTTGCAATGCTATTGACTGCTTGGTATTCTGCTTTAACGATTTCTAGATCGTGGTTTAGACTCTTTCTATACTTGTCTATTTCAATCCTTCGAGCATCCAACTCCTCTAGTTTTACGATAACCTCAGTAAAATCTAATTCTATATTTAACTCATTCCTACCAATGTCTTCTATCCTCTGTAATCTGCGTTTACTATCCATACTATTTAACTTTTAACTCGTTTAAATATTCTTTAATATCCATTTCACTAAACCTAACTAACCTTCCAATCTTCAGATGAGGCAAGTCGTTATTACAAACCATCTTATTGATTGTTGCTATACTGATCCCTAGATACTGGGACAGTTCTTCTTTATTCATCAGTCTTTCCATTCTTTTAAACTCTCAACCCAATTCAGCATGAGTTTAGCATACTCAGGATCTCTCCTATCTTTAAAAACTCCAACGTCGCATCCTCTACTTAACCATTCACTTATATCTCGATAATCGAAATGCTTAACCTTCATACCCTACTTACTATCCACTTTTATTTACTCCTATCTACTTATAAATAGGAGAAGAATTCCTAAAAAAGAATCAAATAATCTAAAAGTTTAGTTGGGGTCTACGGGGCAAATTTTTATCTTTATAGTACCACTCTGTTCACAAGAATTATATCTTTTATAGATATAGTTGTCATTCCTAATATATCATCATATCTTCATGCTGGTGCTTGATTATCAAGGATTTAATATTCTATTTGATTAGTTGAAAACCCGATAGCATCTTCATAACTTAAGGTGTCTGTTTTGTTCTCAAATAATTAGAAAAAATAAAAGAGCATCTCTCGACACTCTCTTCTTACTCCAAATTATTTATAGTCTACAACAACATTCTTATACCTAATCTTTGGTCGAATGTATAAGCAGCAAATACAACTGCTGAGATCATACCTTTCCGAACAGTAACTACTTCGTAATTCCTTAATGTAAATCAATTCAGATATGGTTTCATTGTATTAAACAAACTTCCACCATACCAAATACTTCCTGATTTAGAAGGAACACCTTCCTCATTCAACCTCTCTGCAATCTTCACCCAACTATATCCTCGTGTCCTGAGATTCTTCACTCGTTTGATAACTTTCATCTCAGTTTCACTTTTCACTAATCGGTCTCCCTCTCTATCCCATCCATACTGAAGTCTTCCATAAACCAAACCTCTTTCTTTTTTCGACTGCTTTACGTCCTTTATGCGTTCTCTTATGGTTTCTACTTCAAACTCATTTATTGAAGAGAGAATGTTAACAATTAAACCTCCGACCTTATCATCGTTGCTAAGAGACTCTTTAATAGAGTAGAAAGAGATGTTATTAGACTTAAGCAATTCCATAAATGCTATTACGTCTTTCATTCTTCTACCTAAGCGAGACAATGAATGAACAACCACCATATCTACATCATTCTGATTCAAGTATCGAATTAATTCTTTATATCCACCTCTTTTACTTATTGACATTCCACTAATACCCCTATCCTCAAATACCTCAAGCAGATCATAATCCATCAACTTACAGTATTCCGCAATCTTGACTTGCTGAACATCTAACGAACTACCCTTTTCAACTTGCATCGCTGTAGACACTCTAATGTAACCTAATACCTTCATCTTATTACTAATATATTAAGATAAAGATATGCGGTTATTTCCGTATAACAAACTGATTAACAGTATGTTACACCTATATTTGTTGAGTTTTTTAGACAAAGAATAGCATGATTTCAACCGAATCTGAGTAGATTCTAATCATCTAATTTTTATTGATCTATGAAGTCTCTTTCTTATCTTTAGCGAATCTAAACTTCTGATTTTCAGCGAATTGCTATTACAAGTTAATGACTTTTATTCATGTAGACCACTAAATCGAATTAAATGATTCACTGAGGATAGAACAGACACCTTAAGTTACGAACCTATATACATGATTCCAACCAACATCAATAAAGATTAAGTCCTTGAGAATCAAGCACCAGCATAAAGATATGATGATGTATTCGAGATGTCAACTAATCTCTATTTTTTTTTGAATCTAATTCCTTTGAACTGATTTGAGATTGTTTTTAATACCCTCATTGCTATCTCAACATCACTTTCCTTCACTACGACACAATCATGAATACTTAAGTAGTCTATTTTTTGCTTCTTCAACTTTAACCATACTTGATTCATAATACCGACCTCAACCTTTGCTAGTAATTGCGGAATATTCTTATAGTACCCACCTTTATAATCATTAAAAACTAAATTGCTCTTAACCCCAGTAATCCAGTATATAGCATCATCATAGACTCGTTCTCTGTAGGTTTCTCTATCTAAACCAAACACAGATGACTGTACTTGAAGAGGTCCATTTAGATCCTTTAATAATGAGTCTTTTATATGATCTCTATCGACTCCATAAAAAGATTGCAACCTGATTCCAATCATCTTATAAAAATCGACATCACCTAGAAAACAGTCTTCATAGAACTGTAACCAACTTCGTCCAACTGGGTATTTTTTTAATCGTAAGTTCTCTTGAAATGTAAGAAATGGTACGTCTTGAGAGATTGCTAGTTGCAACATGATATAATATAGAATAGACCAATGCGATGCTACCATATCAAATTCAACTAATCGTTCTCCATCTAAAAGCAACTCTTTTCTTAACTCCTTCTTTAATGAATTGAAAGGAGTATAAATCCTACCTCCAAAATCATCGATCGAGTAAGAGTGTTTCTTATTGTCCTTTAAAGTAGTATAACCAGAATCCTGATACTGAACGCTACGCGTAAGTTTAGAAATTAGGTTATACTGATACTCTAACTCTCCTTCTAACTCAATACTTCTTTCAACATTCAAGACATTATAATTCAATTTGACATGCTCAACAACCCTCTCTCGAATCTCACTTCCCAGCATTTCTTTGCTCAATGAGAAAAACCAATGCTTAATATTTGACCCTCTTCCTTTCACTTGTGGTCTCTTTACCTCTATTATCCCTGATTGAACTAAATCATCGATAATAGAGGTTGAATACTGGTGTCCTAAAACTGCATGCAGCAAAGAATATGGTATATGGATAAATTTGTTCTTTAATCTTCTGGACGTTCCTAATGCTTCTTCATTTTTCCTCAATAGAGTTAAGAAGTAACCTATTCGGTCAACTTTATCATATCCAAAGTCTCTTTCAATCTTACAATCATCATATACCCTGAATTGATATCTAGTTAGTTTTGGATCTAAATACACTCTCTTCTTATTCCTATTCCATTTGTTAGACATAATACAATAGTACCCCTTACCCTTCTGGTACTCAGAATGCTTATAACCTCTATATAACTCATACCAACTTGTATTAATCTCTTTATCTAATTCATTTTTCATTTAAGGAGAATATGAAGGTTAATGTGTATCTATTATAAATACATAAAATAATATATACCTTACTAAAAAAAATAAGATAAATATATTCCATCAAAAGCATAAGCAGAGACCTAACTTGACATACCATTCAACACAATTGATCAAGTGAGTTAGAAAACCTCTCAGAAATGATCTATCATTAAAATATAGAAGGAATAAATCACTCAATACTTCTTAAATGAGAAACCCACTATATCTAATACATGTTCGTATCGGATATAATGGGTCTCAATAAGATAGGTAGTTATAGAGAGATTACTACCTGTAGTAGCGGAGGCAGGACTCGAACCTACGACCTTCGGGTTATGAGCCCGACTTACAGTCGGGCTAACTTGTTTACTTTCAATTATTTAATAGCAACTTCTGAAAACTGGCGGAAATAATCTGCCTAAAATGGACAATAAATGGAAGTTAAGTATTGGCTCTACTGAAGGAAAAAATTACATAAATCTGTATATCAATACATCGAGGTACAGGTATTGGAATGGAAAAGCAATAGGACTAAAACTGAAAAGTTCTGAAAACGCCAAACTGCTTAAAAGTGCTTTTGAATTAAAGCTATTAGAAGGTTGGAGACCTGCGAAGAAGCAGGTAGTTAAGGAGACTTACAAACCATCTACCCTTATTTCAGATATTGAATCAGAACTAAATAAGGTTCTAAAAAGTAATTACTCTTATCACCATAAAAGGGATTGTAAATGGGTGTTTAGTGAGTTGTGTAAATTCCTATCAAGTTTGGGTAAACAANGTTTAGTCTTGGAAGNGTTGGATANTGAGATACTCTTNGATTTTATCTCACAGTCTAAATGGTCTAATAGAACCCAGAAGAATGTACTAACTACCTTAAAATGTATTTCAAATCAGTCTTTAAAAGAGCGTCTCAACAGGATTAAAATCGGGAGAACCAAGTCCACGCTTCACAAGCCTATTAAAGAAGTAGAGAAGCTCTTAAAAGACCTTAAAAGACATAATCACAACTTATATCTCTGCTGTCTAATCACTTATGGATGCTTGCTTCGTCCACACCAAGAAATCCGACTATTAAAATGGTCTGATATAGACCTCAACAAAGGCTTTATTTCACTCTCTGGAGATAGAAATAAATCTGGAAGGAATAGAATTGTACCGATACCAAATTATGTCAAAGAGGAACTATTAAAGTTAGAGCCAGAATCTTCGGGTTACCTATTTTCAAATAATGGTAATGCATTCTCCAGAGACTATTTCAGTATTCTATGGAAACGGTATAAGGCTAAAACGGAGAAGGACTTACGAG
>JGI20152J14361_10002474_pt1 | contig 11036 bp, 8 predicted proteins | sample COG_02_FD_14361 | JGI IMG/M metagenome (IMG submission 14361)
AATAATCCTGGTCCATACACCTTCGAAACGATTGTGGAAAATGATGGAATGAGAGATGGTCCTGATTATCTTGGCTCAACTTTATATTACCCGATTGGTATTGAAGGCCCTTTTTCAAGTTTAATACTTGTGCCAGGTTTTGTAAGCCCTGAATCTGCTGTTTCTGCATGGGGCCCTTATTTAGCTTCACATGGGATTATAGTTATGACTATTGGAACAAATACTCCAACTGACCTTCCCGAAGATAGAGCTAATGCGCTTCTAGATGCAGCTCAAACATTGCAAGAAGAAAATGACAGAGAAACCTCACCTGTTTATCAAAAAATTGATATAAATAAAATTTCAGTAGGGGGTCACTCTATGGGTGGAGGGGGAGCTCAAATCGCAGCTACAATGGACAATAGTTTAAAATCTATAATTAGTTTAAATCCTTGGATTCAACAATCAGTTGTAGATTATGATTATTTAAATCATCCAGTTCCTCATTTAATTATTAGTGGTCAAGATGATGCAGTGGCCATTGTTGATAATCATGCCAATGTTCATTATAATTATACGCCAAATACAACACCAAAGGCAATTTATGAAATTGAAAATGGAAGTCATTCAACTGGTAGGTTTCCCTCAACTGCTAATAATTATGTAGGAAAAATTGTTTTATCGTGGTTAAATTATTTTGCTAGTGAAGATGATTGCTATTTACCACTTCTTTTAGAATATCCTGAACAAGCATCTATTTATCAAAATAATCTGGAAACTTTTAGTATTAATGATGATCAAAATTCTTTAATTAATTTTTATCCTAATCCTGTTATAGATTTTATAACCTTAAGAAATAATTATAACCATAATGAAAAGTATTTAATAATAAATAGTTTGGGTCAAATAGTCTTAAAAGGTGAAATTAAAAGTAATCTTGAAATTATTGATCTCAGTACATTATCTTATGGTATATATATGTTAAAAGTTAAAAATAATACACTAAAAATTATTAAAAAATAGTCCCTTATGAATAAATTTATTTTATTAACTCTTTTTCCTTTATTTATGTTTACTCAAACCTATGAAACCCAAAAATATAATTTAATTGACAAATCTGATGATTTTGAAATTAGATACTATCCTAAATCAATAAAAGCTAGAGTTATTTCTACATCAGACTCTAATAACAACTTCAGGAAACTCTTTAGCTACATAAGTGGCAATAACAACACTAACGAGAAAATTGCAATGACTACTCCAGTTTATATGAATAGTGATTCTAATGGCAATTCAATGGATTTTGTAATGCCAAGTGAATTTAATTTAAGTAATATACACAAGCCCAATGATAAAGATGTGAAAATTATTGAATCTAAAGCTGGTTATTTTGCGACTTTAAAATATGGAGGATATTCTAATTCTTTTAAAGTGGAAGCTAACACTAATAAACTTTATAAAATATTAAAAGGTAAAAACATAGATTTTATAGGTGAGCCATCGTACGTCTCTTACAACAGCCCATTCAAATTTTTTAGTAGAAGAAATGAAATTATTATTCAAATAAATTACTCAGAGTAAATTATTACTATTGACTAGATTTCATTTTTATTACTATAACTCCTCCACGACCTTGGCCTCCATATTTATTAGCTGCGCTCATTGATTTTAGGATCACTATACTTTTAATGTTCTGTGGATCAATAAAATCTGGGTATTGAGTATAGACTTGGCCATCAATGTCAAATATAGCATAAGCAGGATTATTCATGGACATAGTGCCACCTCTGATTACAAACCTTGTAGAAGAGTTTATCATATTAGCACCTTCTACCTTAATTCCAGGGAATTTACCAATAATAACGTCCGCTAAGGAAGTCGCACCTGGTGATATTCCATACCCAGAATTCTTTATTCTATCAGTAGTATTAGATGTAGAAGATTTACATCCAAAAGAGAGAATTAGAATTGAAACTATTAGTAATTTTTTCATAATTATTTTTTTATAATCTTAATTGATTCAGTAATGTTGTTAACTAAGTCTTTAATTTTTATTATATAAATCCCTTTAGTTAACTTTTCTAAATTAATATTTTTTGAATTACTTTGTAAAACTTTCTTTCCAGTAATGTCATATATAATTGAATTAATCTCATTTACACTGTTTATCTTAAGAACATTATTAACTGGATTTGGATATATTTTAAAGATAGACTCATTTGAAATTTCATCTTGACTTAATGAGAAGTCACTCCATTTCCATATTCCACCAGCAAGATCTCCATTAAAAGAACCAGCCCACCCAGTAGTTGAATTTATAAATTCAACTCCAAGGAAAGTTTCGTTGTCTATAGGGTTCCATGTGATACCTCCGTCAAAACTTTGAGAGGATCCAGCGGTAGATGTAGAGAATATAGTATCTGTCCCTTCAATAAAACAAACTCCAATACTGTTAACTGGTCCATTTGGATCAATTTGAGTCCAGTTTTCACCAGAATCATAAGTCCTATAAACATTTGTTCCACTTATAATTATACCATTATTAGCGTCACTAAATGAAATTGCGTCTCCACTAAAATCATTAACGGGACATTGATACGCTTGCCAATTGTTTCCTTTGTCAGTTGAATGATATAATGTCGTTGTATTTGTAGTATACCAAATATTATCTCCAACAACTTCAATTTGACCTACATAGCCATATTCTCCACCGCCTGGATTGGGTATATTTTCACCGGGAACAGCTTCCCAATTATTACCACCATCTGACGTTACATAAAGTTCGTATTCACCGCCAATCGGATCTCCTTGAGCAAATCCATAATTTTCATCCCAAAAATGAACAACATTCGTAAAAGAACCACTAGAGTTATAGGATGCTGTATTTTGACGAGTCCAGCTACTTCCTCCATTAGTAGTTTTCCAAATACCACCTGTTTGACCAGCTGCAGTTGGATAGCCAACTACCCATGCAGTTGTAGAGCTAATAGCATTTATCATTGCTATTCCAAGATTAGTATCTCCTAAATTTATATTTCCACTACTCCACGATGAACCACCGTTGCTAGTTCTTGTATATACTTGGTAATTTGTACCACTTCCGCTACCATCATAACCACTAGCCCAAACAACATTTTCGTCAACAATTGAAATATTTCTGATACCTGTGCTAGTATTAGGAAATGAAGTGTTTTGGCTAATCCAAACCCCAGAAGGCTCTTCAGAAACTACAATATGTGATTCTTTTAATAAAGATTGTGAACTTTGAGAATTAGTTACTTGTAAACTTACGTTATATGCACCTTGAGTTGAGTAAAAAATATCTGGAGGATTTTGACCTGAAAATGATGAAGGATTACCTCCTTCAAAGGACCATTCCCAATTAGTGATATCGTTACCACCTCCGATCGAATTGTCTGTAAAAGTAACAGAACCACCCTCGTAAATATTTGATTGAGAAGTGTTAAACCAAGGGATAGGATCACCAGTTAAAGAAGCTTGAACACATTCAAGAGCTGCATCCGCATCAATTCTATTTCCAATATTTTGATCAATTTCAACTCCAGTAGATTGTAAACAATTTAATACTTCATCGTGTGTTAAACTTGGATTAATACTAAGCATCTGTGCAACTAAACCAGCAGCAAATGGTGCTGCCATAGAAGTTCCACCAAATTTTGCATAAGAATCACCACTGGAAGTATAAACTGTACTTAATAATCCACCAAAAGTATATCCACCTGGTGATGCTATGTCAACCCAGGCAAATAATCCTGCATTATAATTTGAAAAAGAAGATTTTAAATCATCGCCGTCTACTGACCCTACACCAATTACATTTTGATATCCAGCAGGATAAAATATTGTACTAACATTGTCATTTCCTGCAGCTGCAATAAAAATCACATCTGGGTAATTGTTAATTAGATTTTGAATTGCTTCAGACTGATTTGCTGAGCCATAAGACATACTTACAACGTTAGCACCATTTTCACAGGCCCATTGAATTCCATTGTAGCTATTGTATATGGACCCACCGTCAGCAGAGCTAGGAGTGGCTTTTACAGCTATTATTTCAGCATTTCCGCCCAATGACGCAATTCCTGTTCCGTTATTAATATCTGCTGCAGCTAATCCTGCACAGTGTGTTCCATGTGACCAACCTCCATTTTGATTGTAATAAACAGCAGGTGAAGCATCATTATCATTGTCAGACACATCTCTTTGTTTGTATATAGTTAAATCATTATGGTTATTTGCAACTCCGTTATCAATAATTGCTACTTTAATGTTACTACTTCCTAGTGTAATATCCCATGCTTGTTCTGAATCTACAAGTGTGTGGTACCATTTGTTATTTCCAAAATGTTGAGCATCATTAGGAACAAAGTCAAGCTTATAGATTGGTTCTTTCTCAGCATATTTAACAATACTTAACTGCTCTAGTTTGGATATTAGTTCATCAATTCTGTCAAAATCTGAAAATTCTATTCTGAATATAGTTTGAAGACTTCTTTTGTTACTAAAATAACTAGGTCTTTCTAGCTTTAATACATTTATTTCACTAAACAATGTAGCTATTTCCGGATAATCAGAAATATTTTCATCTTTACTTATTATATTTTTATCAGGNTGATTNATGATATCAAAAGAAAGAACGCTTTCTTCTAACTCAAACATTATTGTTCCATCTAGAAAATCTTCATTATAATTTTGAGAAAAACTATAACTGCTCAATAAGCTAAAAAGAATAAAGTAATTTATAAATAATTTCATTTAATTTGATTTAAGGAATTCAAATTTAAAAAAAACAAAACAATTATTTATTGTGAGTTTGGATTTAACATAAACTTAACTTCAGTAATTTTATTTAACCCAGAGCATCATTGCGCTGCTACTGCAAAATGATTTTCTTTTGAAGTACTTTTAACACCAGCGAAGTTCCTTCAATTATGTACTGTTTGATAGAATTTGTGTTATTGATTAATTACTTTTTTAGTTATATATAATTTCCAGCCTAAAATAGCTTTTTCAAACATTGTAATCTTAGTTAGATCAATTCTTCTTTTGGAGAGGCTCGGTAACAGAAGCTTGTTTAATTTGGCGATTAGTTTAAATAAAATTAATTTCATTTATATTTTTTTAAAAATTAAATTTAGTGAAGTTGAAATTAATTAAAAAGTATATTTGTAAAAAAAATTGTGTATAAATCATTAATATTATTTTTTGTTTCACTCTTTTATATAAACACCTATTCTCAACTGTTTATAAATGAAATTGATTCTGATACTGACTCTGTAGATCAATTAGAATTTATTGAAATTAAATCAGAATCTCCAAACTTTTCTTTAGATGGTTATATCGTTGTAATGTTTAATGGTTCTACTAGTGGTTCAGACAGTAGTTACCTAGCAATAGATTTAAATGGTTTCCAAACCGATCTTAATGGTTTATTTTTAATTGGAAATAATAATGTATCTCCTTCTGCTCAGATAATAATTCCAAATAATTCTATTCAAAATGGAGCTGATGCTGTAGCGATATATCAAGCACCTTTAAGTAGCTTTCCTAATTCAACGCTTGCAACTACTACCAATTTAGTTGATGCACTTGTTTATGACACTTCCGATAGTGATGATGATAATTTAATGCAATTACTTGGATTGACTTTTCAGATAAACGAGAATGAAAATGGCAATAAAGACTTTGAGTCTATTCAAAGGTATAATAATGGCTCATATTTTGTTGGCTCGCCTACACCAAGGGAGGTTAACGAAGGAAACGGTGTTTTTTTAAATGGAATAAATTTCAGTTTTGATCAAGATTTTTACGCTGAAGGAGATCAAATTCAAATTAATTTTACTCTTGAAGAGCCTTTACAGGAGTCAATTACTATATTTTTTAATCTAGAATATGAAAATTTTGATTCTTCTGATTATTCAGATGTTGAAAATGTAACAATACAGTCGGGAGAAGATGCTGCCTCTGTATTAATTGAAATTATTGATGATAATATTGATGAGGGTGATGAAGATTTTATGTTATCATTAGATTTTGAAAATGAGAATTTTATATTGTTGAACAATAATCAAATTGTTCGAGTTAATGATAATGATTTTATTACAGCTAATTATGGAACACCAATTGACCCTACATATATAAATGTTAGCAGTAGTTTTCCTGAAAATTATTATTCAGATTTAAATGGGTTATCTGGAGAAGATTTAATAATTGCTCTAGAACAGATAATTTCTAATCCAGATATAGTAAGAGCTCATAGTTATTCTGATATTAAAGAAATACTAAAAGATGCAGACGTTAATCCTGAAAATAGTAATCAGGTTTGGTTGGTTTATACCGAACAGCCTAGGTCTAAAATTGATTTTCAAACTACTTCAAGTAGTGTAGGAAAATGGAATAGAGAACATACATTCCCAAGATCCAGAGGTGGGTTTAATAATATTTCTGCAGATTCAAATGCAGATGGAATTGATCAATACTGGCAAACTAGCATAGACTCCTTACGACACGCTAACTCAGATGCTCACGGATTAAGAGCCTCAGATGGTCCTGAAAATAGTTCTCGTGGTAATAAACATTATGGAGATTATAATGGTCCAACTGGAAATTTAAATAGTTTTAAAGGAGATGTGGCTAGAAGTGTTTTATTTCTGTCTTTAAGATATAACGGTTTAGACATAGTTGACGGTTTCCCTGAAACAGTAGGTCAGTTAGGAGACCTTCAAACTATTTTAGCATGGAATAACATAGATCCGGTTGATGATTTTGAAAAAAACAGAAATAATGTGATTTATAACTGGCAAAACAATAGAAATCCACTTATTGACTTGCCAGAAATAGTAAATTATATTTGGGGAGATAATTTTGGAGATGTTTGGTTTAATAATTTGAATATTTCTATAAATCAAAATGATTTTAAATTTTATCCAAACCCAACATCAGGAACTATAGTATTTAATTCATTTTTAGATAAAGTTGATTTATTTTCTATAAATGGACAGAAGTTATCAAGCTTCTATGATGTCAGGACATTAGATATCAATTTAAAAAAAGGGTTATATTTGATTCGTTTGTATAAAAATGGTAATACTTCAAATCATAAAATAATTATCAAATAATAGATGTTATGACTTTCTTTTGGATGTTTTTAGGGTTTTTGTTACTAGTATTAGGAGGTGAGTTTATAGTAAGAGCATCTATTGCTATGTCTTTAAAGTTTAATATTTCTAAAGTTGTTATTGGAATGACTGTAGTTGCATTTGCNACNTCTCTACCTGAGCTATTAGTAAGTCTTAAAGCAGCTGTAAACGGTTCTTCATCGATTGCAATTAATAATGTAATTGGTTCAAATATTGCAAATATCGGATTGGTTTTAGGTTTNACAGCAATAATAGGAAATATCCCAGTTGTTAAATCTTTTTATCGATTAGACTGGCCAGTAATGATATTTTTTTCTTTAATGTTATATCTGTTTTTATACAATGATAATCTTCTTAGTAGTTTTGAAGGATTATTGTTATTTAGTTCTCTTATTATATTTTTATTTTTTGTGATTAGATACAATGCTGTAGAGTTAGCAGATGATGTTATCGATGAAAATTTAAATAATACTTCTGGGTTTAAGATACTTATTTGGATAATTTTCGCTTCTTTCTCTCTGTACTATGGTGCTGAATGGCTTGTTGTAAGCGCTATAGATTTAGCCAACTCTATTGGAGTTAGTGAAGCTGTAATTTCAGTTACTGTAATTGCCATTGGTACTAGTATTCCAGAATTAGCTACATCTGTTATAGCTATTGCTAAAAATGAAAAAGGAATTTCAATCGGAAATTTAATTGGATCAAATATTTTTAATATTGGTTCTGTTTTAGGACTGACATCAATAATTAAGCCTATTTATATTACCGATTCTAATATTTTGGAAAGAGATATTGTTTGGATGTTAATTTTTGCGTTCTTAGTGTTGGTTATATCTTTATTTCCTAAAAAGAATAATATAACTAGAATAAAGGGTTTTTTATTGGTATTCTTATATTCAGTATTTATTCTAAGTACATATATAAAATAAAAAAAGCCATACATTTCTATATGGCTTTTAAAAAAATGTAATGTTTAATTACAAAGCAGATTTTACTGTTTTGATAATTCTCCCAGCTATTTTATATGGATCACCATTTGAAGCGGGTCTTCTATCTTCAAGCCAACCTTTCCACCCTTGTTCTACAGTAATTATTGGGATTCTAATTGATGCACCTCTATCAGAAACACCATAACTGAAATCATTAATAGAAGCAGTTTCATGAAGTCCAGTCAAACGCTGGTCATTATCCACCCCGTATACTGCAATATGTTCTTTCACCACAGGTCTAAAGGCTTCACACACTTTTTCATATGTTTCTTTAGATCCACAAGTTCTAAGTAGAGTGTTGGAGAAATTAGCATGCATACCACTACCATTCCAATCTCCTTTAATTGGTTTTGGATGATATTCAATGTACCAGCCATAATCTTCTGTAAGACGATCTAATAAATATCTAGCAATCCACATTTCATCTCCAGCTAATTTTGCACCTTTTGCAAATAATTGAAATTCCCACTGGCCACTAGCAACTTCTTGATTAATACCTTCAAAATTTAATCCTGCAGCAATACATAGATCAGCATGTTCTTCAACAAAATCACGTCCGTGAGTGTTTCTGCCTCCTACAGAGCAGTAATACATTCCTTGAGGACCAGGGTAACCACCTACTGGGAATCCAAGTGGTAGCTGAGTAGCAGTATCCATTATGAAATACTCTTGTTCAAAACCAAACCAAAAATCATTATCATCATCATCAATTGTCGACCTTCCGTTTGATTCGTGTGGAGTTCCATCTGCATTTAAAACTTCAGTCATAACCAAGAAACCATTCTCTCTGGCTGGATCTGGGTAAATTGCTACCGGTTTTAATAGACAATCAGAAGAACCTCCTTCAGCTTGTTTTGTTGAAGACCCATCGAAAGACCATACTGGGCAATCTGTTAATTTCCCACTAAAGTTTTCAATAACTTTTGTTTTACTTCGCATATTTTGTGTTGGCTTATAGCCATCTAACCATATGTACTCTAATTTTGATTTACTCATTTTTTTTTTAATAAAGAATTAAACATAATTTAACAAATAACTAGTATAACGAAGATATTCATAACAAACTTAAATTTTTGTTGAAAAATAGTTATTTATTTACGTTTTGATATAAAGAAATCGTTACAAAAAAACAAAACTAACATATTTGTCTCTATTTTTTTTATTTTGTTAATAAACTCTTTATATTTTTAATAAATAATTTAAATTAATCATAAATTACTTTTTATTATTTTATACTGTAATAGTTTAATATTTTTGTTTTATAAATATTTTTATAGATGATGGATAAAAAATCAAATAATCGATATGATTTAAGAGGTGTTTCAGCTTCCAAGGAAGATGTTCATGCAGCTATTAAAAATATTGACAAAGGATTATTCCCAAAAGCTTTCTGCAAAGTAGTTCCAGATTACTTATCCAATGATGAGGATTATTGTATTGTTATGCATGCTGACGGAGCAGGTACCAAAAGTTCATTAGCTTATATGTATTGGAAAGAAACTGGTGATTTGTCCGTTTGGAAAGGTATTGCTCAAGATGCTTTAGTTATGAATTTAGATGACTTAATTTGTGTTGGAGCAACTAATAACATAATGCTTTCTTCAACAATTGGAAGAAATAAGAATTTAATTCCTGGCGAAGTCATTTCCTCAATTATTAATGGTACTGAGGAAATAATTAAAGACTTAAAACAATATGGAATAGGTATATATTCTACTGGGGGAGAAACTGCTGACGTTGGCGATTTAGTTAGAACAATAATAGTTGATTCAACTGTAACAGCCAGAATAAAAAGATCGGACATTATTGATAATTCCAATATTGACGATGGAAATGTAATCATAGGCCTTTCATCATCGGGTCAGTCAACATATGAAAATGAGTACAATGGTGGAATGGGAAGTAATGGATTAACCTCAGCTAGACACGATGTGTTTGATAAATATTTAGCTAAAAAATACCCAGAGAGTTTTGATCAATCTATTCCAAGTGAATTAATTTATTCTGGAAAAATCAAACTTGATCAAAAAATTGAAGGCTCTCCTTTAGATGCTGGAAAATTAGTTTTATCTCCTACAAGAACATATGCTCCTGTAATTAAAGAAATTCTTTCAAAAGTAGATAAATCAAGCATTAAAGGAATGGTCCATTGTAGTGGAGGAGCTCAAACTAAAATACTTCATTTTTTAAATAAAAATTTACATGTCATTAAAGATAATATGTTTGAAATTCCAGTTTTATTTGAGCTAATACAAAATCAATCCAATACTTCATGGCATGAAATGTATAAAGTTTTTAATTGTGGCCACAGAATGGAATTATATGTCTGCCCTGCAGTTGCAGATAAAATTATAGCGATTTCAAATAGCTTTAATATTGAAGCAAAAATAATTGGTAGAGTAGAAAAATCATTAGAAAAAAAATTAACCATTACTTCAAAGTATGGAGAATTTACGTATGAGTAAGCGCTAGTTTTATCATTTAATAAAATTATTAATTGTTGTATTTTTACATTTCAAATTAAATAATGTTACAAAAAATAAATATAGTAAATCAGAGATTTGATGAATTGAACGATCTTATAATTCAGCCTGATATTATTTCTGATCAAAAAAAATATGTTCAATTAACTAAAGAATATAAGGAAATAAAGACCATTGTTGATATTGGAGAAGTTTATAAGTCTCTTTTAGATAATATTTCAGAAGCAGAAGAAATAATATCTACCGAAAAGGATTTAGAAATGATTGAAATGGCTAAACTTCAATTAGATGAAGCTAAAAAAGAAATCCCTAAAATTGAAGAAGAAATTAAGGTATTATTAATACCAAAAGANCCAGATGATACCAAAAATGTTGTTGTTGAATTAAGAGCTGGAGCAGGNGGGGATGAAGCGAGTATTTTTGCT
>JGI20152J14361_10002484_pt1 | contig 11005 bp, 12 predicted proteins | sample COG_02_FD_14361 | JGI IMG/M metagenome (IMG submission 14361)
TCTTTTAGCGTCTTTTAGCACCATTTAGTCTATTTTAATATTGTCAGGTGGCCATCATACCCCAAGGACCAATGACACTTTCCGAGCTTCCTGAGCATGCTGTCCCTGCCTTTATGGCGGCACGCAACCCTACATCGAACAGCATAATTTAAGAATTCTAGGCCTTTCTTGAATTTATTCAACACAATCCGTGCTGCGGGTCATACTCGAATCAAGATCCTATCGATATTGGTAGCCTACCGGAACGAAGACCGATCCCATCGCTAACTCATTTGGAACGAGATCAGTGCCTGAACAGGCTCGATAGCCCACTTCCAGCTGCAGGAACGCCCTTAGCCTAGTCTGTCCCCTACTTTTCGGTCTTGAGCGCCAAGAAGCCTGAGACCGAACCTTTAATTCGCATTGAGGGCCTTCGCTGCCTGCCCTCATGGGGCCACACCTTTGTCCAACCTCAGATCACGGCGGGCCCGTTAAAGCGCACAATCGATCTTCCATCGCCGGCAATTCAAGAAACCCATGCCAAACGCGACTTCGTGCGATAAGATACCCCTACACTGACGACCCTGATTCTGACTGCCCATGTTGATGCTCCTATCCCCTGCTAAGACGCTCGATTTCGATACACCAGCGCCGACCACCGAGACCTCGAAACCCGTTTTGCTGCGAGAGGCATCTACCCTCGCCAAATTGATGAAAACAAAATCCCAGCAAGACCTCGCCAGCATGATGAAAATCAGTCCAAAGCTTGCGGCACTTAACCATGAACGCTTTCAAACTTGGACGCCTGCTCGGGGCGCTTTAAAGCAGTCTTTGTTTGCATTCCGGGGAGATGTTTATCAAGGGTTAGAAGCGGATACATTTTCCACGCAAGATATTCGATTCGCACAAAAACATCTGAGGATGTTGTCCGGACTCTACGGTTTGCTCAAACCCCTGGACCTGATCAAACCTTATCGATTAGAAATGGGCACCCGGCTCAGTAATCAACGCGGTGCTGATCTGTACGATTTTTGGCAAGCGGCGCTGGCAAAAAAGCTCCTCGAGGACCTTGATGGCCAAACGAAACCCGTACTCATTAACCTTGCGTCGAATGAATACTTCAAGGCCGTTGATGTGCCGGCCCTCGGTCAAGTTCGAATCATTAATCCCGTTTTCAAAGATACGAGCAATGGTCGACTTAAAATTATTAGCTTCTTTGCAAAGCGTGCGCGGGGCGCCATGGCAAATTTCGTCATCAAGCAGCGTATTAAGCAACCTGAACACCTCAAAACCTTCGATACCGATGGTTACCAATACCAACCGAGCCTTAGCAGTGAAACCGATTGGGTCTTCGCGCGTTGAGCGAACCATCGACTGGGTACCTCGGCATCGTCGTCAATCCGATGTCTGGCCGCGATGTTAGACGGGTCGCCGCCCGGGCCAGCACCAGTGCCCATCACGAAAAGCAACAGCAGGTCACGCGATTGGTTCTCGCGGCGCTCGAAAATGGTGTTCAGCGTATATTTTTGGCTCAAGAACCGTTTCGCATTAATGAACGTGCGGTCGAAAATCTGCCCCAAAGGGATCAGGTGGAAATACTCTCTTTTGCCCTAACCCATACCGCGCGCGATACCGAGACCATGATCGACCTTATGTGGGCAGCCGGCTGCCGAACCTTTATCGTGCTCGGCGGCGATGGCACCAATCGCATCGTTTCCCGGCGGTACCCTGACTGCGCGCTCATGCCGCTTTCAACGGGGACAAATAATGTTTTCCCCATGATGATTGAAGCCTCCTTAGCCGGCGCAGCAGCGGGCCTTATTGCATCAGGGCAGATAACCAAAGAAGCCATCACAAGCCGTTGTAAGCGGATCCACATACGCGCTATGTCGCACCAAACGCAGATTCATGATATCGCGCTCATTGATGCGGTTGTTTTGCACAACGACAGCTTAGGCTCTCTGCTACCATTCCAAGGCGACCGCCTTGGCACACTCCTGTTAACCCGCGCGGAACCGGCCTCGGTCGGACTCTCCCCCATCGGTGGATACTTAAGACCCAGCGGGCATTTGGATGACTTTGGGGTTTTAGTGCAATGCGGCATACCGGCGGTCTGTCGCGTTAGAGTGCCCATTTCGCCCGGACTGTGGCAAGACGTCTGTGTGCAGCACCATGAAGCGGTCCCCTTTGGCTCGGGGGTTTCTCTTTCTGGTGAGGGGATCCTAGCCTATGATGGCGACCGCACGCACGATCTGGCTAACCTTACCGACTGCCGAATGATCGTTGAACGCGATGGGCCCTTCATTATAGAACCCAATCGGGTCCTTCAGTACGCTGTCGAACAACGCATTCTGATCAGGACGCCTTAAACGACATTGGGGCCGATTGTGCTCGGTGCTTTTCGTTGACCAAGAAGCAGTGTTAGTCTGCTTACTAAATAGTGAGATTTACCTCATGCACCTAGTTTTTTTCTCCCTCATCATTGCCTTTGGCTTTGTCCCTGTCGTGCAAGCCGAGGAACCCAGTACGCAAACCCTGGCTTGGCCCGATGGCACCCGTTATGTCGGCGGCCTCCAGGACCAAATGCGACAAGGGCAAGGCACCATATACTGGCAAGATGGCACGCGATTTATTGGCAGTTTCAAAGATAATTTGCGCCATGGACCCGGCATGATGATCTTACCCGATGGCACAACCTACGAGGGCGACTTCAACCGGGGCCGCCTGATCAAGCCCGATGCCGAAATCAGGCCTACCCTAAACCCAGAAGCAGAACCCATGACGCTTGCGCCTTTAGATAGCAACGCTATTAGCGCAATCACCAATACTTTAGATTTATGGGCGGCCGCTTGGATGGCCCAAAACCCGGATCAATACTTATCCCTGTATTCCGACGACTTCGAGCTCGCCGAAGGTGAATCCCGAAATCTCTGGGAAATGAACCGGCGCGAGCGCATATTAATCCCCTCTTACATCCAACTCGATTTATCGTACGAGTCGTTTACGCCCATCACCCCGACTCAGGTAGATGTGAAGTTACGTCAATCCTACCGATCTGATCGATATCGAGAAATTAGCAACAAAGTCTTGAGGCTTCAGAGCGAACCCAAAGGCTGGCGCATTATAGGAGAACGACAACGATGAATGACAAGCCCCCCGTACCCGCCGCGACGATTCTGATGCTTCGAGATGGCGAACAGGGCCTTGAAGTCTTCATGGTCGTGCGACACCACCAAATCGATTTCGCCTCTGGCGCGCTGGTTTTTCCAGGCGGAAAAATTGATGCCGCTGATCAACTCGCTAAAGACTATTGCGACGGCGTTGCTGGCGCCACCGACTACCAAGTTGCGATGCAGGTTGGCGCGATCCGTGAGGCGTTTGAAGAGTGCGGCGTATTGCTCGCGCGCGCGCAGGGCCAAACCGACTTAATTTCCGGAGACCGCTTGGCACAACTCTCCGATTATCGAGAGAAGATCCATGCTGGCGACATCAGCTTTGCTGATTTTTTAGCGCAAGAGCAGTTACGACTCGCCTGCGATGTACTCATTCCGTTTGCGCATTGGGTAACCCCCTCTATGATGCCGAAACGCTTTGATACGTGGTTTTATCTTGCCGTTGCACCATCGGATCATCTCGCCGTGCACGATGGCACCGAATCAGTGGACTCCATCTGGATTTCACCAGAAAACGCCTTAATCGGCGAAAAAGAAGGGACTTATACTATTATTTTCCCAACCCGATTAAACATCGAGTTACTGGGCGAAAGCGGCACCGTTTCAGCCGCCATCAGCGCGGCGACTCATCACGATATCAAAACAGTGCTGCCCTGGACTGAAACCCGCGAAGATGGCACCTATCTGTGCATCCCAAGTGATGCGGGTTATGCCCTCTCCGAAGAAAAAATGCCTGCACGATAACCCAGCCATAAAAAAAGGCGCCTAAGCGCCTTTAAGATATTCAACGAGCACCGCTCAGTGATTTGGTATTAGCCACCAAAGTCATCCAAGAAAATATTGTCCCGTTCGACACCCAAATCATCCAGCAGGTTCAGCACGGCTTGATTCATCATCGGCGGGCCACACATGTAGTATTCACAGTCTTCCGGCGCGGCATGGTCTTTCAGGTATTCTTCAAACAGCACATTGTGAATGAATCCGGTATAGCCATCCCAGCCTTCAAGGTTTTGGTCCGACAATGCAATGTGCCATGTGAAATTCTCATGTTCGGCTGCCAAACGATCGAACTCTTCGACATAAAACAGCTCGCGCTCATTCCGCCCGCCATACCAAAAGGTAATCTTTCGGTTGGTGTTCAAACGCAGCAACTGATCAAAAATGTGCGCCCGCATCGGCGCCATTCCCGCGCCACCCCCAACAAATACCATCTCGGCATCGGTTTCTTTGGCAAAAAATTCGCCGTAAGGCCCGAATATCGTAACGGTTTCACCCGGCTTTTTGGTAAACAGGTAACTCGACATCCGGCCTGGCGGAAAATCGGTTCCGGGTGGCGGTGAGGCCACTCGAATATTGAACTTCATGATGCCCTTTTCTTCGGGGTAGTTCGCCATGGAATAGGCTCGAATCGTCGGCTCATCAACTTCTGCTACATGGTCAAACACGCCAAACTTCTGCCAATCGCCCTGATAGTCCTCTTCAATGATCATGTCTTTGTAGGCGATCTTGTAGGGCGGAATTTCAAACTGCACGAAGCCCCCAGCCCGAAAATCGACGTCTTCTCCTTCCGGCAACTTCAAAACCAATTCTTTAATGAAGGTCGCGACGTTGTGGTTCGACACCACCTCGCACTCCCAGCGCTTGACGCCAAAGAATTCAGCCGGGACCTCGATTTTCATGTCTTGCTTGACCGCTGTCTGACAGCTCAAGCGCCAACCTTCTTTCGCCTCGCCACGCGTAAAGTGTCCCGCTTCCGTTGACAGCATGGAGCCGCCGCCCTCAACCACCCGACAGCGACACTGACCGCAGGTTCCACCGCCGCCACACGCTGAGGACAAAAAGATCCCCGCATCGGCGAGCGTATTCAGGAGCTTACCCCCAGAATTTGTGGACAAGGTTCGATCTGGATCATCATTAATCGAGATGCTCACAGCCCCAGTTGAAACAAGTTGTTTTCTCGCCAACAAGATCACAGCAACCAGTGCCATGATAATGGTGGTGAACATACCGACCCCAAGAAATATTTCCGTATTCATAAACTGCAATACACCCTTTGCTTACAAGGAAATTCCGCCAAACGACATAAAGCCGAGCGACATTAAACCCACAGTGATAAACGTAATCCCAAGACCTCGCAGGCCTTCTGGGACATCGCTATACTTCATCTTTTCGCGAATGCCCGCCAAAACCACAATCGCAATCGCCCAGCCGACACCGGATCCCAATCCGTACACTATGCTTTCTGAGAAGTTGTACGAACGATTGACCATAAACAGACTACCGCCAAGGATGGCGCAGTTCACAGTAATCAGCGGCAAGAACACGCCTAACGAGTTATAGAGTGCTGGCACGTATTTATCGAGGAACATCTCGAGGATTTGCACCATCGCGGCGATCACGCCGATATAACTGAGTAAGCCTAAGAAGCTGAGGTCAACTTCGGGAAATCCAGCCCAAGCCAAGGCGCCATCGGCCAACAGAAACTGATAGATGAGATTATTGACCGGTACCGTAATGGTTTGCACAACCACGACCGCGATCCCGAGTCCTAACGACGTTTCGATCTTCTTAGAGATTGCGATAAAGGTACACATCCCTAGGAAGAACACCAACGCGATATTCTCAATGAATATCGCCCGGACGAATAAACTTAAATAATATTCCATATCCCAGGCCCCTAGCTGTGTGACATCGCGGTGTGCGGACCGATCTTAAATTCTGCCGCTTCCACCTGCTCTTTGCGCCAAACCCGCAGCGCCCAGATCAGCAAACCGATAATAAAGAACGCGCTCGGTGGCAATAGCATCATGCCCATCGGCGTATACCAGCCGCCTTGGGAGACCAGTGGCAGAATTTCAATCCCGAACATGCTGCCTGATCCGAACAACTCTCGAATTGCCGCAACACTCATCAACACAACGCTATACCCCAAGCCATTGCCAATCCCGTCTAAGAAACTGAGCCCGGGCGGATTCTGCATGGCAAAGGCTTCGGCCCGCCCCATGACAATACAATTGGTGATAATCAATCCCACAAAGACCGAGAGCTGCTTCGAGATATCATAAGCAACAGCGCCCAGAACTTGATCCACGACAATGACGAGGGAGGCAATAATCGTCATCTGCACGATGATCCGGATACTCGACGGAATCCGATTGCGAATCATCGAGATAAACAGATTCGAAAAGGCCGTCACCACCGTCAGTGCAATACACATAACGATCGCAACGCTCATCTTGGTGGTCACCGCCAGCGCCGAACAAATACCCAGAATCTGAAGACCGATCGGGTTGTTGCTGAAAAGGGGCCCAAATAAAATTTCTTTGACATTTGACATACTGATTTCCGTTCGTCAGATCCTAACCATTAAAGTTTTTAAGGATTGGGCCGTAACCTTCATCACCCAACCAATACCCAATCATATTTTCAACGCCTCGACTGGTGAGCGTTGCACCGCTCAGGCCATCGACCTGATAATCTGCTTCAGCACTGCTGGGGTCGACACTGCCCTTCATGACGCGCATCGCCACCTGACCCTGATCATCATAGATTCTCTTGCCCTGCCACTTGGCCTTCCAAGTCGGGTTATCAACTTCACCGCCCAGCCCAGCCGTTTCTGCGTGCTCGTAAAAGGTAATGCCCGACACCGTATTGCCATCGCCTTCTAGGGCAATAAACCCGTACAAGGTTGACCAAAGACCATAGCCATGGACCGGCAATATGATTCGGTCGATTCCGACCTCGGATCGCAGCAAATAAATCAGCGCGTAGTGCTCGCGGCGATTAATTGAGGCCATGTCCTGAGCATCCGTTAGGGCCATCGACAAACTCGGATCTTTCGCTGCCTTACGCTGATCATACTGGCCAAAGTTCAGCTGATTGTCTGCAGCAACAACCGCGACTTCATCGGCGGTGAGCAGTCGCTTGGTGCGCAAATCAACAACCCGCTGCTCGAACTGCTCGAACAAGGTATTGATCTCACTCATCTGAGTCACATTCTCTTGGAACAAGCCCGCTGCAATCAAAACGTTTTTGCTTTTATCGAGCGCCTTGTTTTCAACCCGGCGTTCCTTCAAGGCCACGGCCGAACCCGCAACCACCACCGCGCAAAACAAACAAACCCCAAGGGCAATGACAATCACATTTTGGATAGAGTCTTTATTGCTAGACGTATTTTCTTCAGACACGCGCAAGTCTCCTTCTGACATTAGCCCTAACGACCGACCAATCGAATAGGGGAGCAAACAAGTTGGCAAACAAGATCGCCAGCATCATGCCTTCCGGGAAAGCCGGATTCACGACGCGGATCAGGACACACATCACCCCGATCAAGGCCCCATACCACCAACGGCCCGTGTTGGTCATCGCGGCCGAGACGGGATCCGTTGCCATATAGACCATGCCAAAGGCAAAGCCGCCCAGCACCAGATGCCAGTGCCAGGGCAAGGCAAACATCGGATTCGTATCCGAGCCAATCCAGTTAAACATCAAGGATGTCGCCGTCATGCCAAGGAAGACGCCGGCCATAATGCGCCAAGAAGCAACTCTTGTCGTGAGCAGAACTGCGCCACCGATAAAGATCGCAAGGGTTGAGACTTCTCCGACCGAGCCTTGGATATTGCCTAAGAAAGCATCCCACCAAGTCATGCCAGAAGCCATCACTAACCCGCCCGCCTTCTAACCCTCCTGCGGCGGCCAGACTCAGCGCCGTGGCGCCGCTGTAACCATCCACAGCCGTCCAAACGGCGTCGCCAGAGATTTGAGCGGGATAAGCAAAATACAAAAAGGCGCGACCCGTGAGCGCCGGGTTCAAGAAGTTCTTACCAGTGCCGCCAAATATCTCTTTACCGACGACCACCCCAAAGGAAATGCCGATCGCAACCTGCCACAAAGGAATGGTCGCGGGCAGCGTGAGACTGAACAAGATGCTGGTGACAAAAAAGCCCTCGTTGACTTCGTGTCCCCGTTTCACGGCAAACAAGACTTCCCACAAACCACCAACAACAAACGTCACCGCGTAAATGGGCACATAAAACACTGCGCCATAGACAAAACAATCCCACAGGCTGTTCGGGTCATAGCCTGCCATCAAGGATATGATCATGCCGCGCCAACCTTCAAGGGCCGGAATACCCAATTCTTGCATAGCAGCCGTTGCGTTATGCCCAACCATATACATGCCAACGAGCATCGGGAAGAAAGCGCACCACCAAACGGTCGTCATCACGCGCTTCATATCAACCGCATCGCGAACATGGGATTGGCCAACCGTGGTTTTACCAGGCGTGTAAAAAATGGTGTCGACCATTTCATAAATCGCGTAATACTTTTCGTACTTTCCACCCTTGTGGAAGTTTGGCTCCAGGCCATCCATAAACGTTCTTAGCGACATACCAGCGTCCTATTCTTAACTGTGTCCCTCGCAAGACTTGCGAGCATTGCAATTGATTGCGTGTTTACCCGTCGGCTTCCAATTTGGTCAGCATCTGTCTCAGATATGGCCCGTATTCATACTTGCCAGGGCACGCGAAGGTGAACAAGGCCAAATCTTCCTCATCGAGCTCAAGGCATCCCAACTCGATACTGCTCTCGACATCATCGACCAACAAGGCTCTTAAGAGTTGCGTTGGCAAAATGTCGAGTGCGGCTAACCGCTCGAACGACCCCAGCGGAATCATCGAGCGTTCGCTCCCACCCGTGCTGGTGGTGAGATCGAATTCTTTCTTGCCGAGAAGCCAAGCTGTAAACAACCGCGTGATCGAAAACTTATCGCTTCCCGGGGCAACAAACCCAAGGAACTCTCGGTCAGTGCCTTCTGACAGAACCGCGACTTGCAGGTGGAATCGGCCAACAAACGCTTCTGAGCCTTCCGCCGTACGACCATCCAATACCGAGCCGCTAATCACGCGGTGGTTACCGGGTTTTAACGCGGCCTCTGTCAGCGCCTGCAATGCCGCACCGCGCACTGTTTTAACCAATTGCGGTTTAGCGACGGCTGGACCTGCCAAGGAAATCACGCGCTGGGTGTAGATTTCCCCTGTCAAGAACAGGTGCCCGATCGCGATGACGTCCTGGTAATGCAGGTGCCAAACCGTTTTTAGGGCATGAACGGGTTCTAAATAATGAATATGAGTGCCCACCAGACCGGCCGGATGAAGACCTTCAAATCGCTCAATACGAATTCCGGTGCCCACGACGCTTGGCGCCGGCGCCTCGCCATCAAGACAAACAAAGGTGGCGCCCTCGGTGAGTCGAGCCACAACTTCAAGGCCAGCATCGAAGGCTGCTGAGTCTGCGGCAATCACCAGATTCGCATTGGGTGCATGGGGGCGACTGTCCATCGCCGTGACAAATATAGCTTGCGGGACCGTATTGGGTGCAGGCACTTTATTAAACGGCCGCGTTCGCAGTGCTGTCCACTCACCGGACGCAACCAACTGCTCAACAACAAGACTACGCGCTAAACCGGATAAATCAGCCAGTGCGTGCTGAGCAAACTGTACGGCCGGTGCATCATTTACGGCGATCACCAGCGATTCAAAAACGCGTTTCGCACCCCGATTGATGGCCACGACTTCCCCTGACGCGGGCGCGGTGTACTGAACTTGCTCGTTTTTCTTGTCAGTAAACAGCACCTGGCCTTTTTGAACCTGATCGCCTTCGGCAACCTGCAAGGTTGGCTTCAAACCGTGAAAATCCGCGCCGAGAATGGCAACCTTGCTGGGCTGATAGTCTTGCGCGATCCTCTGCTCGGGGGCACCACTGATGGGCAGGTTGAGCCCTTTTTTAATTTTGATCATGTCCTTCCTATCAGAACTGTTTCAATCAAGCTGAGACTGAGCCATTGCGCATCAGCGTCTTCTCATTGCCTAGCCTCTGCCGCGTTCTTTAACCCAGCTAATTTTCGGGTTGTGACAAGCGAAGTCGCCATTCTGGCGCCCGCAATTATAGAGACTAGGATCTGATTAATCCACCTCGGAATCAGCGCTTTAAGACCTCGTCGCATTATGACAACAAAAAGTCACCTCCGAGTGGACGCGGAACCCATTTTTCGGGGCTAAGCGCCCTCAACCGGGCATGCGATGATGCGTAGAACCTTCGACCCAAACAGGCTGGCTCCCAATTGGACGGGTGTAGGCTGCCCATCTAGATAAGGCGGATGATTTTGCGCCAATACACGTGGTTCATGATACCCGCGAGCAATCTTTTCAGCCGCCGCGACGGACTTTTCCTAGCCCTGCGCGGGTCGGATCATCGGCGTCATTATGGGTGAACGTCCCACTTGAATCTCGCCCACTCGCTCAAACCCGAAGCGCTCATACAGGCTGATATTACGGGGGTTCGAGCTTTCGAGATAACAGGGCGTGCCATCCGTGTCGCAGCGCGCCAACGCATGCTTCATCAAAGCTGCGCCGACTCCTTGGCCCTGAAAGAACGGATCGACGCCGATCTGCGCCAGATACCAATGGTCTTCCTGGGGGTGAAACTGCGCCATCTCGCCCAGCATACCGAATAGGTCTTCATGCAACGCCGCGTCAACGGTCTCCACCATCAAAGCGCCAATCGGTTCCAGATCGGGGTGAACCCCCGGCGGCACCCACAAAGCAACGCCTGAGAATCCGGGCGCCAAATAAGCACTCCCATGGTCAAAGGCCTTCCCCCCCATGGCATTCGCAACGTGCCGAATGCCTGTCAGGTATTCCTTGGCACGGGGCCAACTAAAGCGCATCACGGGGTCATTGATGAAGGCAACCTCAATGGTCGACAGCACCCAATCGCGCTCTTGCAACGTTGCCACGCGAACTTCAGGGGGCGATAGTTTGGACATACTTGTATCCTTGGCATCCGTGTTT
>JGI20152J14361_10002486_pt1 | contig 11003 bp, 10 predicted proteins | sample COG_02_FD_14361 | JGI IMG/M metagenome (IMG submission 14361)
GTGTGTTTTCTAATAAAATATAAAGGTAATTAAAAGCATTATTTCTTTATAAAGATTGTTTGTTAATTATAACAATTATGTATATTTGCCGACCCAATCTAGGCACACAGCTCTGGATTTGTTCCGCGGATGTGGTGGAACTGGTAGACATGCTAGACTTAGGATCTAGTGCCGCAAGGCGTGCAGGTTCGATTCCTGTCATCCGCACTGAGATTTAAAAAGCGTTGTATTTTATACAGCGCTTTTTTTTATTTTCACGCTTGGCCATAAATTGCCTGTTTTGTACCAATCAAAATCCTAAAAACCACTCCTTGTATATTTGTTTTATGTTAAGTGTTTTGCTTGTAACATCTAGTAATTTGATGTATCTTTGCACGCTCATAAATGCAGGCTATATCTCTTTATTTATGAGCTGTTTAAATTAAAATTTACAATACAATGGATATCAAAAAGAAAGATGTTGATGCGTTAAATGCAGTAGTAACCGTGGTAATATCAAAAGAGGATTACCAAGACAAGGTGACTAAGGTTTTAAATAACTACAAAAAGACGGCAAATGTGCCGGGTTTTAGAAAAGGGCATATCCCGATGGGAATGGTTAAAAAACAATATGGTAAAGGCGTTTTGGTAGAAGAAGTAAATAAGCTTTTACAAGATGGGTTACATAATTTTTTGACCCAAGAAAAACTTGATGTTTTAGGAAATCCACTACCTAAAAACGAAACAGAAATAAATTGGGATAACGATGAGTTTACCTTTGAGTTTGATTTAGGATTGTCTCCAAGTTTTAAAGTAGATGTTGCTAAAAAAGCAGTTACTGCTTATAAAATTGTTGCAGACAAGCAAATGCTTGACAACCAAGTAAAATCTATCCGTAAGCAATACGGTACCTTAAAGTCTAAAACCCAAGTTGCAAAAGGAGACGAGATTACGGGGACTTTTACCAACCCAGAGAAAGAGATAGATAAAAGCACAACCATTGAGCTGGATAGCTTGAAAGGGAAAACTCAAATAAAAGCTTTAACGGGAGCTAAACCTGGTGATGTAATTTCTTTAAAAACAAAAGGGATGTTTGCCCAGGGGCAAGACAATCAAAAACACTTTGGTGTTTCCCCAGAAGATGCAAAGGAGCTAGCTGTAGAAGTTTCTTTTAAAATAGAGGAAGTGAACACTCGTGAGATGGCAGATTTAAACCAAGAGCTGTTTGACAAGTTATTTGGCCAAGCAAATGTAACTTCAGAAAAGGAACTCAAAGAAAAGATCAAAGAAGATGCAGAGAAACAGTTTGCTCAGCAAAGTGATCAAAAAATGCTCAATGATGTGGTAGAATCTTTAATTGAAAACACAAAATTTGACCTGCCTAAAGACTTTTTGGAACGTTGGATACAAGTCTCTGGCGAGAAACCGATGACACTAGAAGAGGCCAAGGCAGAATACCAACGTAGTGAAAAAGGATTGCGGTACCAGTTAATTGAAGGAAAACTAAGAGCAGAACATAATCTGCAAGCAACCTTTGATGAATTGAAGGCCTACAGTCTTGACATGATTAAAGGGCAAATGGCTCAATTTGGACAACTAGATCCTAGTGAGGAAGAATTAAATAACATTGCCTCAAGAATTATGTCAAACCAAGAGGAGGTAAAGCGTTTGAGTGAGCAATTAAACTCTTCCAAACTATTAGATTTCTTCAAGAAAAATGCAAAGCTTAAGATAAAAGAAGTTTCTTATGATAAATTCATTAAAGAGGCGTACGCATAAACATTAGAAATTTAGGTATCTTTATTGAGCATTTTTATACACTAGACATACTAGATATGTAGGAGTCTTTTTAGAAATGTTAGATACTATTAAAAATTTTTAAATTTAAAGAATAAACAGTTTTATGAACTACGGAGAAGAATTTAAAAAATACGCGATAAAGGACCAGGGCATTAGCAGTACTTATTATGAAAAAATAATGAGTAGCATGTACCCAAGTAACTTAACGCCAAATATTATTGAAGAGCGGCAAATGAATATTGCCATCTTTGATGTTTTTTCCCGCCTAATGATGGATAGAATTATCTTTTTAGGTACTGGAATTAGTGATCAAGTAGCCAATATTGTACAGGCGCAATTACTCTTTTTGGAGAGTGTAGATGCCTCTAAAGACATTCAGATTTATATCAACTCTCCAGGAGGAAGTGTGTATGCTGGTTTGGGTATTTATGATACCATGCAATTTATAAAGCCAGATGTAGCTACAATTTGCACAGGGATGGCTGCCTCAATGGGAGCCGTATTGTTGTGTGCTGGAGAAAAAGGCAAGCGCAGTGGCTTAACTCACTCAAGAGTGATGATACACCAGCCACTAGGAGGTGCTCAGGGACAAGCAAGTGACATCGAGATAACCGCCAGAGAGATTATGACCTTAAAAGAAGAGTTGTACAATATAATAGCAAGCCACACTGGGCAAAGCTATGACAAGGTATATCAAGATAGTGATCGTGATTACTGGATGAAGTCTGACAAGGCACTTGAGTACGGTATGATTGATGAAATTTTAAAAAGAGGATAATACAAAAAGCAATTCATGTCAAAAGAGGTTTTAGAATGTTCTTTCTGTGGTCGTAAAAAAGTAGACACTAGCTTGCTCATTGCAGGTATAGATGCTCATATCTGCGATCGGTGTATCGAGCAGGCCCATGGTATTATTGTAGAGGAGGGATCACAGGCAGATGATCAAGAATTAAGTAAAGACGTGATGCTAAAAAAGCCAAAGACCATCAAGGCTTTTTTGGATGATTATGTAATAGGGCAAGAGCATACAAAAAAAGTAATGTCTGTGGCTGTTTACAATCATTACAAACGATTGTTACAACCAAAAACAGAGGATGATATAGATATTCAAAAAAGTAATATCATTATTGTTGGCCAAACTGGAACAGGTAAAACATTAGTGGCAAAGACCATTGCAAGAATGCTTAATGTGCCACTTGCCATAGTTGATGCAACGGTGCTCACCCAAGCAGGATATGTTGGAGAAGATGTAGAAACCATTTTAACTAGGTTGTTACAGGCAGCAGATTACAATCTAGAAAAAGCCGAAAAAGGCATTGTCTTCATAGATGAGATAGATAAAATTGCTCGCAAGAGCGATAACCCTTCTATTACCAGAGATGTAAGTGGAGAAGGAGTACAGCAAGCGCTACTAAAACTCTTGGAGGGCACAGTGGTGAACGTCCCACCAAAGGGAGGCAGAAAACACCCAGACCAAAAGTTTATAGAGGTAAACACAGAAAATATATTATTTATAGCAGGAGGTGCTTTTGACGGTATAGAAAGACATATCTCTAAAAGACTTAATATGCAAGCTGTTGGTTTTAGTGCTTCAAAAAAGGAAAACTCCTTGCAAAAGGATGAGATGCTGCGCTACATTATACCTAGAGATTTAAAACAATTTGGTTTAATACCAGAAATTATAGGACGTCTACCTGTATTAACTTTCATGAATCCTTTAGACAAGGGCACGCTAAGGTCTATTTTAACAGAGCCTAAAAATGCCATTATCAAGCAATACAAAAAATTGTTTGAAATGGACGATATAGAACTTATTGTTACCACAGAGGCGCTAGATTTTATCGTAGATCAAGCCATTGAATACAAATTAGGAGCAAGAGGCTTGAGATCTTTATGTGAAGCAATCTTAACAGATGCAATGTTTGAGTTGCCTGGAGGTGATCAAAAAACCTTAAGTATTACTCAGCAGTACGCAGAAGAGAAATTAAACAAAGCCACCATCAAAAAACTCAAGGCAGTGTCTTAAGTTTATTAACTAAAAATAGAGAAACCGTACCAACTTTTTAATGGTGCGGTTTTTTATTTTCCAGCTCTTAATAATTTATATAGTTGTTGATGTAAAGGCATAAAAAAAGCCATTATTTTAATATTGCTTTAGGTTTGGCACTATTTATTTAAATGCAATAATTCTTCCATAAAATCACGTTTATTGGAAAGTCTTGGCACTTTGTGTTGGCCTCCTAATTTATTTTTTTGCTTGAGCCAGTCATAAAATAATTTTTGCCTTGCAAGATGCACCTTAGGCATTGTAAGAGTTGTATTATTAAAACGTTTGGCTTCATAATCACTGTTTAGATCCATTAAAGCGGTGTCTAAAGACTTTGTAAATAGGGTTAGATCTTTTGGTGGTATTTTAAATTCTATGATCCACTCATGTGCTCCTTTTTTTCTGCCTTCCATAAAAATAGGCGCAGCGGTATAATCTACAATTTCGCATTGGGTCTGTTTAGAAACTTTTTTTAATGCTGTTTCTGCATTTTCAATTATAAGCTCTTCACCAAACACATTGATATGGTGTTTGGTTCTTCCAGTTACTTTTATTCTAAAAGGGTTAATGGAGGTAAAACGCACGGTATCCCCAATTTTATAACGCCACAAACCAGCATTGGTTGTAATTACAATAGCATAGTTTTTAGCGACCTCCACCTCACCCAGGGGTATGATTTTCTGAGAAGCACTCCCATAGGTGTCCATGGGTATAAACTCATAGAATATACCATAGTCTAGCATTAATAGCAGTTCTTTATTAGCATTTCTATCCTGCAGAGCAAAAAAACCTTCACTGGCATTATAGATTTCATAGTACCTGAAATTTTCTTTGGGTAGTATGGCGTTATACTGCTCTATGTAGGGATCAAAATTAACACCTCCATGAAAGTAAACCTCAAGGTTAGGCCAAATTTCAAAAAGGTTTGTTTTGCCTGTTGATTCTAGCACATTATTGAGTAAAACCAACATCCAGGAAGGAACTCCAGCTAGGCTAGTTACATTTTCTTGAATGGTTTGTTTTACAATAGCTTGCATTTTTACTTCCCAATCTGCCATGAGAGAGATTTCATTGTTTGGGGTGCTGCTATATTCAGCCCAAAACGGCATATTGTCTATCAGTATGGCAGAGAGATCTCCATAAACAGTTTCATTTTCTTTGTATAATTTTTTGCTTCCCCCAAGGCGCAAACCTTTTCCTAAAAATAAATTAGCATCAGGGTTGTTGTTGAGGTACATGCATAACAAATCTTTGCTAGCGGCATAGTGACAGTGCTCTAAAGAGGAAGAGCTGACGGGAATAAATTTACTTTTCGAACTTGTGGTTCCGCTAGATTTTGCAAACCATTTTATGGGGGTGGGCCAAAATATATTGGTTTCTCCTCTTCTAGCGCGTTCAATTTGGTGGTGAGATTCCTCATAGTTTGTTATGGGAATTCTGTCGGCAAATTCTCTGTAGCTATCTATAGACGCAAAATCATATTGTTTGCCAATCTCTGTATTTTTTGCGGTTTGTAGGAGTTCCTCCAGTAGTTCGTTTTGAACATCAATAGGGTATTTCAAAAAAAGTTCTATTTGGTGAAACCGTTTTTTTAAAAACCAAGATGCTAAAGAATTTACTATGGGTATTGGCATATTTTTGCACTATCTTTAAGGTCTAAATGTACAATATTATTTTATGCAATTCCAAGGCACATTAACAAAAATGAAAACCGAAATAGGAAGTCCAATCCAATACTATTTGGTATTTGAGCAGGATTTTATCCATATAAATCAGCTTCTTGATAAAAAAGTAAGCATCTCTTTTTTAGGGTATGAGTGCATGAATTGTAAAAAGGAGAAAAAAATATATCGCCAGGGTTTTTGTTATGATTGTTTTTTTGAAATCCCTCAAGCTGCAGACTGGATCATACATCCAGAAAAAAGCCAGGCGCATCTTGGTATCGAAGATCGAGACTTAGCCTATGAAAAAGCGGTACAACTCAAGCCTCACATTGTATATTTAGCAAATAGCGGAAATGTTAAAGTAGGGGTTACTCGTAAAACTCAAATACCTACAAGGTGGATAGACCAAGGAGCTCATAAAGCCCTTGAAATTGCAGAGTTGCCAAATAGATACTTGGCAGGCATAACTGAGGTTGCTCTCAAGAATTACGTGGGTGATAAAACCAATTGGCGCACCATGCTTAAAAATGAAATACAAGAACAAGACCTCTGCTCTTGGCGTGACAGATTAAAACAACACATTCCTCAAGAGGCTTTACCTTATTTTATAGATAATACCAAAGAGACCATCCTTGAGTTTCCCGTATTGCAATACCCAACCAAACTCAAAACGCTAAACCTTATAAAAACTCCAGAGTACTCTGGCACTCTAAAAGGTGTGAAGGGACAATACCTGATTTTTGAAGATGATACTGTTTTTAATGTAAGAAGCAATGAAGGGTTTGTTGTATCTATTAATATGTTATAAATTGACATGCTTAATACGGCCCTGTTTTTTGGCGGCTATATAAAAAATAAAACCACGCAAAATCATCAAAGATCAACACACATTATATTTGGCTTTAGGCACTAATCTAGGCAATAGATTTGAGTATTTGCAACGTGCTGTAGATGCTATTTTTAAACAAATAGGTACCATCACCAATATCTCTGCTATGTATCAAACACCCGCTCTTGGTTTTGATGGTGCAGATTTTTTAAATTGTGTTGTTGCCTTACACACACAATACCCAGCAAAAGTAGTTTTGTCTAAAATTCTAAGCATAGAAAAAGCATTGGGCAGACATCGCTCTAAAGGGTCTGGGTATGCCTCTCGGGTTATTGATATTGATATATTGTTTTACAACCAGGATATAATAAACCAAGCAGATTTGCAGGTTCCTCACCCCCAGATTGCTCACAGAAAATTTGTACTACAACCTTTGGTAGATATTGCGCCACAACTACTGCATCCCGTTTTTCAAAATACACTGGCAGATATGCTTTTGCAAAGCGCCGATAGTAGTGTTGTTGTTAAACAATCAAAACTGCTGTCAAACCCTTTAGATAGCTATGATTTTTCAAAGATAAATTACATTGCCATAGAAGGAAATATTGGGGCAGGAAAAACTAGCTTGTGTCATATGCTTTCTACAGATTTTAATGCCAAATTAATTTTAGAGCGTTTTAAAGACAATCCTTTTTTGCCTAAATTTTATGAGGACCCCCAGCGGTATGCCTTTGCTTTAGAAATGTCTTTTTTGGCAGATAGATACCAACAACTCTTGGAAGACATCACACAGTTTGATCTTTTTAATGAGTGTGTGGTTGCAGATTATGACGCCTACAAATCTCTTATTTTTGCCAAAGTTACCCTGCAACAAGAAGAGTATAATTTGTACAAGAAGTTATTTCATCTAATGCATAAAGAATTACCCAAACCAGATGTGTACATATATCTATACCAAAATACAGCACGTCTTTTAGAGAATATTAAAAAAAGAGGCCGTAGTTATGAAGAGGGAATTGAGGCAGACTATTTACAAAAAATAAATGACGGATATCTGGAGTTTATTAAAAATCAATACAGTGACAGTATTAAAATAATTGATATATCTGGCCTAGATTTTGTTGAAAACAGAAGTGATTACCTGCGGCTATTGGATCAAATTTTAGCTTAAGCAAAAAAGGTTTTTAAAAAGCGAGATACATTTTTAGGCTTTTATTTTACAGAATAAATCCCAAATAACAATCCCACAGCTCACAGAGATATTTAAGGAGTGTTTGGTGCCATATTGAGGTATTTCAATTACACCATCACTTGCATTTACAACCTGTTGCTGCACGCCTTTTACCTCGTGGCCCATTACAATAGCATATTTTTGATTGGGGCTTGTTTTAAAATCCTCTAAAGAGATAGAATCCTGAGCCTGTTCTACACTGGCAATAAAGACCCCTTGGGTTTTTAATTTTTGTATCACATCAAGAGTGTTTTCTGCATATTCCCAATCTACGCTATCTGTGGCTCCTAGTGCTGTTTTTTGAATGTCTTTATGAGGTGGTTTTGCTGTAATGCCACACAGGTAAATTTTTTCTATTAAAAAAGCATCAGCGGTTCTAAAAACAGATCCAATATTGTTTAGACTGCGGATGTTATCTAAAATAATAATGAGCGGCGTTTTTTCTGCTTTTTTAAAGCCTAGAGGGTCTATTCTGCCGAGTTCACTATTTTTTAATTTTCTGTTTTCCATGCTACAAAAATACTTTTTTTATGTGAGGCTTTCTCTCAAAGCAAGATTACTTGGCTTATAGTCTTTCTAAATATGTATAAAAAGCTATTTTTACATTTGTACTAATACAACAAATAGATGTCAAAAGCCAAAAAGGTAACCCCTTTAATGAAACAATACAATGCCATCAAGGTAAAATACCCTGATGCCCTTTTGTTATTTAGAGTGGGTGATTTTTATGAAACCTTTGGCCAGGATGCTGTAAAAGCTGCAGGAATTTTAAATATTACCCTAACGGCAAGAAACAATGGCGGAGAGCAGACCCCTTTGGCTGGGTTTCCGCACCATTCTGTAAACACCTATCTGCCCAAACTAGTGATGGCTGGGTGCCGAGTGGCTATTTGTGACCAACTTGAAGACCCCAAGCAAACCAAGACTATTGTAAAAAGAGGCGTTACAGAGCTTATAACTCCGGGAGTTGCTCTCAACGACGGGATATTAGAGGCTGGTTCAAATAATTTCTTGGCTGCAATTCACTTTGGCACTGGTAAGGGCAAAGCTAAAAATTCTCAAAAAATAGGTGTATCCTTTTTAGATATTTCAACGGGAGAGTTTTTTACAAGTGAGGGATCTCCAGGGTATGTAGATAAGCTACTGCAAAACTTTAACCCTAGCGAGGTGCTTTTCAGTAAACAAAAAAGAAAACTCTTTTCTGAGACCTTTGGGGATCATTTTCAGGTATTTCATCTAGAGGATTGGGTATTTCAGAAAGACTATGCCAAAGAGACGTTGCATACCCATTTTGATATTAAAAATTTAAAAGGATTTGGTGTAGATCATCTTGAGCACGGTACTATAGCCAGTGGAGCCGCCTTACATTATCTAGCACAAACACAGCACCATAATTTAAAACACATTACAAAAATAGCTCGTATTGCTGAAGACCAATACGTGTGGATGGACCGTTTTACCATACGCAATTTAGAGCTATACCATAGCAGTCAAGAAAATGCAGTAACGCTTTTACAGGTTATAGACAAAACCATCTCACCNATGGGTGGCCGTTTGTTAAAGCGTTGGNTGGCCTTACCTCTTAAAGATGAAAAAGTCATCACAAAACGTCATGAGGTGGTTAGTTACCTGCTAGATAACAGCCAGGAACTTGACAAGATCCAGACTAATATAAAACGCATTGGAGATTTGGAGCGTTTAATCTCTAAGGTTGCTACGGCAAAAATTAGCCCACGTGAGGTGGTGCAATTAAAAAATTCTTTGGAGGCTATTGTGCCTATAAAGCAACTTTCTCAAAAAAGCAATAATGACTCACTTAGCGCTATAGGTAAAGCCCTTGATGTGTGTGAAGCCCTTAGATCTAAAATCAAACAAACTCTCCACGAGCAGGCTCCAGTGCATATTACAAAATGCAATGCTATTGCCCGGGGTTTAATGAGGAGCTGGATGATTTACGGGCCGTGGCAAAGGGGGGCAAACAATACCTTGACCAGATGCTCGCTAGAGAGACCCAGCGCACGGGTATAAGCTCTTTAAAAATTGCCAGCAATAATGTATTTGGGTACTATATTGAGGTGCGCAACACCCACAAAGATAAAGTACCACTAGAGTGGACCCGCAAGCAAACCCTTGTCAGCGCAGAGCGCTATATTACAGAGGAGCTAAAACAATACGAGACAAAAATTTTAGGCGCCGAGGAGAAAATTGCCGTCTTAGAGCATACTATTTTCAATGAACTGCTGGAGTGGATGCTTACCTTCATAGCGCCAGTCCAGCAAAATGCTAAGCTTATAGCAGAGCTAGATTGCCTTTGCAGCTTTGCTTTGCAAGCAAAACAGTCTAACTATACAAGACCTATTTTTGATGACACCACAGATTTAGAAATAATAGAGGGGCGTCATCCAGTAATAGAAAAACAACTACCTCCAGATGCTCCATATATAAGCAATGATGTTTATCTAGACCAAAAAGGCCAACAAATTATTATGATTACGGGGCCTAACATGAGTGGTAAGAGTGCCATACTAAGACAAACGGCTTTAATTGTATTGCTTGCTCAAATGGGAAGCTTTGTTCCTGCCACTAGGGTGCGCATGGGAGTAGTAGATAAAATATTTACACGTGTTGGGGCGAGTGATAATATATCTATGGGAGAATCTACCTTTATGGTAGAGATGAATGAAACCGCAAGCATTCTAAACAATCTTAGCCCCCGTAGTTTGATACTTTTGGATGAAATAGGGCGAGGTACCAGCACCTATGATGGAATCTCCATTGCCTGGGCTATTAGTGAGTACTTGCATGAGCATCCAAGTAAGGCTAAGGTTTTGTTTGCTACCCATTATCATGAAATTAATGAGATGGCAGCTACCTTTGCGCGCATAAAAAACTTTACGGTTTCTGTCAAAGAACTAAAAGACGATGTGCTTTTTTTAAGAAAACTGGTTCCTGGAGGATCTCATCATTCTTTTGGAATTCATGTCGCAAAAATGGCTGGAATGCCAAAGGAGGTCTTACAACGTGCCAATAAAATTTTAAAAAGATTAGAAAAAACGCATTCCTCTGATGTGTTGAGTGATGGGGTCACTAAACTCTCTGAGGAGCAAATGCAGCTTAGTTTCTTTAACCTGGACGATCCATTACTGGAAGAATTAAGAGACCAAATCACTGAGCTTGATATAGATACCCTAACACCTGTAGAGGCTTTGCTAAAGTTAAATGAGATAAAAAAAATGCTACAGCCGCCCCAAGATAGAACCTCGAAAAAATAAGATGAAATTTTTTAATAAAAAGGGGTAGTTTTTATCTAAAAATTTTAAATTTGCACCCGCTTTGCTATCGAAGCAAGATCATTTATTTTGAAGTTAGGAGTACCTAATTTCTCTGAATTGCGAAAATAGCTCAGCTGGTAGAGCGCCACCTTGCCAAGGTGGAGGTCGCGGGTTCAAATCC
>JGI20152J14361_10002488_pt1 | contig 10997 bp, 10 predicted proteins | sample COG_02_FD_14361 | JGI IMG/M metagenome (IMG submission 14361)
ACAGAGTTTGCAGAGGGTATAACTCCATCTTGAAGATTAATTAATGTGTCTGCAAACAAACTTTCTTGATTAGTTGAAAATCTATAAAATCCTGATTCTTCCTTAAATTGTTCGTTTGAAAACACTACCATTTCATCAGCTAATTGTAAATATTTTTCATCAAAGGTAATTTCATATAGCCCTATAAGAGCATCAATATAATAACTGTAATCTTCAAAAAACAAAACCTTTGCAGGGCTGCTGCTTGTATGTCTTATTACGTTATTCTCAATCATGTTTTTGGATAATGAAGAGTTTATTAAAAGAGCTTTATTTAGAAAAACAGGATCTTTTGTTGCCTTATAGCTATCAACCAACCCTCTTATGGTTAATGCATTCCAAGAAAAAATTATTTTAGAATCAATTATTGGATGAACTCTTTTTTCTCTCTCTTTTTTCAATAAAGAATTTACTCTGTTTAATTTCTTAGTAAATTCTTTTAAAGTAATTCCTAGCTTTTTAGAAAACTCTTTATCAGAAAAAGTTTGATAAAAAACATAGCTGTCATTTTCCCAATATCCCGTTTGATTTATATTGTAATATTCTGAAACCCACTTGAAATCGTCATTCAAAATTTTCTTTAGTTCTTCCTCTTGCCATATGTAAAAATCACCTTCACTTTTAGTTCCATCTTCATAATTTGTGTCAGCAGAAATACTTGAATAAATAAGATTGTCATTTCCTGTCATTTTAGACTCTAAGAATCTGAAAATATTATAAAGTTCGGATTTGAAACGCTCTTCTTTAAATACTTTGAAAGCGCTTGAGTAAGTACTTAAAAGCTGGGCATTATCGTATAGCATTTTTTCAAAATGAGGAATATGCCAAGTGTTGTCAACAGTGTATCTGTGGAATCCGCCGTCAATTCTGTCATTTATTCCTCCGCGGGAGATTTGCATCAAAGAAGTGTACACAAAATCTTTCATTTCTTGATTACTATACTCATTTGAAAATCTCATAAAGAAATTTAACATTGAGGGTAAAGGAAATTTCTGGCCACTGCCAATTCCCCCATTTATTTTGTCTGAGTATTTAAAGGCTTTTTCAGCTAGCTCAATTTGTAGCTCACTTGAATATGTTTCGTCTCTTGGTGATGGTTTTACTAAAGCTTCTTTTTTTACACCCTCTCTAACGCTTTTAGCATATTCTAAGACGTCTGGTTTTCTAGTCCTATAAAACCCACTAACCTGATTCAAAACCTGAATCCATTGTGTTTTAGGAACGTAAGTTCCTCCCCATATTGGTGTGCCATCAGGAAGGGCTATAATATTCATTGGCCAACCTCCACTTCCTGTCATTAGAACCAATGCTTTCATATAGATTTCATCTAAGTCTGGTCTTTCTTCTCTGTCAACTTTAATATTAATGAAATTTAAATTCATAACCTGAGCCACATCATCGTCTGTAAAGCTCTCCTCTTCCATTACATGACACCAATGACATGATGAATATCCTACACTAATTAAAAGTAACTTATCTGAGTTTTTAGCTAAAGATAAAGCCTCGTCGTTCCAGGGGAACCAATTAACTGGATTGGTAGCGTGTTGCTTTAAGTATAAACTTTTTTCGTTTACTAATTTATTTTCCATGTCTTGGGATAATATATAATTTGAGCTCATTATAAAAATTACAATAAAAAGTTTAATGTTACTCATTTTAATATTGGATCAAATTTTTTTTCTAATTTAAATATTTATTACACATGTTTTTATGTTTTGTTCATTTATTAAAACTTTAAAAAATCTTTTTGTTGTATTGGTATTATTTTGCTCTATTACTCATGCAATACAAATAAGCCTGAAACAAAGCCAAATATTTTATTTATTATGGCTGACGACCACACCTCACAAGCTTGGGGAATTTATAATGGAATATTAGATAATTATGTTAAAAATGATGCTATTAAATATTTAGCAAATAATGGCACGGTACTAAACAACATGTTTTGTACTAATTCTATTTGTGTACCCAGTAGAGCCTCTATATTAACTGGGCAATACAGTCATCAGAATGGCGTCTACACACTTAGCGATCATTTAAGTCCGGATAGTCTTAATGTTGCAAAAATTTTAAACAATAATGGTTATCAAACTGCTTTAATTGGCAAATGGCATTTAAAAAAAGAACCGTCTGGATTTGATTACTATAAAGTTCTACCTGGACAAGGCAAGTATAATAATCCTGTCTTTAAAACTAAAGAAAATTGGGAGGATGGATACAAAGGTGGTGTTGAAGAACCCGGATTTTCATCAGATGTAATAGGAAATTCAACTGTCAAATGGCTAAAGGACAGAAAATCCGAAAAACCTTTTTTTCTAATGACTCATTTCAAAGCAACTCACGAACCCTTTGATTATCCAGAAAGACACAACGAGTTTTTAAAAAATATTGATATCCCCGAGCCAGAATCTCTACATGATTATATCCCTTCTAGTTCTGGCAGAAGTTTTAGTGGTCAACAACTTGAAATTTTAACTAACAGATGGTTAAATTATTCTAAAAACAAAGATCATAACTCTGATACTAAATACCCTGGCATGCCTTTTTCAATTGAAAATATGTCGAAAGAAGAAATAAGATCTTTTTCATATCAAAAATTTGTAAAAGATTTTTTGAGGTGTGCTGCTCAATTGATGATAATCTTCAAAAAATCATTGACCATTTAAAAGAATCCAAACAGATTGATAACACTATAATAGTTATACATCAGACCAAGGCTATTTTTTAGGTGAACATGGTTTTTTTGATAAAAGAATGATGTATGAGGAGTCTTCAAGAATGCCCTTTGTAATTAGTTACCCTAATCAAATTTTAAAATCTCGAAGAATTGATGATTTAATATTAAACTTAGACATCCCTTCATTGTTTCTTGATTACGCTGGAATTAAACCTCCAAAATCATTTCAAGGAAAAAGCTTTAGAAAATCTTTGGAATCAAAAAACAATTCACTTGCAAGAAAATTTACCTATTACAGATATTGGGAGCACAGTCCTGTAAGGCCTGCTCACTTAGGGGTTAGAAGTAACAAAAACAAATTGATTTATTTCTATGGAGAAGGATTAAACAAAAAAAACACAAGTAAAATAAAATCTGAAAAAGCTTGGGAGTACTACGATTTAGTTAAGGATCCGTTTGAATTAAAAAATGAAATTTATAATCCAAAATATAAAAATGAAATTTTAAAATTACACAAGGAACTTATCAAACAAAAAGAGCTTGCAGGAGATAAAGAAACCTTAATACCTAAAATCAATGAGATTTAAAATTTTATTATTATTGATTTTGTTTGTTTCAAAAGTTCAATCACAAACTAGTAAGTCAGAAAAAATTGATAGTTTGATTAATTCTAGTATCACTTTAAAAAACTTTCCAGGGGCTCAGCTTTTCGTAAAATTTAAAGATTCCATCATAATTAATAAATCATATGGGTTTCATACTTATGATTCAATTATAAAAGTCAAACAAAAACATGTTTATGATTTAGCTTCTTTAACAAAAGTATTAGCCTCAACGTTTTCAATCATGAAATTGTATGACGAAGANAAATTACAACTTGAAGATAAAGTTTCNGATTATTTTCCTNAACTAAAAAGATCAAATAAAAAAAATACAACAATATTTCAAAGCTTGAGTCATACAAGCGGATGGATACCTTACATCAGTCACCAAAATTTTATTAAAAAAAGAAACGGCAACTTAAAAAAATCAATTGTACGTACTAAAATCGACAAACGATTTTCTATAAAAATGAATAATAATTTATTTTTAAAAAACACATACTCTAAAAAGTTGTTTAAACGAATAAAAAAATCTAAATTAAATAGGATAGATTCCTATGATTACTCTGGACTTTTCTTTTTTTATGTGCCTAATTTGATTTATAAAATGACAGGTTATAGTTTCGAAAATTATTTCAAAAATACATTTATAAATAAAAAAGAAATTGCTCTTACTTTCAATCCAACAAAAGTATTTAGCAAAGATAAAATTGTCCCATCAGAATACGACTCTATTTTTAGAAAAGGGTTGATTCATGGGTTTGTACACGATGAAGCAGCTAGTTTTATGGGGGGCGTTTCTGGAAACGCTGGACTTTTTGGGAATGCAGAAGGCGTAGGGAGTCTGTTAAGTTTTTTAGAGTCTAACAGCACTATGTTTAAACAATCAACTATTCAAAAATTTACTTCTTATGCTTTTGAAAACAGTCAAATTAGAAGAGGTTTGGGATTTGACAAACCATATTCAAATAATGATTACGGAGAATATCCAAATAAAAATTTGTCTAAAACTAGTTTTGGACATACCGGATTTACGGGAACTATGTTTTGGGTCGATCCAGAAAAAAAACTAACAATTGTTTTGTTAACAAACAGAGTTTATCCAAGTCGAAAAAATGAATCGTTTTATACAAATGATGTAAGAAGTAAATTAATTGATTTATTAATAAAAATTTAAAATGAAATCAATATTTAAAATTTTAGTTATGTTTTTTGGAATATCCTGTTTTTCACAAGAACTAATTTTTGAAAACCTATTTGACAGTTCTCTTAACTCTGAAATAGCATGCTACAGAATACCTGCTATTTTAACATCAACAAATGGAACTTTAATTGCTGCAATAGACGAAAGAAATAATTCATGTGGGGATTTAAAATGGAATAGAAACATCAATATAGTTATAAGAAAAAGTTATGACGACGGTAAAACATGGTCTGAAATTGAAAAAATTATTGATTATCCAGATGGTGAATCCGCATCAGATCCTTCAATGATTCTTGATCAACAAACTGGACATATTTTTCTTTTTTATAACTATATGAACCTTGACTTAGCTAGAGACATTTATCGCCTTATGGTTATTAAAAGCTCTGATAATGGAAAAAACTGGTCAGTTCCTAAGGATATAACCAGTCAAATAACAAAAAAAGATTGGAATAAAGATTTTATGTTTATTACGTCTGGAAGAGGTACTCAAACCAAAGATGGGACTCTTCTTCATTGTTTAGTTAATCTTAATAAGGGAACACATGTGTTTGGTAGTAATGACAACGGAGAGAACTGGTTTTTATTTGACCATCCTTTAAAACCAGGAGATGAGTCAAAAATTGTTGAACTTTCAAATGGAGATTGGCTAGTGAATTCGAGAGTTAATTCAAATGAATTTAGATATTCTCATATTTCTAAAAATAAAGGTAAAAGCTGGTTTTCTTTTGAAAACAAAGATCTTTCAGATCCAGCTTGTAATGCTAGTCTAATAAATTATAATACCAATTCTAAAAGTTTATTGTTGTTTTCTAATGCTTTTAGTTCAAAAGAAAGAAATAACCTTTCAATAAGCATCAGTTACGACCAAGGAATCAGTTGGGAAAATACCAAAACCATTTATAAAGGAAAGTCTGCATATTCATCAATGACTTTACTAAAAAACGGAGATATTGGTTTGTTTTTTGAAAAAGATGACTACACAAAAAATGTATTTGTAAGAGTCCCAAAAAAATGGATACTTTATAATTAAATACTTCTAAATCTTCTTATTCCGGTCCACGTAACTCTTTTAGTTCTCCCTAAATAAGATTTAGTCCCAATTCTGTCGTTAAATTCATTTCTTAATGAATTTAACTGAGCATTTCCATTATCTTGATTTTTCATTTTATATTAATATTAAAAAATTCCGGCAAAAATATATTAAATATTGAATTTATGTGCTTTTTTTTTAATAAATTTTAGGTGAATATTAAACGTTAAATTTTGCTTTTAAAAACTCTCTCAAACAAGGTTCTTTTAGTTCTTTTATTAATAACTAGTATTGTTTCAAATGCACAATCAGACTTTGAGGTTTCTTCACCGGAATCACAAGGATTTTCCTCAGAAAAATTAATGCTATTGAATCAGGCGATGCACAGCTATGTAAACGACAACGAGCTTTCTGCAATTCAAACTGCTATTGTAAAAAATGGAAAGCTTATTCATTTTGACAGCTATGGAAGTTCCGATATTTCAGAAAACGATCCGCTGGAAAGTGATGATATTTTTCGAATAGCATCTATGACAAAGCCAATTGTGTCAGTTGGTCTTATGATGTTGTATGAAGAGGGGAAATTTAAATTAAATGATCCCGTTTACAAATATATTCCTGAGTTCAAAAACTTAACAGTCAAAAAAAGAAAAAAAATAAAACCAGTTAAGAATCATGTTAAAATAATCGACTTATTAAGGCATTCTGCAGGTCTTAATTTTAAAGGGCCTGAAGATTATAGAAAAGTAATCAACATGAACTTAGAAGAGTATACAAAAGAGTCCTTAAAAACTCCTTTAAAGTTTGAGCCAGGAACCACTTGGTGGTACAGTGCGTCCACAGATATTTGTGGATATTTAATAGAAGTTTTATCTGGTCAAAAATTAGATGACTATTTAAAAGACAGAATCTTTGATCCTTTGAAAATGGATGATACTTCGTTTGAACTACCAAAAAACAAAATAGATAGATTGACTACTTTATATGTTGTTGGAGAGAAAAAAGAACTTGTTTCTTTTGATAATAAATCGAATTCTCCATTTAAAGACAAGGTGATTTTATTAAATGGTTCTGGAGGATTACTTTCTACAACTAATGATTATCTTAAGTTTTCAGTATGCTTTTAAACAACGGTTCTTTTGACGATGAGCAAATAATTAAAAAAAGTACGCTAGATTTAATGAAACAAGATCATTCTTTAGGTCTTAAGTATAAAAAATTAGTATTTGGGAAAAAGAAAGGATTTGGATTAGGGTTTGAAGTCGTTAAAGAAGAAAGTACTAAGTTTGGATCAAAAGGAACATTTGGGTGGGGAGGAATGTTTGGAACTTATTTCAGAGCTGATCCCAAACAAAATATGGTTTATATTTACATGACTCAATCGTTTGAAACTTACAGATTAAAATTAGCTGATAAGTTTAGAGCTATGGTTTACGAATCAATTTTAGAATAGCTTATTTTTTCTCTTTCAAAATACGGTTTTGCTCCTTCAATAGAGAATTCATATCCATAAGTAATTGAATATTTTTGGGAGTCGAAATTGTTTTATCGGATGGGTCTTCAGCTTGTTTGTTAAGTCTATTTATAAATTTAACAACCATAAAAATTGTAAATCCTACAATTAAAAAATCTAAAAAAGTTTCAATAAATTGTCCATAACTTATGGCTACTTCATGAACTGAAATATCTCCTAAAGCATTAGTCTGAGATTCTCTTAAAATTAATTTCTTATTGTCTAAATTAATTCCGTCTGAAAGCAACGAAAGTGGAGGTAATAAAATTTGCTTTACTAAAACATCTATAACTTGGTTAAATGATGCGCCAATAATAATTCCTATTGCCATGTCCATCATATTTCCTTTTACCGCAAACTCTTTAAATTCTTGTAATAATTTCATAGTTGATTGAATAAGTTTTAAAGATAATAAATATGTTCATTTACTAAATCCTAATAAACTAATTAACCTTGTTTTGTTATTAATTTAGCAAATCTAAAAGAGGCTATTAATCCTATTGTAGAAAATATAACTAACATCAAATAGACGTATTGATGACCAATAATTCCTGGATTATTATCCAATAAATATCCCATAATAGGGCCTGCAAAAATATCTGGGCTGTATCCTACAACTGATATTAAGCCAACTGCCGTCCCTGTAAGTGCTAAGGGTGCTTTTGCTTCTTTTAAAACCGCAAAGTATAATGCACGAATTGAATAAGTCCCAACTGCTAAGACAATTAAAGACAAGAAAAATATAGAATTCATTCCTGGCTTAACAACTCCAAATGAAAAAATTAAAGCTCCAATTAACATTGTAATAAAACCAAAAATTATCCAAAACATGTTTTTAGTTTTATCAGCTAATAAACCGATGGAAATACATACTATTGGTCTCAAATACAATTGTAAAGCGCCTACTTCAGCTGCTTCAATTTGATCGTAAAACATAACCTCCGAAGCATACAAAGAATAAATATCCGTCACTTTATACCCAACATAAGCACACATTATTATTAACATTAATAGCCATATTGATTCATTCTTTAAAACATGTTTAATATTGGTTAGAGAATTTAAAGATTTTTCAATAGTAGTACTCTTTTCATCTGAATTTTTTAAAAAAATTAAAACTAGCAAACCGATAAAAGCAACCATAAAAGAAGAAAATAATATAACGTAACTAAAAGCTTCTTTTTTTTCAATTAGTGAAGTTGATTCTATATCGCCAATTAATACTATTGAAAAAATAAATACTCCAATACTCCCCATTGATGCAGCTACAATTCCCCTGCCTCCATCTAAAAACCCAAACGCCTTGCCTTGATTATTATCTCCTCCCCACAAACGAGTAGCCTTTATCATAGCTCCCCAAAATAAAAATACACTTGTAAATCCCCAGTAACCATACAAAATTTGTAAAGTCTGATAAGATGGGTAAGAAGCTAAAACAAGACCGCCTAAAGCGGTTAAAAATAATGCTGATGACATTAGTTTTCTTGGTGAATACCTGTCTGTAATTATGCCTCCATATACATATGACAATAATGCAACAATACCATATACCGAAAACAAACTGCCTAACTGAAAATTATTCAATTGAAACACATCTAAAAATGTTGGCCTAAAGACTCTAGACAAAACATAAGGCAGAAAATAAATAAATTCTCCTGAAAGAATTAATAGCGTAAGAATTAAAAATTTTGATCTATTTATTTGACTTTTCACTAAAGCCTAAAGTACAATTAAAAAAACTTAAAATGTTGCAAGAACATTAATTAATGGTACACAAAATTGTCAAATTAAAAATAATATAGACCAAAAAATGCGTAATTAATAATAATAATTGACTTGTTATGCTTTAACCAATTAATAATCAATTAATTAGTTAGATTCGAGAAAAATAAATTTAAATTATGAGCTATATAGATAGTATAATTATAGAAAATCAAGCTGAATTAACTAATGCAATTGATACGGTTTGGGTTGCTCTTTGTGCAGCCTTAATTTTTTTTATGGAAGGTGGTTTTGCATTACTTGAATCAGGATTTGTAAGATCTAAAAATGCAATGAGTATTATTGCTAAAGTATTTATTGATATCATTTTTGGAGGAATTATTTTTTATGTAGTTGGATTTGGAATTGCATATGGCTCCTCAAATGGATGGTTTGCTTTTGATATTGGAATTTCAGAAAATGATCTTGGGCTTGGTTTAACAGTGTCAAACCAGCTTTTTTGGTTTATTCAACTAGGATTTGCTGTAGCTGCTATTTCGATTGTTTCTGGTGCGTTAGCTGAAAGAATGAAGCTTTGGTCATATACTATCTTAGTTTTAGTTTTTTGTGGAATTATGTATCCAATGGTAGCAAATTGGGTTTGGAATCCATCTGGCTGGCTTTCTGTTATAGGATTTAATGACTTTGCTGGCTCTGCTGCTGTACATGCAATGGGTGGTTTTTCTGCTTTAGCAGCTGCTATTGTTTTAGGGCCAAGGCTTGGAAAATATCAAAAAAATGGAAAAGCAAACTCTATTCCTGGTCACAATATTCCTTTAGCTGCAATTGGGTGTTTTATTCTATGGTTTGGCTGGTTTGGGTTTAATCCAGGATCAACACTAGGAGCAGTTGGAAATTGGGATCTAATTGGTAAAGTAGTTACAAATACNTTTTTAGCTTCTGCTGCTGGAGGAATNTCNACAATGATTTATACTCAGTTTAGATATGGACTAATCGATATTACAATGGTTATAAATGGTGTTTTAGCTGGTNTAGTTTCTATTACTGCAGGGTGTAATGTCTTAGACGCAAACTCTGCAATTATTGTTGGTTTAGTAGCAGGTGTATTAGTTGATGTCGCTGTCCAAATTATTGATAAAATGAAAATAGATGATCCTGTTGGAGCTATTGCTGTTCATGGTGTAAATGGCTTCTTTGGAGCAATAGCAGTAGGATTATTTGCAACAGAAAATGGATTATTTTTTACAGGGGATTCCTCTTTATTTTTAGTACAATTAAAGGGTGTTTCAGTAATTGCAATTTTTTCCTTTACTTTTACGTATGTTGTAATGCAGTTAATTAAAAAAACAGCTGGAGTTAGAATTTCAGTTGAAGAAGAAAGAGTTGGAATAGATGCAGCCTCGTTTGGTTTAGAGTCTTACTCTAATTTTGAATAATTAATAAATTAATATTTATGAAAAAAGTTGAAGCAATAATTAGACCTTCCAAATTGAAAGCTATACAGAAGGGTTTAAAAAACGTAGATATTCCTTGTATAACTGTGATTCCCGTCTCAGGAACTGGATTACAAAAAAGTTATACAAAAATGTATCGTGGAACTGAACAGTCATTAGCGCTGCAAAACAGAACAATGATAATTTGTGTAATTAGCGATGAGAACTTAGAAAAGTGTGTTGATACTATACTAGAATTTGGCTCAGACGGACAAGTGGGTGATGGTAAGATTTTTATATATGATGTTCAAGATGCAATACGTTTAAGTACAAAAGTGAGAGGGGATCAGGCTATTGTATAACGTCTTCATAAAGGGGGATGTAGCTCAGTTGGCTAGAGCGCTTGACTGGCAGTCAAGAGGTCGTGGGTTCGAATCCCATCTTCTCCACTACATTATATAGGTTAATAGAAATCTTGTTTAATCTACTTGATTGTTATGAGAACCATCACAAAATCCATCAGGGTTTTGAGTGTTTCCGCATCCACATTTAGGTTTATCAGACATAATTATGTTTTATTCAAATATAATATTAAGACACTTTAGAATGAAACTAGATTAAAATTCAAGTTTAAATGTTAGTTTAACCTACTTACGTGGATTAGAAGTTGCAGAATTACAGGAAGAAGATATGCCTAATCTGGATTACAGTTTATAAAGTTTGGTTTTTTAGATTCTGGCCAATTAGTTATACTACCAAAAAAATCATTGCAAT
>JGI20152J14361_10002498_pt1 | contig 10964 bp, 8 predicted proteins | sample COG_02_FD_14361 | JGI IMG/M metagenome (IMG submission 14361)
TGATCTGACTGAGATCCAGATAAAGCCATCATCATTTGCTGGCCCATCTCTTGCATCTTTTTCCCTGCCTTTTTTTGATTTTGTTTTGCGCCAGTCTTGTTCTGTTTTTCTAGTTTTTGCGTGGCTTGTTGTTGCTGTTGATCAACCACTTTTTCACCTACTTTGTCTTGTGGAAGCTCCATGGGTGTTTTTAATTTTTCGTTTTCTTTTTTTAACTCTTCAAGATCTTTCTTGTATTTTTCAAATTTTTCATTAATTTTTTCTTGCGCCTGTTTGGTGTTCTGCTCAGGAGATTTCTCTGCTAGTTGACGTTGCTGTTCTCCTAACTTGTAAAGATCTTGAGAAAGTTTTTCGCTTTTTTTGGTAACATAATAGCGCTTGGTTAACTCTACGAGCTGCTCAAGGTTTTTTTCTTGATTTTTGTTTTTCTTAGAAACCTGTTCAAGCTTATCTATGAGCTCTTCTTTAGAGATTTTATCTTGTAATTCTTCTAACTCTTTTAGAAGTTTTTCGTTCTCTTTAAGTTTTTCTTGACCCTCCTGTAGTCTTTTTTCTAATTGTTGAGTAAAAGGATCTTTTTCTTTGTTCTGTGGTTGGAATTTCTCTAAACTCTCTTGCAGCTGTTTTGAAAACTGCTGCATCATTTGTTCTTGGTTTTTTTGACGCTTTAAAACATCTTCTAGCTTCTTTTTATCGTTCCAGTTAAGTGTCTGTTTCTCTTTTTGTATAAGCCCTAACTCCTCAAGGCGTTTATCTTGATTTTTCAGCTCTTGCAATGCGGCGTCCATCGCTTTAATTGCATTTTGTTGCGTTTGTAGTTGTTGGGATTGTAACTGATCTTGAGTGGCTTTTTTAAAGCTATAATAGCTCGATCGGGTAGATTTGTAGTTATGGATTGCGTCGTTGTCAAAAACCTCAAAATAATACTCATAACCAACCCCTGGCGGCAATGGTAATTGCCCGGGGAAAGCAAAGGTAAATTGATCTAAATTACTGTTATTTAAAGGTATTGGAATTATTTTTTTTTGATTCGGCTGAGAGTCTGGATAATAGACAAGCTGTAATTTAGAAAACCCATAATCATCACTAACTTGTCCTAAAAAATAGGTCTGTTGCCCTGCAAGGGTGTCTGGTTTAGATTGTACAGAAATCTCTGGAAATTCATCTTTAATTGCCTTAATGGTAAAAGACAAATTCTCATAGTTTTTTAAACTGCTATTAGAGGTAGTAATAGCATAATCTAAGGTGGTATTTATTGTTTTTGAAAAAGCGTGTTGCTGCTCATTGGAGGCAAAAGAGTACACAGAGTCTTTTGTTTTTAAACCGACATGGGTGGTGTTTTGTGTTGTAACAAGCCACTGCACTTTTGTTCCTTCTGGGAGGGTTGTATTTCCTGTGCTTTTGAGGGTTTGATCTTTTTTACCAGTGTAATTAGGATAGTTTAAAAAGAGTTCAAAGTTTACCAAGGATGGTGTTTTAACAACCTCTAGTGTGTAGTTTTTTGAAGTAACATTATTAGCCAAGAGCTTGAAATCAAAAGTGGCGGTAGGCTGTGAAAAGCTGTATTCAAAAGAACCTACCCCAGTTTGTTGAATAAAATATTTTTGATTGTTATACACAATACTTACATCTTGAGGAATAGTGCTTCCCTTGGTTTTTATTTTAAGTGTAAAAGGCTTGTTTTGGATAGCAGAGAGATTCTGGTTAACAATATAGAAACTAAAAGGAGGGGCAGGTGTATAAGCTGTGTTATAATTTACAACACGTTTATAACTGCTGGCAAACAAATCTTTTTCACCTAAAGCTGAAACGACAATAAAAACAAGTATAGGAACCGCCGCTAAGAAAAGATATTTGAGGTTTTTTTGAAAGTTAATTGCTTTTTTAAAAACTACAGACTGCATCTGTTGGGCCTTTTGATCTATGCTTGCCGAGAGCAGATCTGAGGCTCCTTGGTTTTGGTTTAACTGCAAGACATTTAATAATTTGTCATTAACCTCTGGGAAGTGATCCCCAATTATTTGAGCGGCTTGCTCGTTGGTTATGCCTTTTTGTAGACTAAAAAGCTTGAGCAGTGTAAAAGCAATAAAGCGCAAAAAAAGAGCCAGCTCAACGGCAACAAAAGACCAAAATAACACGGTTCTTCCAATAGGGTTTAACCACAAAAAATACTCTACTAAAAGGGTTAGTAAAAAGTACAAAAACCCTATTGCAAAAAAGAAAATAACTCCCTTTATGAGCTCACTGGTATAGTATTTTTTTATAAATTCTTCCAGCTTTTGCTGGATTAAACTAAATGAACTCATTTGATTATTGGAGTAAATTACAACGGATTTAAAATTAGTGCAAAAAAAACAGCAAACACAGTAATTTGTATAATTTATAAAAGATTTTTTGTTGCGGGTGGTGGTATAAAACCTAACAAAACATAGTGCGTTTCCAAAAAAGAGTTCTAGAAACTGTATTTAGGCGTTTTTTAGGTACAATAGCTGCGTTTATACTTTTAATGCGGCCTCTTTAAACTTTAGGCATGAATCCTATAATTGCTGTGGTGATGCAGCCGTAGAATTGTATCTTTACAGCTAGAAAAATTTGTTTTTTATGTCACAAAAAGTTCGCGTTAGATTTGCCCCTAGTCCTACAGGGCCTTTACATATTGGTGGTGTTAGAACCGCATTGTTTAATTATTTATTTGCAAAAAAACATGGCGGTGATTTTATTCTTCGGGTAGAAGACACAGACCAAGGTCGCTATGTCCCAGGTGCAGAACAGTACATAGTAGATGCAATGCAGTGGCTAGGAATAACCTTTGATGAGAGCCCGTTAAAACCCTCAAAAGCAGGACCTTACAGACAAAGTGAACGAAAAAAGATGTACAAACAGTACGCCCTGAGGCTTATTGAGAGTGACCATGCATATTATGCCTTTGATACCACTAAGGCGCTTGAAGGGCAAAGAAAAGCTTGTGAGCAAAAAGGAGAAACATTTAGTTACAATTGCCATAACAGAGAAGCGCTAGACAACTCTTTATCTCTTAATTTAGAAGCAAATAAAGGAACGGTTATCATCAAATATCCCATATGTAATTCGTTTCAAAACACCGCAAAACCAGACGCTACATCTTCAAGATATGATAAGAGGTACTATCAAAATTGACACAAACGTGCTTGATGATAAGGTGTTATTTAAAAGTGATGGTATGCCCACCTACCATCTAGCAAATATTGTAGATGACCACCTTATGAATATCTCCCATGTAATTCGTGGGGAAGAATGGCTACCCTCTCTTGCTTTACATATTTTGTTATATAAAAGTTTTGGTTGGGAAGCACCTATTTTTGCTCACCTACCCCTTATTATGAAACCAACAGGTAAAGGAAAGTTAAGCAAAAGAGATGGAGATAAAATGGGTTTTCCTGTTTTTCCTCTTGAGTGGAAGACAGCCGATGGAGAAGTCTTTTCTGGATATAGAGAAGATGGATATCTGCCCAAAGGAGTGCTAAATATGCTTGCTTTTTTAGGTTGGAATCCAGGAACAGAGCAAGAATTGTTCTCACTAGAGCAGCTTATTGCAGATTTTAGCTTAGAGCGTGTAAATAAAGCAGGTGCTAAGTTTGACCCAGATAAAACGAAATGGTATCAACAACAATACTTTCAGCAACTTGAACTTAAGACTGTAACAGATGCGTTTACTGAACTATTAGACCAAAAAGGAATTGAAACAACATTAAACCTTGAAAAGATCGTTTCTTTGATTAAACACCGCGCTGTATTTGTTGAAGATTTATGGGAGCAAGGATATTTCTTTTTTCAAAAGCCAACAACCTACGATTCAAAAGCAGCAAAAAAGGCTTTTAAAGAGGATACCCCGGATATTCTTTTAACTGTTTGTGATATTTTAAACAAGCAACCCGCTTTTGATAGTGAAACGATTTCTAAAGAAGTTAAAGCATGGTTAAACACAACGCAAATGGGCTTTGGAAAGGCAATGATGCCCCTCAGGCTCGCTTTGGTTGGAGCGATGCAGGGACCAGATGTCTTTGAAATTGCTGCGGTATTAGGCAAAAAGGAAACTGTTTCAAGAATACAAAGCGCCATTAGTTTTATCAATAATCCATCTTAAAGCAGTTGTTTTTTTGTATATTCATTGTATTAATTTTTTAAATATTTTATCATGGGAAGTATCCTTTTTCTAGTACCCTTTTTTACATTTATTTTCTTTTTCTTTCTCTCAGGAATTTTTACTGTAAAGCAACAAACTGCTGCGGTGGTAGAACGATTTGGAAAATTTTTAAGTAGCAGAAACTCTGGACTGCATTTTAAAATTCCATTTGTAGACAGAATTGCAGGAAGAATCAACCTAAAAGTGCAGCAACTTGATGTTATGGTTGAAACTAAAACAAAAGACGATGTGTTTGTAAAGCTCAAAATTTCGGTGCAATTTCAGGTAATAAAAGACAAGGTTTATGACGCCTTTTACAAACTAGAAAATCCAAACGATCAAATAACATCTTATGTTTTTGATGTGGTTAGAGCAGAGGTCCCAAAAATGAAACTTGATGATGTTTTTGAGAGAAAAGATGATGTTGCCATTGCTGTAAAAAAAGAACTTAATGATGCTATGATTAACTATGGGTATGATATAATAAAAACCTTGGTTACTGATATTGACCCAGATGTGCAAGTAAAAGCAGCAATGAACAGAATTAATGCCGCCGAGCGAGAAAAAGTGGCTGCAGAGTATGAGGGAGAAGCAGAGAGAATTAAAATTGTTGCAAAAGCTCGCGCAGAGGCAGAAAGTAAAAGACTACAAGGACAAGGTATTGCAGACCAAAGAAGAGAAATTGCACGTGGTCTTGAGGAGTCTGTAGATGTGCTAAACAACGTTGGGATCAACTCTCAAGAGGCGTCTGCACTTATTGTAGTAACACAACATTACGATACCCTTCAATCTATAGGTGAAGAAACAAACACAAATCTAATTTTATTACCCAACTCACCCCAGGCGGGAAGCAACATGTTAAATGACATGATTGCTAGTTTTGTAGCGAGCAACCAAATAGGAGAAGAAATGAAAAAAGCAAATGCCGCAAAGGGAATAGGAAACAAGAAAAAGAAGCCAAGAAAACTTCCTCCAACACAGCCCCTAGATGGTGATACAGACATAAGTTACTAAACACCTAAAAAAGCCAGAAAGCCAACACCTTACGTGTTGGCTTTTTTTATGTAAGCTTTGCCCAAGAATCTCTTAAACCAACCGTGCGATTAAACACCTTTTTTTCCTTGGTTGATTGCAGATCTACTGTAAAATACCCTAAACGCTGAAACTGTACTGTATCTTCAATTTTTAAATCACCTAAGCTAGGTTCACCATAAGCAGTAACAACTTGTAAAGAATTTGGATTTAAAAAATCCATAAAATCTTTGTCTTTATGAGTATCTGGAGAAGGGTCGGTAAATAGTCTATCATATAATCGTACCTCAACCTCAACAGCCTTGTTTATAGCAACCCAGTGCAGGGTTCCTTTTACCTTACGTAAACTCTCTTGTGTGCCGCTTCCACTTTTACTTTTTGGATCATAGGTGCAAAAAATTTCTGTTATGTTACCCTCAGGGTCTTTTTCACAACTTTCTGCTTTTATAATATATGCATTTTTAAGGCGTACTTCTTTACCAAGTTTTAACCTAAAAAACTTTTTATTTGCCTCTTCCCTAAAGTCTTCTCGCTCTATATAAAGCTCCTTAGAGAAGGGAACCTGTCTTGATCCGGCACCAGGGTCTTCTTGGTTGTTTTCTGCCTCTAGCCATTCTGTTTGGTCCTGGGGATAATTGGTGATGGTTACTTTGACTGGGTCTAATACCGCCATAACTCGGTTGGCTTTTTTATTTAAATCTTCTCTAACGCTAAACTCAAGCCTAGAAACATCAATTAAATTGTCGCGTTTACCCACCCCAATTCCTTGGGCAAAATTTTTAATAGCATCTGGAGTGTACCCCCTTCTTCTTAAGCCAGAAATGGTTGGCATTCTTGGATCGTCCCAAGAAGCTACAACCCCTTCTTCAACAAGTCTTGCTAATTTTCTTTTGCTCACAAGTGTATGGCTTAGATTTCTACGGGCAAATTCACGCTGTTTTGGACGCAACTTTGAACCCTCAACCAATTGGTCTAAAAACCAATCATACAATTCTCTGTGGGGTAAAAATTCAAGGGTACAAAAGGAGTGCGATATTTGCTCTATATAATCACTCTCTCCGTGGGTCCAATCATACATCGGAAATATTTTCCACTTTGTGCCTGTTCTGTGATGAGATGTGTGAAGTGTTCTATAAATTACAGGATCCCTCATGAGCATGTTGGTGGATTTAAGATCAATCTTTGCTCGAAGCACATGAGCGCCCTGGGGAGCTTCTCCTGTTTTCATTTGCTCGAAAAGTGTTAGGTTTTCTTCTACAGATCTATCTCGATAAGGACCCGCAACCCCAGCTTGAGTTGGTGTTCCTTTTTGTTGGGCTATTTCTTCACTAGACTGAGAATCAACATAGGCCTTACCGTCTTTTATTAATGTTAAGGCCCACAGGTAAAGTTGTTCAAAATAATCACTGGCGTAACACTCTTTAGCCCAAGAGTATCCCAACCATTGAACGTCTTTTTTGATAGCCTCTACAAAGCGCTGCTCTTCTTTGGCTGGATTTGTATCATCAAAGCGCAGATTCACAGGGGCGTTATACTTTAACCCTAAACCAAAATTAAGACAAATAGAAGAGGCGTGACCAATATGTAAATATCCGTTTGGCTCTGGTGGAAACCTAAAATACAAGGACTCTTTGGTGTGGGTTGTCTTTAAGTCCTCTTCTATAATTTGCTCAATGAAATTAAGCGTCTGTTTTTCTTCAGCCATTGTATATTGTGTTTAAAACAAAGCACAAAGGTACGTATTCTTGTTAAAAAGCAGTGATTGTGTAGCGCTATCTAAAGACATAATTTTATCTTTACAAAAACCACACACAATGAGCTGTATAGAGTTAAAAGATATCCGTATTTACGCCAACCATGGCTGTTTAAGCGAAGAAGAAAAAATTGGTAGCCACTACCTGGTAAACCTAAGTGTTGNNTGTGATCTAACACANGCCGCNANNACAGACAACCTAGAAGACACCGTNGACTACGTAGGGCTTAATGCTATTGTTAAAAAACAGATGGGGATACGGGCAAAACTTCTTGAAACGGTTGGCAATAGAATTATTGAAGCTATTTTGAGTAGTTTTTCTAACGTAACCAAGGTGAGTGTAACGGTGTCAAAATTAAATCCACCCATTGGGGGTGATGTAAAACAAGTTAGTGTTACAATGACATCTTAAAGAGATAATTTCTATTTTTAGTTGTTGTACTAAGCACTAATCTTATATATTTGCGTTCTGAATTTTAGCAAATAATGAAGTTTATAGCGGTTCAGTACAAAGGGCATCATGGCCGAGCGGCTAGGCAGAGGTCTGCAAAACCTTCTACAGCGGTTCGAATCCGCTTGATGCCTCTAAAACCTTCAGTGAAAACTGGAGGTTTTTTTGTTTAATATCAACAAGCTAAATCTATTTTGTTGCATTAAAGTTAACATCTATTCTTTCAATCTTTTTGGTTATCTGAGATGGGAGTACTCCCTGGAATAACATAAAAACGCCAAAAACAACAATTAATATACTCACCCATTTTTTTGTGTTAATAATAACGCGAGGTGTTAGTTTGTTTTTTAGTTTTTTGGCGGCAGCAATTTTCAATAAATCAACACAGAAAAAAACAGTCAAGACAGTTGCTATGAATAATAAAACGCCGTTTTCTGAACTTGTTAACGCGTTTGCGGCTATGATTGTTAATACCCAACCAGAAAGCACACCAAAATTTACAAAATTTAATAAGAAGCCTTTTAAAAAGAGTCCTCCAAGATTCTTTTTAACACTAACGCTGTAATGCTCTCTCACTATCTTGAAAAAGTTTTTTGAAGTTCTTATGTAAGAAATAACACCGTATACTATTAATATAACTCCACCAAAAATTAATAAACCTGGGTCGTCTTTTATGTGTTTTAGAATTTTTGAGGTACTGAAATAAGCTATTATAATAAAAACGACATCAGCAGAAAGCGCTCCTAAATCAAAAAAAAGACCAGCCTTAAAGCCTTTAGTAATACTGGTTTCAATTAAAGTAAAAAAAATAGGACCAATAGCAAAAGCGAGAATAAAACCATATAAAGCGGCGTATGTTAATCCATCAAACATAAAGGTGTAATTTACAAAGGTTTTATTGAGATTTATAGAAAAAAAGTGCTCTTTATATGGGTTCTGGGCTTTGAGTTAACATTGTAAAATCAAGGTGTTTTCTCACTAAATCTGCATTTTTTACCCTAACATAGACTTGGTCACCTAAGGTGTACGTGTTTTGGGTTTTTCTTCCAACCACAGCGTATTGCTCTTGTATAAACTCATAATGATCATCACGCATATCTTGTATACGAACCATTCCTTCACATTTGTTTGACACAATTTCTACATAGATTCCCCACTGTGTAACCCCACTAATTACCCCTAAAAAGTCTTGATCTTGATGATCCTGCATGTATTTAATTTGCATGTATTTTATACTATCTCTTTCTGCTCTTGCGGCCAAACCTTCTCTTTCACTACTGTGACTACACTTTTGTTCAAAGGCTTCTTGTTTTTGGGTAGTGTTTTTATCCAAGTAATGTTGTAATAATCTGTGAACCATTACATCTGGGTACCTTCTAATGGGAGAAGTAAAATGTGTATAGTAATCAAAAGCTAGGCCGTAATGCCCAATATTATTAGTTGTATACACTGCTTTACTCATAGTGCGAATCGCTAAGGTGTCTACCATATTTTTCTCTTTGGTGCCATGAACGTTTTTTAATAACCTATTCATGGACTGAGCAGTAGATTTCTTGTCTCTTGTATCTAGTTTGTAACCAAATTGTTTTATTACTTTTTCTAAAGCAGCTATTTTCTCATCGTCTGGCTCATCGTGTACTCTATATACAAATGTTTTTTTAGGGTTTTGCTTTCCGATAAACTCCGCCACACTTCTATTGGCAAGAAGCATAAACTCTTCTATTAATTTATTTGCATCTTTACTCTCTTTAAAATAAACCCCTTCTGGATTGTTTGTAGCATCAAGTTTGAAACGAACTTCTACTTTATCAAAAGATATTGCCCCGTTATTCGTTCTTTTTTTACGAATAATTTTAGCTAACCTATCTAGCTCTAAAATAGCTTTTACAATTGGTTTTTTTACATCATAAGCGGTATCAGTGATAGAAATATCACTAGGGATTGTTGTTTGTAACTGTTGAGAATTATCTTGATTGGTTTCTATAATATGTTGCGCCTCCTCATAAGCAAAACGTGCATCACTATAAGTTACTGTTCTCCCAAACCACTGATGTATAACTTCTGCTTTTGAGTTTATTTCAAACACTGCAGAAAAAGTATATTTTTCTTCAAAAGGACGCAATGAACACGCACCGTTGCTTAAAATTTCTGGTAACATTGGTACAACTCTGTCTACTAAATATACAGAGGTAGCGCGTGAATAAGCCTCATCATCTAAAATTGTTCCTGGTTTAAGGTAATGAGATACATCTGCAATATGAATTCCTATTTCATGGTTTCCGTTTTCTAATGTTGTAAAAGAAAGGGCATCATCAAAGTCTTTTGCATCTTTTGGATCTATGGTAAAGGTGAGATCTTTACGCATGTCTCGGCGTTTTTTTATTTCACTTTCTTGTATAGAGGTATCTATCTTATTAGCAAATTCTTCTATAGTAGTATCAAATTGATAAGGTAAACCATATTGAGCAAGTATTGCATGTATTTCTGTATGATGCTCTCCAGGCATTCCTAATCTTTTTAATACACTGCCAAAGGGTGAGTCTGCATTTTGTGGCCAGTCATCTAAAGAAACCAAAACCATTTCTCCTTGTTTGGCTCCATTAAGATTGTTTTTAGATATAAAAATATCTGTAACCATTTTATGATCTGCAACATTAACAAAAGCAAAACGATCTGTTATATCTATAGTACCAACAAACTCTGTCTTTTTTCTTTCTATAATTTTTGTTACTTCACCTTCTGTCTTTCCACCTCTTCTTCTTTTAAATACATAAACTTCAACAATATCACCATTAAGTGATTTATTAAGATTTTTACTTTTAACATAAATATCTTCATCTAAATCTTCAACAATTATGTATCCTTGACCTCTCCCAGCTATATCTACTCTGCCTGTATAGTAATTTTGAGAAGGTGTTATTATATATTTTCCTCTATCAACCTCTTGTATTGTTTTTGCAACTTGTAAGAGTTTTAATTTTTTTATAATTTGATTTCTACTACTGGGATCATCAACCCCTAGTTTTGATGCTAATTGTTTGTAGTTGTGTGGTTTACTATGGTCTTTTCTTAATATAGTAAGGATACTCTGGGTAAGGTTTTCAATTTTATTAGAAGAATTTCTTCTTTTCTTTCTTTTCATTATATTTTCTTGTTCTTATATAATTTATAAGACACGTATTAATTTATATTTCTTAAAGGTATTGATTTAAATAGAGTTCAGGATGAACTATAATTTATGTGAAGAGGGTTTAAAATAAAACCTTTGTTTTAAACCAATTTATTAAGATTACTGCAAAGCTACGCTTTTAATATTAAATGAATAGTTTAGTAATTAAATCAAAGAAAATAAAAAGNTAAAATGATTGAAATATATAAGTATATATTATATTAAAAATAATAACNNGAAAATTTAAAAAAGGTTGTTTCTTTCTTAACAACCGGGGAATATCTTGTTTTGGTACATTTATTATGGTAAAAAAAATACGTTTTATTTTCCAAAACGAAATAGCCATAAGAGTGTTACCTTTTCATGATACTAAAAAAAAGAGGGGGGAAAATTAAAA
>JGI20152J14361_10002510_pt1 | contig 10948 bp, 8 predicted proteins | sample COG_02_FD_14361 | JGI IMG/M metagenome (IMG submission 14361)
TACACATCCGCCCGAATTTGCGCGCCAATCCAATCGTTATAGTCATTTTGGGCGCATTCGCGAACATCGAACCCGAGCGCGCCGCCTTCAGGGAACCATTCCCGGCCTCGACTGATTAACGTGCGATAGGCAGCCCGCTCGGCGGTATAGGTACTGCCGAGCGGCAGGTGCAACAGCCAGGCCCGGGCGACATCTTCTGTTGCAAGGTTTGCGCCCTTGGCTTCGAGCATCATCAAGGCCAGCACCGAATAATTCACATCATCATCCGGTAGGCTCGCCTTAAGTTGCCCCTTGCAACAGGCTTTCAGCAGCAGCTCTGGCGCTTTTTCAGAATCATAGGGAATGTAATCTCGCAGCGGTAAGGCCGCAACGGCACTCAGATAACCTTGCAGGGCCTCCGCGCCTGCTCGCATCGAGAAACGCTCAACCGCTTTGCCCAACATACAGCCCGCAACCCGGCCTTGCCATGCCCCTCGAATGCGCGCGGTGTAGTTGGCCGGCAATTGTTTTCGGTCCGTCATAATGGTTCTCCTTTTAGTGCACTCACGGTTTCCAACGCAGCGGAGCCTGTTATCAGCTGTCTTTTACACAGCACCAATTTACACAGCATTTATACAGCGATCTGTTGCACGGCCTTATCGGTCTCCCCCGCCGTGAGCGCGCCGCCCTAAGTTAGGTTGCGTAAGCGACCCCGCCATCACAGGTAATCACTTCCCCCACCGTGAAGGCGCCCGCTCTAGAGCACAGAAAGATCGAAAGCCCGGCGATGTCTTCGGCCGTACCCACCCGGCCCCGAGGGTTGTTGTTTGCAACACTGCTCCAATCAATGTCCGTGTCGCCACCACCACCCACACCGGTGCTCAGCATCCAAGTTGGGAAGGGTCCGGGCGCAATGGCATTGACGATAATATGTTGCGGCGCAAGGTGCAGCGCAAGACCCCGGGTCAAATGATGCAAGGCCGCTTTTGACGGGCCATAGGAAAAGGTTTCAAACACCGGATTTTTGATGCCATCGATCGATCCGATATTCACCACTCGCGCGGGATTCTCGGCGGTGCCCGAGGCCCGCAACAAGGGCAGTAATTTCTGGGTTAGGAAAAAAACGCCCTTCACGTTGGTGTCCATCACTTTATCCCAACCCAACTCCGGAAACTCATCCAGCGGCGCGCCCCACGACACCCCTGCATTATTGATCAGGATATCCAGGCGCGCCTCGCGCGCGCTGAGCGTGTCGGCCAGCTGCTGACACCCCTCAACATCCGCCAAGTTTGCTGGGATCGCTATGCATTCACCGCCATAGGCCGCCTGCAGGCGCTCAGCCGTTGCCGCACACGCATCGGCCTTACGCGAACTAATGTAGACCTTCGCGCCGTTGGCTAAAAAGCCGGCAGCGATCATCTCGCCGATACCGCGGGAGCCGCCTGTGACCAGCGCGATCTTGCCGCGGATATCAAATAAATTGTTGAACATTGTTAACTCCTAGTTTGATCTTGTTCGTTGAACTTTTTGGTTGATCCTCATCTTCATCTTTACCTTAATCGCNANTCTGAATTGACCCGCTCGGGCAGCGGGCTGACCGCTTCAACCCGCTCCTTGCGAGCATGGCGGACTCAGCAACCGGTAGGATCGCTTGANACCAGCTGAGTAGTGCCGCGACGCCCCTTTTTTTGTCCACCTNACATGCCTTGAATCACTAAGGTGCATATAAAGGTATCAATTACTGTGGTCTTGCTTGCGCTGCTGCAAGTTACCGTGGTTTGATCAGGCTTATCAATTTTTTGGAGTTATAGCATGCCTGATATTGCTAACGATCTGTACACCCTTGCCATGTCCGCCGAAGCACAACCGCTTATGGACGCCGTGACCAAACACATTGCTGATAATGTTGAGCCGATCACGGAAGAATTTCAGGCCCTCGAAAAAGAAAAGACGGATCGTTGGTCTTGGCATCCCAGACAGCTCGAACTGCTTGATGGCGCCAAACAAAAAGCAAAAGACTCCGGCCTTTGGAATTTCTTCTTGCCCGATTCCGAGATTGGCGACGGCCTAACCAATCTCGATTACGCCTATATCGCGTCCGAGCTGGGTAAATACCCACTGGCGTCTGAGACCCTAAACTGTAGCGCCCCGGACACGGGNAACATGGAGGTGCTCGAACGGGTTGGCACGCCAGAGCAAAAAGAGCAGTGGTTAAAGCCGCTTTTAAACGGCGATATCCGCTCAGCTTATGCGATGACCGAGCCGAACCTGCCCTCATCCGATGCCAAGAACATCAGCACCAGCGCGGTGCTCGACGGGGATGACTGGGTCATCAATGGCGAAAAATTTTATATCTCTGGCGCCGGGGACCCGCGCTGCAAGATTATGATTGTGATGGTCAAAACCGACCCCAATGCAGCCCCTAGCCGTCAGCAATCGCAAATTCTGGTGCCGAAAGACACACCCGGCGTCGAGATTCTCGAAGGCATGCAAGTGTTTGGCGCCGATCACGCGCCCCGCGGCCACATGCACATTCGCTTTAACAATGTCCGCGTGCCGAAGGAAAANATTCTATTGGGTGAAGGTCGCGGCTTTGAAATCTCCCAGGTCCGGCTCGGACCCGGCCGAATTCATCACTGCATGCGCAGTATCGGCAAAGCGGAAAAAGCGTTAGAGCTGATGGTCAAACGCTCAGCCACTCGGGTCGCATTTGGAAAGCCCATTGCCAAACTCGGTAAGAACCTTGAGTTGATCGCACGGGCTCGAATCGAAATTGACGCCATGAAGCTCATGGTTCTGCAAGCCGCCAAAGCAATGGACGTCTTGGGCAATAAAGAAGCCCGGGTTTACGTGAGTGCCGTGAAAGCGATGGTTCCCGAGAAGGTGTGCCTGATCATCGACCAAGCCATTCAAATGCATGGCGCAACCGGTATTTCACAGTGGTCGCCCTTAGCTGGCATGTACGCCGACATGCGGCACCTGCGTTTTGCAGACGGGCCCGATGAAGTGCATCACATGGTCGTTGGCCGCGCCGAGATTCAAAAATACGATCTCTGGTAGCGCTTGGCGCTATTGGCGACAGGGCTTTGGCGAAGCTGTTGGCCTTTTAAGCACGGAAGGCCTTGCTCACCGAGACGTCTCACAGAGCATTTCGTTCGGTGGGAACTTTTTAGCGGAGGACTCTTTATAGCTTAGTGAGGTGGTTTAATAAATCCGCACAACCCAATTAAGGGATATTACCTATAACTAGAGATCAACAAATAAACACATGAAAGAAAGATCCTAAGAAATCAAGCTGGATGCCATCAGTTTGGTGCTGGATCAGAGCTATACAAGAATCCAAGCGGCGCTCAGCGCGCTAAGTTACTCGGTGGCGCCGTAAGAAGGCTCGAAAATAGATGAAAGAAGCTAACGTTCAGGTTCAGCGCCGTAAGAAACACAAAGTCACTAAGTACTGGAATCACGAGCTACGTGAATTTAAGAATATACTGGATCGGTAATTTGATGTTGATAAGACTGATAGGGTCTGCATTAGGGATACCACTTACCTCTGGACCCAGGAGGGCTGGCTGTATTACCTTCCTGCTGTTCTCGGCCTATATTTGAGAAGGGCGGTTGACTCGAGTATAGGTTCATAGATGATGGCTTAGCTGGTTTGATATGTTCTGATAATGGCCATTTGGCCTAGGCGGCCCAAGGCTGGCTTGATCGTCCATTGCTATCGCGATTCTCAATATATCAGCAAAGAATTCAGGCGGCTTCTTGAGACCCATGGCTTCGTCGGGAGCATGAGTCGCAGGTGTTCGCTAGGATAATGTGGTCGAAGAAAGTTTCTTTGGGCGCTCGATGCAGGAGCGTGTCTTCTGGCGTAATTACCATACTAGGTTCGAAGCACAGCAGGATGAGTTGAACTACATATCCATGCTCTTAAAAGCCAACGGCATTGATATCTGGGCTACATGAGTCCGAATCAATTTGACGCGGAGATGGTTGAAGTGAAAAAAGACGCTCAACTGGGTTGTAAAGAAATTCTGGACCACCTCAGTAACGTGTGCCTAATATGTCTCAATAGTGCTCATATGGGTCTGAGGAAGGCCGACTGTCAATGTGAAGTATGCTAGGGGCAAGAAGAAAGGATGAGCAACCTCTCCAAACTTTGATTTATGGTCTAAAATACTCTTAAAGAAAGAATGCCGATGATCAAATTCACGCGTAAAGGAGCGTACACCCTCCTACGTAAACTTGTAAACTTTGCAACCACCTATTCACAATGTTGTAGTGCGTCTCATCTCATTTACCGGCCGCCTTGCATCGCAGACCATGGGTTAACCGCTTTACTACGCGACGCATCATTGGAAGTCTTATGTAAGCGCAAGCAAACAGACTCAGCAAGCCAGACTAACCGCATCGCCAATTGCAGATGACATCACACTATCGGAAATCATAATGACTTATCAATCGCTCCAAAGCGAGATCCACAAGCTTCTTGAACCAGGGCTAGGCGATGATCGCTTAAGCAAAGTAGTAGATCACGTCATCATTACAATCGTTGTGTTGGCAGTTTTAGCAGTGATTCTCGAATCAGTGGAGTCTATCGGCAATCGCTATGTCCTCTACTTCAGCGCGTTTGAAGTCTTTTGCATGTCATTTTTTTTAATCGAGTATGTTCTTCGACTGTGGTGCGCACCACTGAAGCATCCTAACCTTTCCTCTTACGATGCTCGGAAAAACTATGTTACCAGCTTTTACGGCATTGTAGACCTCATCGCCATTTCGCCCATCTTATTATCATTTTTCTTCCCAAATCTTAATTTAGTAGTCTTTAGGATCCTGCGGATTCTCCGCTTCGTAAAGATCACCCAATACAATAACGCGCTACAGGATCTATTCGAAGCAATAAGACATGAGAGAAAATCTTTTTTCTCGGCAGGTTATATTTTTCTACTCGGGGTATTTCTGAGTGCCTCTCTGGCCTATTTTGCCGAATCTGAGGCACAGCCTGATAAATTTTCGTCAATACCTGAAGCTATGTGGTGGTCTATCATCACACTAACAACCGTGGGATATGGAGACGTATCGCCCATGACACCATTTGGTAAATTAGTAGGCGCAGCTACAGCGCTGCTTGGTGTTTGCTCAGTGGCCTTGCTAACAGGTATTGTCGCAAACGCATTTACTGAACAGCTCGCTAGAAAGCGCGCCGTCTTTGAAAATGCTGTTTTACGTGCACTTCAAGATGGCGTCATCACTTCAAGCGAGCGAGATTATCTAAACAAAATAAGAGACGAATTCAATCTCACCAAGGAATATGCTGACGCTATATTTGAGAAGTACGTAAGAGACTATGGTGACGGGAAAGAAAAATAGTTCCTTGGTCGAGCACTTGATAAACCAATTATCTCAAGGACTGGTATCTCATTAGACTTATCTCAACTCAAAATGTTCGAAGAAACTCCCCTACCGCCAAGGAAAATCCCGTCTTCTCTGAGACAATGCACACTTAATAAAGGGATTTATTTAATTAAGCACTAAACCTTTTTGCCAATCATCCGATACTTTCTTCAACGCATCACAGGAGTCTTGCATGAATATGGCAACCAAAGCAGCCGCAACTTACAAAAGCATCGGCGTGGAGTCAATTGTCTCTGCTGCTAATCCGCACGAACTGATTTCGCTCCTTTTCACAGATATATCTACAAACTTATCCATGTGGGAATACCATCTTGAAAATAATAATATTCCTGAAAGAGCTGTATGCGTTAACAAAACGATCAAAGTACTGACGGGTCTCCAGGCGTGCCTAGACTTCAAAACCGGCGGAGAACTGGCGAACAACTTAGACGAGCTCTACGGCTACTGCATTAAGATAATCTTTAGGGGTAATGCCACACAAGATATTAACCTAATAAAGGAAGCCGGCGCCGTCGTTAAAGGCCTGCAAGAAGCGTGGGACAGCATCCCACCTGCGTTCAGTCGCCGATTATCAAGCACCACTGAATAAATTATTCGTTGCGAGCTGGTGCTTATTCCGCTGCTGATAAAAGACAGTGTGCTAAGCGCCAAGGCATTTAAAATGCCAACAACTACGGGCTCTCTGTGCGGAAGTTTACACTTCGTTCGTTACCTCAGCTAATTAGTGTAATCACATGCCGCATCACCCGCAGCACATTCAGAAATCTTCAAATTGGCGCGGAGCAAATCGTCTTTTCCTAGCACCATTCGCGCTAGATCTCTGACCTCTTCAGCCTGAACTTGACCACCCTCCAAAGCTAAGGAAGACCATACATAAGCGTTAAATGGATCTGCTTTTAATGTAGGGCCCTCCGCAGCGAGCAGCATATAGGACAGCATGTACTGAGCGTCTGCGTAACCGCTTTCAGCCGCGATTCTGAAATAGTGCAGCGCACTGGGCTTATCTTCAATTTGACCCAATCCACGATAGTAGCTCAGACCAATCATGTATGTGCTCTCGAACGACTCGTTTTCTGCTGCACGCCGAAACCATAACAGCGCCCTGCCCCAACTCTCCTCAGTGCCAAGCGCATTGGCGTACATCATACCCAAATTATGCTGCGCTTCCGCCAGACCATCGTCTGCCGCGTCAGAGTACCAGGTCATAGCCTTGCCGTAATCTTGACTGACCCCAAACCCCTGCTCGTATAGGTAGCCGATATTGGATTTAGCGCGAGCATTGCCTGACTGTGCTATATCGATCCAGGCTCGGTAGGCCATCGCATAATGGCCCCGTTGCATGGCTGCCAGCCCTGCATTAAACGCAGCCTCTTCGTCATCGGCCAAGGCAGACATCAAGCCACAAGTAGACAAGAGCGCCACAGCGCAACCGATAATAAATTCCTTAATTCCTCTCATAAGATTTTACCTCCTCCTGCACAGACAAGACGCCGCCTAAGATATCGCCCTCGCTCAGGCAGCCGCAAAGCACTCCCCGTTCGTCGAGAACAGGAATCGCTTCACCGATAAAGCTCCTCGCGACTTCCATCGCATCTCTTAAACTGAACTTAAGCTCTAGTATTGAAGGCGCCTCAATAAATGCAGCAGCCGCTTGCTCATTTGGGTATCGAAGTGCATTTGTCAGACTTACGACACCTAAGAGTTTTTGCTCATGATCAGTCACATACGCTTCCGTATTCCCAAGATCTCTCAGTGACGTCACAATTTCGCTGCAGAGCGCGTCTGCCGAAAAACTCTCCACTGGCCTTATGTCGAGACCATCGACTTTCAATTGATCAAGGATAAGGTACTCCCGTCCTAACTTAAGATTAAAACCTCGCAACAAAAGCTGCCTATCAAAGTACGAGTACCCATATAACCGGGTTGAAATCAGCGAACATATCGCAACTGAAAAAATAGCGGCGACCGCATATTGGTATGACTGCGTCAGCTCAAATACGATCAGAACGATCGCTATTGGCGCACCGACCACACTGCTGGCAACACAGGCCATGCCTACCACGGTCATTAATGGCACGATACTCGGATCGTACCCGAGATAGGTAGCAACCACTCCTACGATGGAACCCAAACATGCACCTAAAAATATGGCCGGCGAAAAGACGCCCCCAAATAAGCCCATGCCCAGACAGAGTACCGATGCGCACAGCTTAGCTATCAAAATGATCATCAGATAGTCTAACAAAAATGCATTAGCAAAGAATAAGTTGATCGTATCGCTACCCAGTCCGAATACCTCTGGCACTAAGGTCCCGATCACAGCCATCAGAGTAGCTGACAGGAGAATAATAGCTAATTCATTACCCTGCCGACCAGACCATGCAACAACCTTCAGCAGAGAAGACATGAATACGATGGCAGTCCCAGCAGATGCCAGTGCAACGATAAGCAACAGCGGTATTGTCTCGTGCATTAGAAAATCGACTGGCATTATTTCGTAGGGCGAGCCCCGATTAAATAGCAGGTTCGTCACAGCGGCGGCGGTAATAGACGCGACGGCTAGCGGCGCCAGCGCCCGAACCGAAAAATGGCGAAGAACGGCTTCACTAGCGAAGATAACGCCAGCAATAGGAGCATTGAATCCGGCTGAAATAGCAGCGGCAACACCCGCTGCCAAATAGACCTCACTACTAATTCTTGTTGGTATCAGTTTTCGAACGCCGCTGGCAACAGAGGCTCCAAAGTGGAGCACCGGACCATACTGACCAACTGAGGCGCCAGCACTGGCGGAAATAAAGGCGGCCGTAGTTGATAAGAACCCCGTCTTGGTTTGGAAGGGCTCGGTAGAGAGCTGAGCTGACAGAATTGTGTCAGCGGGTCCATGCCACCTGGGGAGCTTCGCCCACCGCTTTAGACTCAGGATAAGGAGTGCCGCACCCACTAAAACAGCCCAGTGGATACCAAAACTTAGTGGATCTCTGGCCTCGCCTGATACGGGTATCAGTTCGAAAAAGAACTTTGCTCCAATCACGAAGCCGTTAGCAGCTATACCTCCTAAAGTCCCGATAACCATACCGACAATGACGATTAGCAATAAGCTAATCCATAACGAATCGCGAGCCTCGTTTTTATTCATTAGAGCAATTCCTCAAATATGAATCTGTTGGGAAGCAAGATATAGATTTAGACAAGATAACCGGAGCTTCTGCAATCAACCCTATTGCTATCTGACGACCTTTACTCAATTTCTATAGCACTTAAGCGCCGCCGCTTTCTCTAGAGTCGCTTTCGGGTATTGCCCTCGAAACTCAGTCATGTATTGTTCAAAACATCTATCCTGATCCTCTTGTTGTACGCCTGCATCGGGTTGCTCACATGCAGCCACCAACAGTAAAAGTAAAATCGATAGTAATCTCGACATAACAGTTTTATCAGACTCCGAAATTGTTCGATATCATTCCACCGTTGGAACCGTCATCCGAGACTCGGCCGAGCTGAATGGTCGCCGACGCAAGACAATCTTCGAACTGCGATGCGAACAGCGTCCGCTGCCTCATCGACCGCTGCAGCGCGTCGATAATTTGGCCGGCGTCGTCTTGAAGGCTATTAAGCAGATCCGCAAAGTCTTCACGATCCTTGCTCATGATCTCGATCGTACTTTTGACTGTCTGCTGCTGGTCAGCAATTTCGTCAACAATGGCTTGTATACTGGCGGCGCACTCATTTTTTAGCTCGGCTTCTTTAGCCGCCAAGGTTTTGCCGAGCGCCTTAATTTTTTCAGATTTGTCTTTGATCAAGACTCTCTGTCCCTGTATCCAGTCCATGTATACATCAAGCGACTCTTCATACAACGAATCGGAAAAATCTAATGCGCCATGTGCCGAATTCTCATCTGAATCATCTTGAGAAAGGCTACGGAGCGCGTCTGCTGGCGATGCGAGCGTTGTTTGCCGGAGGGCTTCAAGCTCGGATTGCAAAGTATCAAGCTCCTGCCTAGAACTCGATAACATTGCATCCAACCGCATATCATAATCTTTCTGTTTCTCAAGGCGAGCGGCATCTAGTGCACTTATACTGTCAGATATCTGAGTGAGCCATGAGTGCTCCGACTGAATCAAATTGACATCCTTGGGTTTCCCGTCGTGTACCGACTGCGCATACTCCAAAGATGAGGCCAGCTGAACCTGATTGACTTCGACTTCCTGAAGCTTTCGACACACTCTCAGATATTCTTCAGCAATTTTTAACTCACGAGAAAATGCCTGATCGTACAAATCAGCGTAATCTCGTCCTAGTTTGTTAAGACTCGCTATTAGCTCACCACCACCCGTCTCTACCAGATCGGTGTCCACAGACACGATATCGTCGCTATAGCTCAATCGGAAGCTCTCCTGAACCGAGCGCAAATCTGCAATAACATCTTCGGCATGTGTTACGGTATTGGCAGGGGCGTGCTCGGTCCGAGAGGATATCTCTTCTCTACTTTTCACAGATTTCGATTCGGGCTCAGTAGCCTCTACTTCTTCGATAAAGGTCCAGAGCGAATTATTATCTTCAGCCGCATCGGGCGCAGCGTGCTCAGCCAGAGTCAAACACGTTTTTAACTTTTCTAGCCGCTCTTTATTCAGCCCCTTCTTGGCCTCTGGAAGACATAGCGCGTAGACAACCTCCTGGCGCATAAACTCATATCGTGTAGGCTCAGTAGACCCCGTATCGCTAGGAATGCCGATGATAGCCATTCCAATCGCTGCCATGTCAGCGTCATTGCTCGGATCAATTAAGTCGAATTTTTCAGCAATTTGCTCGGCTAAACTGCTCATTCTGCACCTCCACTGTTTTTAACACCCGTGGCGCACCCGAAAAATCTGCGCATCATAAATACTCAAAGATCATTACATACATTGTCGTCAACGTTGTACTGACTCGCAATCGGCGTGGGCAAACCCTGATTACACACTCTGGCGTAATTCATGCGACTGACTGGATCAGGATAGACTGGATAGTCTCGCGCTAGGTAGGCGTCTACATATCGGTCTGGGCCCACATCGTAGAACCTAACCGCACCATCATTTTGCCCTGAGGCATCACCGACGAGCACGCGCAAGCCGGCTTGGTCCGTTAGGTCGCAATCAGACCAAGCGCCACTTATCCCCTGAATGGCGCCGTCGTAACTAACCCTAACTTTGCTAAAATCAAACGGCGAAATAAACGCATCGATGCGACACCGAAATTTCTCGAATCCATCCGCAGAAGTATCTTGAACCACACCATCACTGTCTATGCTCAACCACCGTACCGAGCCCAATTGTGTCGACACATAAACTCCTGTTAAGTCGGCATCACTGTCTAGATAAGAACGGTCGAGACGCGTCATTGCACCAATACTGTCTGTTGAAACTAGACCGCCTGCGGTATCGCTATACCGAATAACGAGGTTTATTACGTCTCCGTCGAGGGTAAGATCGAAACCGGTCGATAACACCGCGGGGGCATCATCGGCCGTGCGCTTACAATAGCCGCTTCCCGACGCCTCAGTGATATTCGTCGTAAAACGGCC
>JGI20152J14361_10002513_pt1 | contig 10947 bp, 10 predicted proteins | sample COG_02_FD_14361 | JGI IMG/M metagenome (IMG submission 14361)
GGCGACAACTTGAAATTCAACGTTGAATTGATCAACCCAATCGCGATGGAACAAGGCTTGCGCTTTGCGATCCGCGAAGGTGGCCGTACAGTTGGTTCAGGTGTGGTTTCTAAAATCATCGCTTAATTTAGGTAAGATTTTGTAAAAGGGCTGCCAATTATGGTGGCCCTTTTTCGTTTCAGCAGGTTATAGTACCGTTAAAGCTGTACGGATTTTACCTTGAACAAATTTATTTCGACGACCCTTGTTGGTCTTACCCTTTTTACAATCACCGCAACGACCTCGATCGCCCAAGGGGCCAAAGAGCTGCTACTTTCACAAGTTTGTTTAACAAACGATGCGGACGATGTTGAACTCATCAAAGCATGCCAGGCCGCCTTGTTAGAAACAGAAATTGCCGACGCTACTCGTGCAGAAATGTATGACAATTTGGGTGGTGCTTTTTATGGCGAGGATAATTTCGAAGACGCGATCACAGCGTATCAAAAGGCCATGGAACTTGATCCCAGCAGTTGGATATACGCGAAAAACCTTGGCTGGAGTTATTGGGAAGTCGACAAATACGAACAGGCTGTGGTCATATTTAATAAATCGCTGGAAATCGCGCCTAAGTCAGTGTCGTACAGGGGTAAAGCTTCTTCACTCAGTTACCTAGACCGTCACGATGAAGCATTGGATGCCATTTTTAAAGCTATGGAAATTGTTCCTTTGTACCGAAGGAACATGCTCCAACTTGGCAAGATTTACGTAAGGGCAGGCCGTAACGAGGAGGCAATTGATGCCTTTAATGCGTTGCTATTGGAACACCCAACTTACGTTTACGGTTGGGCTAACAAGGGTGACATCCTTCTTGATATGGAGCGTTACGAAGACGCGATAAAACAATTTAAAATGGCCGTTTTGATGAAGCCAGAGAACAGGTATTATCAAGCTGATTTAGGTTGGTCGTACTGGGGTGATTCAGATTACGATAAAGCATTGGAGAGTTTCAATGCCGCTTTGGAAATCGAAAGGAATGCGAATGCACTTGCTGGCAAAGCGTCAACACTTAGCTTTCTTGACCGCCACACAGAAGCGATGGAATTGATCAACCAATCAATTGAAATAGAATCCGATGATATCTGGAACTTGAACGAAAAAGGTTGGATATTTTACCGCGCTGAAGCCTACGAAGAGGCCACGGTCGCATTTGATGAAGCGTTAAAAATTGATCCAGAATATGGCTCATCATGGTACGGAAAAGCACAGATATATGTCCAAGATGATAACTATGCCAAAGCACTGGAAATGATAGACCATGCAATCGAAGCTGATCCAGGAATTACTTACTTACACCGCCACGTCTATTATTTAAGATCGCTGGAATATAATGGCCAGGCCGCAATCGCGGTTGATGAATACCTCAAGGAGTTCCCCCATCAATTCGACCTCGTGTATCAAAAAATGTGGACATATTATGATATCCACCGCATCGACGAAGGCGTCGCATATATTCAGGATGAAATCAAAAACGACCCTGAAAATATAGGGCTGATCGAAGCATTGGTTGAGTTTTCAGAAGAAACAAAGCGTTGGCAAAACGCAATCGATGCGACGCAAAAAATCGTCGATTTAGATGAAGCAGAGGCAGAAAACCACCGCGATCTTGCTTGGTATCACCTGAAACTCGATCAGCATGATGCCTGCATCAAAGAAGCGGACAATGCGGTGCGTCTCAGTCCGGAATGGTCGATTGGTTATTATTACCGAGCTACGTGCAATTTGAAACTTGGTGATGCGGCCGAGGCGTATGAACAAATCAAGACATCCGTTTTAAAAGGCCTAAGCAAAGAAACTCGTGACGAGTTTGTCGAGGATTTTATCGAAGCGGGATCGCCGATTTATGCGACGCGTTTGGCCATAATGCGAATTCGCGACGAAGACGCCGAGTAAGATATTTTACGCTTGAACTGAAAACGAAAAGGCGGCCCATATGGGCTGCCTTTTGTGGTTATTTGGAAATTGATTATTTAGTGTAGTTGAAAATCAAAGAAGCAACACCTTGGCGTGCATCTGAGTCACTGCCGCCGTGCAAAGTGGCGTCGATGATATTCAATTCAGTTGAGCTTAGTTGGCTTACAACCTCATCAGAGTAACCCATGGATTTAAGTTCTGCGGCTGTTGCTGAATTGAAGTCCATTGCAAAACCAGAAGAAACGGTTCCCAAAATTACGGCTGCTGCAAGTGCTGTTGTTTTCAATGTGTGTGTCATTTTATATTTCCTTTTTTTTGATCCAATTCGGACCGGGAGGTTTGATTTGTGTCGAAACGTTTTGTTCCGATGTCACTTGCCTAGCTGGTCATTTTGTAAGCTTCAAATCACAAAAGGCATCACGGGTTTTCACACCAATGTGCGTCACGCGGAACCAAGTTTTTGTGATCGATTGTCGTGACAGCGTAAATGAGGGAACGAATGAAATATTGGCTCGTAAGTACGAAGATGTTCATCATATTATAAAGGCAAATATAAATTCCCTTTACCGACCGGCGGTCCAAAATAACACTGTAACGTGTATGATGCCGATCACGGTTTTCTTGCTTTTCTGGCTTTAAATACCCCCTCGTCACGGACCCGAGAATACGAAGTGTTCAATGTGTGATCGACGCTAGAAAATTAAATCTAAATCTGGAGTTATTCGAAACAAAAAATCACACATTTTCGCCTGCGCAGACATGTATTCCAATCAGAACAGAATCAAAAAACAATAAAATTCGGTACAATACTGGGCCAGAGGCCACAAAAAACTTGGTATTTACCTGAAAGGCATCAGAAGTACCTTGCAAAGGTGCTCTAGCTTTCGTATTTCAATCCTACTTTGGTACAGGGGTTTAGCTCAGTTGGTAGAGCGACGGTCTCCAAAACCGTAGGTCAAGAGTTCGAGTCTCTTAGCCCCTGCCAAAGTCATTCTCCCAACTGTCCAACCTTCGTGAATGTAATTTGCTTTCTATTTGGATACTTGCCGTGATGGGCTTGATCAGGAACGCCACAACCACGCCCTTGTTCAGCATTGCGCAAACTTGTATTCCATGGCTGAAAAATATGGATGATCGTTATGGATGCAAACTGGATAGCAGTTGATTGGAACGCGACGAATTTACGTCTTTGGGTCATGGGCTCAGATGGTTCAATTCTTGATGAAAAAGTATCTGATCAAGGAGCCGAAAACGTTAATCAAGGCAGTTTCGAAACTGTGATGATCGATTTTGTTCAACCCTTTTTACCCACTACTGGGACTCTGCCAATTATCTGTTCTGGTATGATCAGTGACATCCATGCACCATATCAACCTGTGCCTTACAATCTAAACAACATTCCCGAAGCGGTGCGCGTGACGACAACAGATCGCCGTATTTCTGTTCACATATTGCCTGGCATAAAACAACAATCACCCGCAGATGTTATGCGCGGTCAGGAAACCCAAATCGCTGGGTTCCTGCAAATAAACCCTGATTTCGATGGCGTTATCTGTCTTGCTGGGCGACATACAAAGTGGGCCCACATCAGTGCCTCTGAAATTGTCAGCTTCCAAACATACATGACAGGAGAGCTGTTTCAGTTTCTGTCACAACAATCGACTTTACAGCGGGCCATTTCAATCGATGAATTTGACATACCCGCCTTTACCACGGCGGTAGATGATGCAATGTCCCACCCACAGGCATTGAGTTCTAAATTATTTGGTATTTACGCAGCCTCACAGGTATCAGATCAATCGCCACCATCCGCAGCCGCGCGCTTATCTGGCTTACTACTCGGTGCAGAACTGGCGGCAGCGCGGCCATATTGGTTGGGACAGAACGTGGCAATCATTGGCTCTGACGATGTGGCCAAACAGTATCAATTGGGATTGGAAAAGCAGGGCGTTATGGCAACGATAACGGATGCAAATGATATGACACTTGCTGGATTATCTGCCGCATACCATCAATTATACCCATAAAGATCTAATCGGTCTTAAATTCCACAGGTCCGCCGTGTTTTTCCCAAGTTGAAAAACCCTCTTTCAAATGTGCCGCATCAAACCCCATCGCATTCACCGTCTGCACCGTCAGCGCTGAACGCCACCCTGATGCGCAATGGAAAACAAACCTCTTATCCAATCCAAAGATTTCCTTGAAATAAGGACTGTCAGGATCAATCCAAAATTCAATCATCCCGCGTGGCGCATGAAAGCTGCCGGGAATAAAACCACTGCGTTGGCGTTCACGTGGATCACGAATGTCCACGACAACCAAATTTGAATCGCCCAACATTGCAATCAATTCAGGTGTGTCGATTTCTTCGATCTGGGCACGTGCGCGTGCGACCATATCGGCCGCTGTGGTTTTTAATGGTTTCATATGCATTTCCTTCATTCATGAACAGATTGCCCGTCACGTTTGAAAAATTCAATTGCCTAATTGCACAATTTACCCCCATCATTCGACAAAGGTCGCTAATTGCAGTCATACTTCGTAAGCATACTTGCGCCATCTTGGCACCTTGGGGTCTGCTGATCTTACACAAGTCGGAGAGAACAATGTCAGAGCCACAACGCACACGTACAGGCGGTCGCGCATCACGGCGCGCCATTCGTAGCGCCCCAAATCATCTGATGTTGCCGGGACTAAAACGAAATTTGCCTTTGTGTGAACCGATGGACGACGAGCAAATCGAAAAAATGGACAACGCTTCCATGGATATACTGGAAGAGGTGGGCGTGGTGTTTCGCGATGACATCGCACTGGCTGACTGGCGGGCGGCTGGCGCTGATGTGCGCGGTGAAACCGTGCATTTGGATCGTGGGTTGGTACGCGAACTGATCAAAACAATTCCATCCGATTTTACGTATCATGCCCGTAATCCGAACAATAACGTGCGCCTTGGTGGCAAGCATTCAATTTTTGTGCCTATGACTGGCGCACCTTATTTACGCGATCTTGACGACGTGCGCCGCAATCCAACGCTGGACGATTTGGCGATGTTTCACAAACTATCCCATATGTCACCGGCTATGCATTCATCGGCGCATCATATTGTAGAACCCTACGATCATGCGATTTCACAACGCCATTTGCGGATCACCTATTCGTCTATGAAATACTCCGATAAGACTTTCATGGGCATGACAACCAGCGCTAAAAACGCCGAAGATGTTATGGATATGTGCGCGATTTTATTTGGCGACGAATTCATGGAAACCCATCCCGTCACCACAGGGAACTGCAACGGAAACTCACCACTTGTATGGGATGAAACAATGCTGGGTGCGATGCGTGCATTTTCCAAACGCAACCAGCCCGTTTTGTGTTCACCTTTCGTATTGGGCGGCGCAAACACACCCGCATCCGTGGTGCCCACAGTGGCGCAACTCAACGCCGAAGCCCTAAGTGCACTCGCCTATACCCAAGTCATTCGTCGCGGCACCCCTGCAATCTATGGCCATTACTTGTCATCTGTATCAATGAAATCGGGCGCCCCAATGGCAGGCACACCTGAAATCAGTTTGATGAACTTTATGATCGGTCAAATGGCACGGTTTTATGATGTCCCTTGGCGCACATCTAACACGCTTGGCGGTTCGAAAACATTCGATGCTCAGGCAGGCTACGAAAGTGCCACAACCCTATCCGCCGTCATGCACGCCGGTGCCAATTATATCTGGCATTCCGCAGGCTGGAACGAGGCAGGTATGCACTGTTCCGTCGCCAAATTCATTGTTGATGCCGAACAATGCGCCATGGCATACCGCATGGCCGAAGGCCCGCGATGGGATGACTTCGACGAAGGCCTTGCTGCAATCCGCGATGTTGGCCCGGGTGGACACTATTTGGGGCATGAACACACCCAAGAGAATTTCCAACGTGCATTTTTCATGCCAGAAATGTTGGACAATAACTCGATTGAGCAATGGCAAGCCGAAGGCGGTATCGAGATCACTGAACGCGCGCTGAACTTTGCACGAAAACAGCTAAGGGAATACCAAGAACCGCACTTGGATCAGGCCAAAAACGAAGAGCTGTTAGAATACATTGCAAGGCGCGAACGCGAAATTCCAGCCGCAGAGGCACTGAACACCGAATACTAAGGGGATAAGGTATGAAAATTAAGGAAATCCATGTCTATCAACATGATTTACCGGTCAAAAATGGCCCCTACACGATGGCCAACGCGCGGGTCTATGCATTGGATACAACGCTGGTCAAAATCACATCTGACAACGGCGTGGTCGGCTGGGGCGAAACATGCCCAGTTGGTCCAACCTATGCCGAAAGTCATGCCAAAGGCGCGCGCGCAGCATTGTGTGAAATGGCCCCAAACCTAATCGGCACCGATTTGATGCAACCACGCATGTTGCATCGCAAAATGGACAACCTGCTGAACGGCCATAATTACGCCAAAGCCGCAATCGACATCGCTGCTTATGACGCGATGGGTAAACATCTCGGCTTACGTGTGGCCGATCTGTTGGGTGGGGCTACAACGCACCGCGTACCATCATATTTCGCCAGCGGTGTCGGCACACCTGATGACATCGCCCGTATAGCGTCAGAAAAATTGGCCCAAGGTTTTCCCCGCATTCAGATAAAGGTAGGCGGTCGTCCCGTCGAAATTGACATCGAAGTCATTCGCAAAGTTTGGGAAACGGTTGGAACGAATATGAAGCTGGCCGTTGATGGCAATCGTGGCTGGACGACACGCGATGCCCTGCGCGTCAGTCGCGAATGTGTCGACATTCCATTCATCATGGAACAACCTTGCGATACCGTTGAAGATTTGCAAAAAATCAGACCCCAACTGAATCACGCCCTTTATATGGATGAAAACAGCACCGATTTGACACGTGTCGTCCACGCAGTTGGCACGGGACTGGTCGATGGTTTCGGCATGAAAGTCACCCGTATTGGCGGCCTGCACCCAATGACAACGTTTCGCGACATATGCGAAGCACGCAACCTTCCACACACATGCGATGACAGCTGGGGCGGTGATATTATCGCCGCCGCGTGTACCCATATTGGTGCCACTGTGAAACCAAACCTGCTCGAAGGTGTGTGGATCGCACAACCCTATATTGACGGCCACTACGACAACGATGGGGGCATCGAAATCAGGGATGGCCATATTGATTTACCGACCGGTACAGGTCTTGGCCTCAATATCGATGTGGATCAATTCGGCCCATCCATTGCTTCATTTTAAGGGGAAACAATGGATTTTACAGGTAAACATGTTTTGGTCACAGGTGCCGCGGGCGGTATCGGACAGGCCATCGTTAAAATGTTTCGCGCCAGTGGTGCAACTGTCGCGGTGGCGGATTTGGATGTTAGCGGTGTCGATGCTGATGCTCATTTGTCAGGTGACTTAACGGATGCGAGCTATGCTGATACGCTACCCAAGGCCGCGCACCAGGCATTAGGCGGCTTGGATATCGTTATCAATAACGCAGGCATAATGCGCCGTGGACCTGTGACAGACAGCACCGATGCTGATTTCGATCTGTCGATGGACGTCAACGTAAAGGCACCGTTTCGAATTTGCCGCGCCGCGATACCGTTACTCGCTGAAAACGGCGGCGGTGCAATTGTGAACACAGCTTCTTGTTGGGGTGTTCACCCAGGGCCAAATCACGCGATCTATTGCATGACCAAGGCGGCCATCGCATCCTTAACCCAATGCATGGGGCGTGATCATGCTCATTTGGGTATTCGCATTAACGCCGTCTGCCCAAACGAAGTAGATACACCAATGTTGCGCACTGGCTTAGAAATGCGGGGTTTCGATCCAAATACTGCAATCCAAGAACTGGATAAAACCGTCCCCATCGGACGCATCGCACAACCTGATGACATCGCAGAGGTGGTGTTGTTCCTTGCCTCAGATCACGCGCGTTACATGTGTGGTGAACTTGTCGAAATTAATGGGGGTAAACCTGTATCATGATGCGCTTTGACAAAAAAATTGCCCTTGTAACCGGTGGACGCAGTGGCATTGGCGCCGCGATTGCAAAACGTTTGTCCGACGAAGGTGCGCGCGTCTTTACGGCGCAACGCGGTCGCGATGATAACTTCGAATATATCCCCGCAAATTTGTCCGATCCCGATGCGCCACAACATGTCATTGATACGCTTATCGCATCTGCAGGAGGTTTGGATATCTTGGTCAATAACGCAGGCGTCATGACCGAAAGCTCGGTCGAAAATATGGCATTGGATGATTGGCAACATACGTTGCACGTCAACCTGACAGCCCCATTTTTGTTGATCAAGGCCGCAATGCCACACCTACGTATTGCCAAAGGTTCAATCTTGAATATCGGCTCAATAGAGGGTTTGGGTTCCAATCCTAACCACGCTGCATATTGCGCATCCAAGGCAGGGCTGCATGGGCTTACGCGGGCAATTGCAGTGGACCACGGCGTGGATGGTGTGCGCTGTAATGCGATTGCACCTGGTTGGATCGACACAGACTTAAACGAAGATTTCATCAACAGTATGCCAAATGCCTCGTCATTTCGTCGCGACATCGGTAAAATCCACCCCATCGGTCGCACCGGAACGCCCGCCGAAGTCGCCGCCATGGCGGCTTTCTTATGCGCAGACGAAAGTGGTTTCATCACAGGACAAATTCACACAGTCGATGGTGGGCGCATGGCAAAACTCAGCTTGCCATAAGCAGATTCAATTCCCGATATATTGAACTCTAATGCCGCTGGTTTGGGTTTGATTTTTTTGTGTACTAATCCTCACGCTTTTCGCATTCGGTTGTATCGCACCAAACAAGTTCGCCTCCATATTGATTAAATATGAAACGGAGGATGAATAATGCCTGAAAAGCAAAACATGCAACATAAAGCCCATCAAAGTAATGGACTGTGGGGTGAACGCCATGTCAGTTGAAGGAAAGATTACGTTCACGGGTGTCGGCCAAGAAGGTGCGCACATTGCAGTAAGTATAGAGGTCACAGACCCCGATCATGAAGCAATGTACACACTTGCAGATGCCTACGAAGTCAAATGGTACGATGGTTCAAAAAAGCTCGGCGGCTTTACTTATACTGGTAACAGCGAACGTGTTTTAGGAATTGTTGGACAAAACGTTTTGCCCGAAAATACCAAAATTAAGGTAAAAGCATGGGCCAAAACGTCAAAGAACGGCAATGCGGCACGCAAAAGACGTGTGAAACATAACGGTGAGAAAAAGGTGTATTTTGACACCGATATTATCTCAACTTCGAACGCGCCAGTCTTACCAATCCGCAAAAAGGATTGGCTAACGCCACTTTTATACCAAATGCATTCATAGGAAATTTATTATGACAGATTCAGTTCACGGAAAAATCACCAGAGTCTACACAGACGAAAACCAAGTTTACATCAAATCAGATGCGGTTCTAAAACCCAAAAGCGGATATTTCAGGCTTTTGCTAACGCATCCTAACTACAACGCCGTTTATTCGCTGCTTCTTTCGTCCGCGATCAATAAGAAAACTGTGAAACTCAGAACCATGCAAGATATCTCACCCACTGAATACGGTGAGATTAATTACGTCTCAGTCGATTTCTAAACAAAAAACAACTGCTCATTCTACATGGGCAGTTGATCTATTCGGCACCCGAACGCCACTCTTTGAATTTCAAATATGCGTTGGCCCCAATCGTGGTCAGTGGTTCTGGTGGCAATTTTTGCGGCACGGGTTGGCCGGCGAAATGCGCAGAAATATCTGACCCACCATTTACGACTAAATCCGCAATGCCCATGCCCTGCAACGTTCCCCGCGCAATGCCCAAACCGTTCTGGCAACACGCGGCAAAAACCCCGGTATCCAATTCGCCAAACGCAGGTGATCCGTTTTTTGACAAACATAACAATCCGGCCCAACGATGTTCCATCGCCAAATCACTCAACATTGGAAAGCGTTGCACAAACTTACGATCGTGCGTCTTTCCTGCACGCGTTACGGCACCCGCTGTGGTTTCCATACCTGCGTGGTATTCAGCCCCTGTGCGGATCAATATACGATCCCCTCCGACGCCCGAAATGCGCCGCACAGATGTTCCCATAGGATCAGATGGTGTAACACCCCAACGCGCATCTCCACCCAGCCTCTTAATCTGTTCAGATGTCATCGGCGCGGTCATCGACGCATACAAAAAAATATGCATTAAGCGGCGTTTGAAAAACCCAAAACTTTCAACATGGCTGTTGTTTGCCAAGATTATCTTGCCCGCTGACACATGTGCCTTTGGCGTTAATATCCGCCATCCCGAACCTTTGTGCGAAAAGCCTAAGGCTGGTGAATTTTCATAAACTCCAACCCGATGCGACAAGCCCGTCGATAACATCCTGATATACCCAGCTGGCTGGATCATCACGGCCCCAGGCGTATGTAATCCAGATGTATAATGTGGACTGCCCGTCAAATTACGCATGTCGTCATGGGTTAAATGCGTGGATGCTTCGCCCATTCGCGCCAAATGCACGGCGTAATCCATATTGTGTTGATCGCCAGCAGAAGTTGCGGCGGCATTGACCTTGCCACATGGATCGAAAAACTCTTGGGGTATTGCAAACTCATCCGCAATGTCATGCCCAAACGCAATTGCATGGCGGTTCATGGTTATGGCCTCTTGATCAGTGGCCAATGCATCGCCCGCATAATTGTCCGATGCCAAATCATGTGGCAAATCAATCATAAACCCTGAATTGCGCCCAGACGACCCTTCGCCAAATTGTCCAGCTTCTAAAACAACAATCTTCAGTTGAGGGTCAAGAATATGCATTCGACGCGCCGCCGAAAGCCCAGCAAACCCACCGCCGATAATTGCAACATCGGCGGTGATATCTTCGTCCAGCTGGGGCAGGGCAGTGCGGTTTGGTAAAATTGCATTCCACCCGGAGGCACCCGTCACCTTGGGCAATCGTTT
>JGI20152J14361_10002518_pt1 | contig 10933 bp, 8 predicted proteins | sample COG_02_FD_14361 | JGI IMG/M metagenome (IMG submission 14361)
GATGGACAACCTGCCCTGCATATCGATTTGGCAGAGATGTATTTGATGAGCCGATGTGCACGAATTTTATGCCCACGAAGCAGCGCATTTTCCATGGTCGCCGCGGATCTGTCTGCAATTGATCGCGAACCCGTTGAGGATTTATTGTCGCCTGCGCAAATGCGTCGTGCGATTGGAAAATTGGCGCAGGATATCAAAATCGGTGTCAGCGCATTTCATTCCGAAGGTGACTTTAAGCAGTCTCTGAATGCGTTAATGAAATACAGCGCATTTACCGATCCACAAATGAATGTAATCGATGTTGCAACGTTGGCGCAAAACCATGGAATTGCGACCGTACATTTGCTGGATGCCAGCTTGAAGCACACATTGGATACCGGTGATCTTGGGCCTGTTTCATGGTTACAGCCGATGGTGCAAACGTATGAGTTTCATCATGTATCTGCATTGGGCGAACCATTCGCGGCCTTGGCATATGCCCGTGTTTTGGCGGGTGAACGTGATGAAGGTTTGCAGTGTTTGGGCTGGGCAAATTGGTTTTATCCTGAATCACAGTTTGTCAGTTATGTTTCGTCTATCTTGATGGGCGATGGTGGTGCGTGGTTTGACGGTATGGGTTACGATTCCTTGGGTTTGAAATCCGCGATACCGCCCCACAAGGGATTACGGTTTCTGGGCAAAGGTGCCTTTGCGGATGCGGTGGACAGCCCGTTCCATTTGAAAAACCATATGGCGCCAGTTGCCCTGATGGATTGGTTGGAATTTGTGAATCCAAAGACGCGGCGCAGATTGCAAATGCGGTCAATCATGGCACGCGATATTGTGAACAGTCTGCCCGATGACATTGCGGCGCTGAATACTGTTATGCAATCGGGTGGATCGCTGGCATCCCTGCAAGCGATTGCCAAAGACGGTGATGCATTGGCCGCCAAGCGTTTGGCGACCGGATGTTTTCGCGTTGGTGAATGTGATGCAGGCTTAAAGGCATTGCATATGGCCGTGGAACGCAGCGGCGATCAGCCTGCATATGTCGCAGCGTATGGTGTGCGATTGTTAGAATTTGGGCACACGGCAAAAGCTGTTGAAGTGTTCGATGGATTAGCAGAAATGGGATTGACGTGGACGCAACAAAGTCCTGCGGTCACATATGCCCATGCACAGGCATTGTCGGGCGAGAAGGCGTTTGTAAGAAGCGCGCAGTTGATCGCGCGCAACTTAGATTTTTCGAATTCTTGTTTGGTGTCAAATACGTTGAGACGCCAATTACAACAATACCTTTAAGAACGCATCAACGCGTAGGTTGGATCGTACAGGCATTGTTCAACCACCGTTGCGGGTGTCAGTTTACCAATGATGTCGATTTCGAATTTGGTGCCTTGTGCCGCGAATTCTGGATCAACGAATGCGTAGGCGATGTTTTTGCCAACGCGGTGTCCGTAATCGCCCGATGAAACTGTGCCAATCACACGTCCATCGACCATGATCGATGCGCCACCATGTGCAGGTGCAATATCATCATCGATCACCATTGTGACCAATTTGGTGCGCAGGCCATCCAACATGCGTTGTTCAAGGGCCTCTTTGCCGATGAAGTCGCCTTTGTCCATTTTGATAAAGCGATCGAGGCTGGTTTCAAATGGTGTGAACTCGGTCAATAGGTCTGCTTTCCAATGTAGGAAGCCTTTTTCCATGCGCATGCTGTCAACGGCGCGCGCACCGAATAATTTCAGCCCGTGTTTTTTGCCCGCTTCGCGCAATGCCAAGTAGGCCGCGTAAAGTTGGTTGTTAGGGATGTGGATTTCGTATGCGAGTTCACCAGAGAAGCTGACGGTCATGACTTTGGCTGGTGCGATGCCGATGAATGCGTCGCGGACGCATAACCATGGCATTGCTGTTGCAGACCAATCATCGCGTGAAACAGCGGACATGACAACACGCGATTTCGGCCCTGCCAGAACAAGGATCGTGTAATCGTTGGTCAGTGACTTAACCTGAACATCTTCGCCTGAACCGATGTTGTTTTGGAGCCAATCCATGTCGTGAAATTCGGCAACGGCCGCAGAACCGTACCAGATGGAACCATCTGGCATGTTTGCGATTGTTGCCTCTGCTTTGATCATGCCGTTGTGGTTTAGAAGATAGCCCAAACCGACGCGCCCCTGTTTGCGTGTGACACGACCACAGATCATGCGATCAAGGAAATCATGCGCATCTGCACCGGTGATTTCGAAACGGTTGAAACCGCTGACTTCGCAAAGGCCCACGGATGTGTGTACCGCGTTAACTTCGCCTTTGATGATGTCCTGAGCTTCGTTGAATTTGAAACCCAGTGTTTCGTGGAAATCTGGTGTTGGTTTGATGTATTCCATGCGTTCCCAACCGTTGACGGTTGTGAATTCCGCGCCTTCGGCCGCCAAGATTGGCGTGAGTGGCGTGGTTTTCATCGGACGCCCCGCTGGGCGGTGTTCTTGTGGGAAATGGAAGCGGAATTCGTTTTGGTAATCTTCGATCGCTTTGAGGGCAGTTAGTTCGACATTACAGTGAGCTGTAAAGCGGCGTGGGTCGATGACCCATGTGTCGTATTCTGCTTCGCCATGCACGATTTGTTGGGCCAGTAACCAACCGTGACCGCCGCCTTCGCCCAAGCCTGCACGCAGGCCGATGATACAGAATGCGTTGCGTTTTCCAGGGATTGGGCCAACCAGTGGTGCGCCGTCGATTGTATATGTGATGGGGCCGTTTACGATCGTGTGAATACCTGTTTCCATCAAGGCAGGCATGCGTTCCATCGCACCTTCTAGAACGTCGGATACGCGATCCAGATCGTCTGGGCATAACGCATTCACAAAGTGAGGGTCGATGCCGTCCATGCCCCATGTTTTACAATCTTGTTCGTAGAAACCGACCAGCAGGCCGTTCTTTTCCTGACGACAGTAGTAATCGGAAATTGGGCAACGCAGCAATGGCATGCGTTTTTCGGATTCAACAATTGCTGGGATGTCTTCTGTCAGGAAATATTGGTGTTCCATTGATGCAACTGGGTGATGTACGCCCATCATTGCGCCAACTTCGTTCACACGGTAACCGCCAGCGTTGACTACAACATCACAATCGATATCGCCATGTTCGGTGTGAACTGTCCATGTATCATCTTTGTGTTGAGTCAGGCCCGTTACAGGGGTGTTACGGTAAACTTCGGCGCCAGCTTTGCGGGCGCGGCGTGCCAATGCTTGGCACAATTGTGCGGGGTCGATATCACCATCGGATGGATCCCAAAGGCCGCCAATCATGTTGTCGGTTGAAATCAGTGGGTGTCGGCGTGCGCATTCGGCAGCGTCCAGTACTTCGAATTCTACATCCATACCGCGTGCCATAGATGCAAAATGGGCGTACCCATCCATTTGCGCCTGAGTGTTTGCCAGACGAATGCCGCCATCGCCGTGGTGATAGTTGATTGGGTATTCGGGGTCATTGGCCAATTCATTATACAGATTGATCGAATGGGTTTTCAAACCGACCATTGTCTGTGTCATGCCGAAATTCGTCACCTGTGCGGCGGAATGCCATGTGGTGCCACTGGTCAATTCGTTGCGTTCAACCAGAACAACATCTGTCCAACCCTCTTGTGTTAGGTGGTACAATGTTGAGCACCCTGCGATGCCCCCGCCGATTACGACTGCTTTGGTTCTGGTTTTCATGCGATTGCCCTGATTGTTTGGGCGATGGGAATACAGATTGGTGAACTTGTCTAGCAGAATTACTTTTCGGTGTGGCTTTTCTTAAATTCCGAAAGTTGTTTTCGTGGCGTTGATGTGGTGTAACGTTAAAATCAAAAAAAACCGAGCAAACAACTATGTTCGCTCGGTCAGTTTTTTCAAGAAGACGTATTTTTGGACTGACTAAAACTTGTGTTCCCAGCCGATTGTAAGGGCGTGGTACAAAACAGATTCATATCCGATCGTAGCGGTACCAGTGGAAAAGGCTGTTGTACCAAGAGACGCAACGCTTGTTGCCGCGCTGTCGATATAAATTAGATTGGCACCAAGTTTCAAAAGACTGTTGTTCCCAATGTCATAACGAAAGTTTACGCCAAGTTCTGCGACCTTGGTCTTTTTGTGATCCGAAACTGCGCTGCTTGGTGTGCTAAATGTTGCAAGGCCATAGCCTGCTGATCCGAATGCATAACCAACTGAGTTATTCAAATATCCAAGATTACCAAAGAATGACACGTTTAGTTTTTCATTTGCGCTAGGAATTTCGGTTTGAAATCCAATTTGTGGTCCAACCATATCATTCACTGCGCTTTGCGTGATCAAGTTCCCTGTGCCCACAAAGCCACTGGGTCCAGCATCCATATCGATTTCCAAGCTATCTGTGAATCGAATGGCTTTTAAACCTGCGGTGAATGCCGTGCCGCGATATTGCGCGAGCTGTGTATTCACTTCGAATCCCAAGAAAGAATTTTCGAATTTTGCCGATAGATCTAAGTCAGTAATCGGGCCAAATAAACCATTTCCAAACGGGTCGCCACTTGCCACGGAAACGCCTCCGTTAAAGACTGTGTAATTTGGATCAGACAAGACTGTGCTTTGGTTGGGTGAAAGAATGGCCTTAAATGACGTGGGAAAACGGAGTTCATCCGCTGTGTATTCAATAATGATCCCCAGCACCTGAAACGTTTCCACCAGCGTCTGATGTTAGGTGAGTAATAGGCGTGCCGCCTGGCGCGCCATCTCTGAACAACAGTGTGTCATTACCCTTTTGCTTTGTTAGATAGCTGAAATTAACCTCTAAATTGGATGTGTCGTCTGCAAAAACAGGTGCCCATAAAAGCGTTTTCATTTTGTAATCCCCTTTGTGAATACGCTCATTCTGTGGTGCGTATTTGGTGTTTTAAATTTTCTATGCCCCATTTAATTGGCAGCACTTATTGCTCGGATACTTAAACCGTTCAGGGAAAACTAAGTTTTTAATAAAATTATTAATAAATATTTCAAAATGTGCCTAAAAAACCACCGATCAAGTTCGTGACAAATTTAGTGGCAGCACGTTCGCCCAGTTTTCAGAATTCTATCGTCCAGTTTTCAGAATTATATTGTGCATACAAACAATTGACATAATCTGGTTTCAAACAAAGGGAATGCACATGTCAGATCGCAATGATTCACCCAAGCGCGCAGGGCGCGATGCTCGTCTGGCGAAGCGCGCTGCCAAACCTGTGTTTGATCCCTGCCCGCCAGGGCAATCAGGTGGTGCATATCGACCGTTGTCCGATATGGATGTAGAACGCATTTATGACACCGCCATCCGGTTGTTGGCGGAATTGGGCATGGGTGAAGTACCTGATCAGTTGCGCGATTTATTGCTGGAACATGGTGCAGTTCAAACGGATAACCAGCGTTTGCAGTTTCCCAAAGAATTGGTCGAGGCCGCGATTTCATCAGCGCCTAAGACATTTGAATTGCACGGGCGTGATCCTGCGCGCACCATCACAGTTGGTGGCGATGCCGTACATTTTGGAACCGGTGGTGCGGCGGTTCAAACTTTGGATTTGGATAGTGGGATTTACCGCGAAAGCACGTTAAATGACCTGCATCAATTTACGCGCCTTCAGGACACATTGGCAAATGTCAGCTGGTTCACGCGGTGTTGCATTGCAACCGATGTGCCTGATGTTTTGGATTTGGATGTGAACACTGCTTATGCGTTAATGAAGAATACGACCAAACCAGTAGCGACCGCGTTTACAGTGGCAGAGAATGTAGAACCCATTGTAAAAATGTTTGATATTGCGGCAGGCGGTGTTGGTGAGTTCGCCAAGCGGCCATTTGTAAAAGCACACATCAGTCCCGTGATTTCACCGATGCGTTACGGTGAAGATGCCGTTGATGTGGTGTTTGAGTGTTTAAAACACAATATTCCTGTGTCGTGCATTACAGCAGCGCAAGCTGGGGCAACTGCACCTGCGACGATGGCTGGTTTTTTGGCACAATCGTTGGCGGAAACGCTGGCTAGTTTAGTTATGGTTCATGTGATTAAACCCGGGCATCCGATGATCTTTTCGAACTGGCCCTTGGTGATTGACTTACGCACCGGTGCCTTTGCGGGTGGCGGTGGTGAAACCGCGTTGTTGAATGCAGCGTCAGCGCAGGTTTCGAATTGGTTGGGGTTGCCCAGTGGAGTGGCTGCATCCATGAGCGATGCCAAAGCGCTGGATGCGCAATATGGTGTTGAAAAAGGGATGACGTCATTGGCGGCGGCATTGGCGGGGGGAAATCTGATTTACGAAAGTTCNGGCATGACCGCNTCATTGTTAGGGGCCAGTTTTGAAGCGTTTATTTTGGACGATGAAATGCACTCAAACACGTATCGGATTTTACGTGGTGTAGAAGTATCGGAGGAAAACCTTGGATTTGATGCGATCTGTTCTGCCGTTTTAGGTGATGGGCATTTTCTGGGTGGCCAGCATACATTGGCGGCGATGGAGCGTGATTATTTTTACCCTGCTTTGGCTGATCGCGAAAACCCCAAAACATGGGCGGATGCGGGTGCGCAGGATGCGTGGGAAATGGCGGGGATCAAGGCACGGGCAGTTTTGGACAGTCATCATCCTGCTTATCTATCGGATGCGCAGGATCGCGAAATCCGTGAGCAGTTTAACATTCTGTCTCCTTAACGATTTGATTGTGCAAAGGGTGTTGTTCCAAAGTGCGCGCGATATACGCGTGAAAAATGTGACGATGATGTAAAGCCGCAGGAAAGGCCGATGTCGGTAATCGATTGTTCAGTTTGCAACAGTAATTTTTGCGCCTTTGCCATACGCAATTCCATGTAATATTTACCGGGGCTACAATTCAGGAACCGCCCAAATAGCCGTTCAAGTTGACGTACGGATATACCGACATCCGTGGCGATCACGGAAGGTGAAATCGGCTCTTCGATCGCGTTTTCCATCATTTTAATTGCGGTCGCCAATTTTTCATTACGCATGCCGTGGCGCGCCTGAAGAGAGACACGCTGTTCTGCGCTGGCATTGCGCACCGTATTATAAACCATCTGATCAGCAATTGCTGTGGCCAGTTCATGACCATGCGCTTGTTCAATCAGGTGTAGCATCAGATCGGCAGTGGCAGTGCCACCCGATGCCGTAATGTGTTTTTCGTCGGCGACGAACACATGGCGGCACAGTGCAACAGAGGGGTATTTTTCCATGAACGCGTCGTGGTATTCCCAATGTAATGCAGTGCGAACATCATCCAAAAAGCCCGCTTTTGCCAATACGAATGCGCCTGAACACAAGGCACCGATAGGTGTTCCATGCACCCGCTCGCGGCGTAGGAAATTAAGGATTGCTGGTGTGATATATTTCCAGACATCGAGGCCTGATAGAACAAAAAGTCGATCGTCTGATTTTAGAGGCGATAATCCGTCGTGCATTAACGTGACAGAGCCGTTTGAACACACTGCCTGTTCGCCGTTTTCGGATATGAATGACCAACTGTAGAGCTTCTGTTCGCTGATCAAGTTAGCGATACGTAAAGGTTCAACCGCGCAAGAAAATGCGAGATGTGAAAAGTTTTCGACGAGTAGGAATACAAAGTGTTCGGGTTTGCTCATATGGCGAATCCTTGGCGTTTGAGGTGAAACTACGCTAAATCATTTTTGTATACAAATTGTTTTTTCTGTGTATTTATTTTGAAAACGAAAGAATCGAACTTGGCCTTTACGTCGAAACAAAACAAAGCCCGCCTGTATGAGGATTTGAAGCGTGCCATCATTACGATGGAATTACGCCCTGGATCGGATTTGGACGAAACACGATTATCGGATGAATACTCTTTGTCGCGAACACCGTTGCGCGAAGTTTTTCGTCAATTGGCCGGTGAAGGGTATGCAGAGATCCATCAAAATCGCGGCGTGCGCGTAGCCGAGATGTCGCATCATACGTTGCGCAATTTCTTTTTAACGGCCCCGATGATTTATGGCGCTGTTTTACGGGTGGCCGCGTCGAATGCCACTGCCGCGCAAATCGTAGAACTTAAGGCGGCTCAGGTGGAGTTTAAAGCCGCTATTCAATCAGGTTCATCCATTGATCGTATGCTGGCCAATAATCAGTTTCACGCCATCACAGGCGACATGGCAGACAATCAATATTTAAGCCCCAGCTTCAATCGGTTGTTAATTGATCACGCACGGATCAGCGTGACGTTTTACAACCCAACAGATGCCAAGATGGCACAAAGTGTGCAAACGGCAAGCCAACACCACGATGCGATTATAGATGCCATTGAAACCCGTGATGAAGGTCGCGCGGCACATCTGGCGAATGAGCATTGGAACCTTTCACGCGATCAAATCGAAACGTTCGTCATGCCAAGCGCGCTTGACGGTCAAATGGGACAGTAGACGACATGACACCAATTTTTAAAATGGACGGCATATATACGCCCTTGATTACCCCGCACAATGATGACGGGTCATTCAATCTGCCTGCTTTGGCGCAACACATTGATTATCTAGTTGATGCAGGCGTTCACGGGCTCATCTCTGGTGGATCAACCGGTGAGAATTATACACAAACGACGCAAGAGCGCATCGCATTGGCGCGGTTCACATCCGAACATTTGGATAGGCGCTTGCCTTTGATTGTTGGAACAGGGACCCTGCGCACCGAGGATAGCATCGAAATGGCGACGGCGGCGCGAGACATGAAAGCCGATGCGATCTTGTTGGCGACGCCACCTTATTCTGTGCCGACGGAACGTGAAAATGCACTGAATGCTTTGGCAATTGATCGTGCGGCGAATTTGCCGATCATTTTGTATAATTATCCGGGTCGGATGGGTGTTAGCATGGGCGAAGAGTTTTTGGATCGTGTTGGGCGTTCACGGAATTTCTGTGCAATCAAGGAAAGTTCCGGCGACATTAATCGTGTACATTTGCTGGCGCGTGATTACCCACATATTCAGATGTCATGTGGCATGGATGATCAAGCGTTAGAGTTTTTCGCGTGGGGTGCGCGCAGCTGGATTTGTGCGGGGTCAAACTTTTTACCGCGCGAGCATGTTGCATTATGGGAAGCCTGTGCAGTGAACGGTGATTTCACCAAGGGACGGCGCATTATGTCGGCGATGATGCCGTTGATGCGCGTGTTGGAACAGGGCGGAAAATTCATTCAAAACGTGAAGCACGGTGTTGAGATCGTCGGTGGAACAGCGGGCGGTTTGCGCCCACCATTGAAAGGTTTGAACAAGGGCGAAAAACGCGAATTGGCGCAAGTGATTACGGTGCTGAAAACAACCATCAACGACATTCAGGCGGGGAACTAAACATGACTGATCTTTTGACCAAAGACGAATATATGGCCATCGCAAAGGGACTGGAATTGCCCCAAAACGCGTACATTGATGGCGGGTATCGCCCCGCAATTTCGGGTGCGACGTTTGACACTGTGAATCCTGTGACTGGTGCAGCGTTGGGCGCAGTTGCGGCATGTGACAGTCAGGATGTGGATTTCGCCGTATCCAAGGCGCGCGAAGCGTTTGATGATGGGCGTTGGGCGGGAATGCATCCGTCTGAGCGTAAGGGCATTTTGATCCGTTTTGCAAAGTTGATCACGCGTAATGCGCGCGAATTGGCGGTCATGGAAAGCTTGGACAGTGGTAAGACAATTTACGACTGTGAAACCGTAGACATTCCTGAAACCATAGACTGTATCAAATGGCATGCCGAAGCGATTGATAAAATGTATGATCAAGTCGCCCCCGCATCTGATGATCATTTGGCATTGGTTGTGCGCGAAGCAATTGGTGTTGTTGGGCTGGTATTGCCGTGGAATTTCCCATTGCTGATGTTGGCGTGGAAAATTGGACCAGCGTTGGCTGCTGGGTGTTCTGTTGTGGTGAAACCAGCAGAGGAAACATCGTTGACCACATTACGCGTGGCTGAATTGGCATCCGAGGCTGGTTTGCCAAAGGGTGTATTAAATATCGTTACAGGCGGTGGTGCCAAAGTCGGTGAACCGTTGGGGCGCCATATGGATGTGGATATGGTTTCGTTTACAGGTTCCACCGCGACTGGACGACGGTTTCTGAATTATTCATCTGAAAGTAACCTTAAAGAGATTGTTTTGGAAATGGGAGGCAAGAACCCCTGTGTTGTTATGGATGACGCAGAAAATTTGGATGTGGTTGCAGCGCATGTTGTGAACGGTGCGTTTTGGAATATGGGCGAAAACTGTTCCGCGGCATCGCGCTTGATTGTGCATGCCGACGTTAAAGATGCCTTAGTTGAGAGAATAAAAGCCCATGCGCGTGAATGGAATGTTGGCGATCCTTTGGATCCAGAGACGCGCGTTGGTGCGTTGGTTTCCAAAGCGCATTTTGACAAAGTTTGCGGTTATCTAAAACAGGCACCCAAGGGTTCGGTTTTGATGGGTGGCAATGCGATTGATGGGGCCTTTGTTGAACCAACGATCATAGACGATGTTAAGAACACGGATGTTTTGGCGCGCGACGAAATCTTTGGGCCTGTATTGGCCATTGTGACGGTGAACAGTTTCGAAGAAGCGATTAGCGTGGCGAATGATACGAATTACGGACTGGCGGCGTCGATTTTTACAGCAAATGCAAAGCGTGCCATTCGCGGAGCACGGATGATTAAGGCAGGTACTGTGACAGTTAATTCATATGGCGAAGGTGATATATCCACACCGTTTGGTGGATACAAACAATCTGGTTTTGGTGGGCGCGACAATTCCGTGCATGCGCATGATCAATATACGCAACTGAAAACCATTTGGTTGGATTTGTCCGATGACGATGCCGATGCTGTCGACTGATGACGTATAGCGCAAAACGATTGCCCAAGGTGACGGGTGCCTCCGGGTGGAATGCAATTTTACCAAACCGCACTGCCCTGCCCCAGCTGGACG
>JGI20152J14361_10002531_pt1 | contig 10899 bp, 7 predicted proteins | sample COG_02_FD_14361 | JGI IMG/M metagenome (IMG submission 14361)
CCGATCTGGATATTCGAGTCAATAACCCAGGTAACAATGAACGTAATTTCCTCAGCTCGTCTTTAAAAGTGGAGTGGGACACCGACGGTGGCACCTGGACCTCAATTACTGCCTATGACGATCTCGACGAAGTGCTATCTGGCGATCAGTTTAGCTTTACTCCCCGCGCTGAGTCCTACTTTAACTACGACGCTTTTGGCCAGTTTATCAACAGTCTCACCGGTGATAGCGTCACCGACTTAAGTCAGAATCAGTATCTCGAGGTTGAGTCGCTGTCTCAGGAAATTCGCTACACGTCCCCTGACGATCAAGCGCTCAAGTATATTGTTGGTGCCTATGCTATCTCAACTGACCGCTATATTTCCACCGGCAACCAGATTGACCGCGGCTTGGGTGTTTTCGATGTCTATAAAGATTTCCGTCCCTCGGTTTTTGTCGATCCCACTAACATATCGCCACAGCTGAATATTCTTGCTGATACGCAGGATAACTTTGCCTGGGCTGTATTTGGTCAAGTGTCAATGGATTTGAGCGAGACCGTCGAGCTGTCGGCGTCGGTGCGCTATGACCGTGACACCCGCGAAAATACCACGGCGACACCAGAGCTTTACAACACCTCTGGTCTCGATCTGCAGTTTGGTGACGCGCGCAAAGAGTCTTGGTCAGAAGTGCAGCCTAAATTGACTCTGCGCTGGCAGCCTAAAGAAGATACCACCTATTACGCAGACTACAGTCGCGGTTTCAGAAGTGGTGGTTTTAATCAGACCGGCGTAGGCGAAGCTGTGCCAACGGCAGGCGTCTCGGATGTGTTCGATGCCCAGGTTGCACAAACCTTTGAGGTGGGAGCCAAGTCGTTCTTTATGGATCGTCGTATCAGTGCGTCGCTGGCCCTCTACCGCACCGATTTCGACAATGCCTACTTCTTCCTCTTTGACCCGGGTACGAGCACCCAGAACCTCGGTACCATCGATGAAGTAACCTACAGCGGATTAGAGCTGGAAGCCAATGCACTGATCAGTGATAGTCTCAGCGCCTACATTGGCATAGGCATCACCGATTCAGAGATTAATAAGGCGGCCGATCCAAGCCATGTTGGCAATCAAGCGCCACTGGTTTCCGAGACCACGATGAACATCGGTGCCACCTATCGCCGCAATACTGGCCTGTTCGGTGGCGCAGCTGACTTTATCGGTCGCTTTGACTATCAGTACACCGGTGAAACCTGGTGGGAGCCGGGCAATGTCACCAGTCGTAGCCCAGTTACTGTCGTTGATTTCCGTGTTGGCTTTGAAGCGGAAGGCGATTGGTCACTGATGTTGTGGAGCAAAAATGCCTTTGATGAGGAATACAATACTGAATTCTCTCCAGGTCCTGCGCCCGGTTACAATTTCCTTTGGAAAGCACTGCCCAATCGTTGGGGCGTTGAATTTATGAAGCGTTTTTAAGTTAGGGGAAATAATCGATGACTGCTCAATTACAAATAAAAAGTGCGCTGCACCACAATGCATATGTCACCAACGATATGCCGGCGGTGCGCGAATTTTACGAAGAGGTAATCGGCTTCGAACTCGCTGCCACCTGGTGTGAAAAGGCTGATCTGTTTGGTAAAGAGCGTGTGTACATGCACTGCTTTTTCGATATTGGCAATGGCGCGGCACTGGCATTCTTCCAGTTCCGTGACGCCGAAGATCACGCTGAGTTTGGACCTGAATTAGCGCACTCGGCCTTCCGCCATTTAGCCATGGTGGTTGATAAAGANACTCAGGATGGTATTCGTGATCGTCTGGCGGCAGCGGGTTATGCGGCACCAGACACTTACATACTAGATCATGGTTACTGCTATTCACTGTATGTCAAAGACCCTGCAGGNNTGCTGATAGAGTTTACCGTTGACCACGACGATGCTGAGGCAATCAATGCACAGAAAAAAATTGATGCACACGCCGATCTGGCACGCTGGTTAGGTGGTGATCACAGGCCAAACAATGAAAATTTTCACCGCTAAGGAAAAATTATGAGAGTAGCAATTGCATATCATTCAGGCTATGGCCACACCGAGCGCCAAGCGCAGGCCGTCGCCGCTGGCGTCAATGCCGTCGAGGGTGTCGCAGCAGATCTAGTGCCGGTAGAGGAATTGGTCGATGCTGAGTCATCCGCTTGGGCTGCACTGGATAAAGCCGACGCGATTATATTCGGGTCGCCCACCTATATGGGTTCAGCCAGTGCCGCTTTTAAAGGGTTTATGGATGCCACCTCATCGCGCTGGATGGAACAGCGCTGGGCTNACAAAATTGCCGCCGGTTTNACTAACTCCGGTTCGCAAAATGGCGATAAACAAAACACGCTGGTGCAATTTTGCACTCTNGCGGCACAGCACGGCATGGTTTGGGTCAATCTCAATNTGATGCCCGGCAANAATCANTCTGNGGGNTCAAAAGACGATCTCAACCAATTGGGTGCGTCGCTGGGCGCNATGGCGCAATCCAATGTTGATGCNGGNGCCGANACNGCGCCNGGCAAGTCGGATCTCGACACCGCCGCAGCTCTGGGNTCGAATGTCGCNAACGCCGTGCTCAGGTGGAACAANCCATAACACTGCGGTTTTACCAAACAGCTAAAGGGTAACAATATGATGTACGACGCTGCCGTGGAAACACGGCCGGTAGAGGAGCAATTTGTCCGCGATAATGAGCTGTTTAAACGCCAGCTGGACTATTTGTTACACCACTCCGACTTTTATAAAGCCAAGTTGGCCGAGGCTGGAATCACCAGTGCGCGGGATATCAACGGCCTGGAAGATATTGCCAAGCTACCGTTTACTGAAAAAGACGAAATCCGTGCAACCAAGCCAGCTGCCCGCCCTATGGTGCACACCTTGCTGTGGACCCCGCTCAATTGCGCCGCGTCTTTAGCACCAGCGGCACCACTGGTGTGCCCTGCTACCTGGGGTTGACTCAGTCTGACCTGGATATGTATGCGACCAATGTGGCGCGCGGATACACCGCTGCCGGGTTCAGGCCTGGCCAGGCAGTAGTGGTTGGCTTCAATGCTGGCCCCTTTGTCGCCGGTGGCGTCTATTACGGCTTTGATAAGATTGGCTGCAATGTGATTCCCGTAGGCACCGGTAACACTGAGCGTATGGTGACGGCGATACAGCGTCTCGGTGCCACCGGTGTAAGCTGTACGCCTTCATATGCTCTGTATTTGATTGAATGGTGCCGGGATAATGGCATTGCCCCAGAATCGCTTGGCTTGAAAAATATGATTACTGCCGGCGAGCCTGGTGGTGGTGATCCGATGATTCGAGGTCAGATTGAATCTGCACTGGGTTGCCGAGTGCGCGAGTCTATGGGTATCGGCGATATTTCCCTGTCGGTGTGGGCCGAAGACGACGACGGCAATGGCATGAGCTTTATGGCCAGAGACTTCGTTCATGTGGAGCTGATTGACAGTGACTCTGGACAACCCATTCCATGGGTTGATGGTGCTCAGGGTGAGTTGGTCTATACGGCACTGCAGCGCCAATCGATGCCGTTGCTACGCTTTAGAAGCCGCGATCATGTGGTGGTCAATATGACCGAAAATCCCACTGGTCGAACCGGTCCGCGAATCAGATGTATTGGCCGCACTGACGATATGTTGATCGTGCGTGGGGTTAACTTCTTTCCGACGGCACTGCGTTCAGTGTTGCAAAATCACGAGCAGGCTGTATCGGGAATGTTTCAGGTTCAGCCCTCCGCAAAAGGCGTGTCACAGCCGTCTCCACTGCCTATATCGATTGAGCTAGGTAAGGGGGTGGAGCTGCCTCCGGCCGGTCTTGGCGATAGCATCAAACGTGAAATCAGAGAACGTCTGTTAGTGACCTCGGATATCACGTTGGTGAAATACGGGTCCATGCCCCGGGAAACCTACAAATCAAAATTGGTCGACTACAGCAATGCGATATAACACCGCCGCCGTTTGTTAACGCGGCGCCCAGCCCTGGGAATCTACTCAGATAGCTCGATTATCTCACCAGGCTATCGCCAGCTGCCGATGATCTGGGCAAGATTGCCATGGGTCGACTGCTGCGCTCGGTGATTGCAGATAAATAGCCTGGTTTCGCAACCGATANTCACTCCCTTTGCCAGCGTCTTGAGGTAGACTCTGCGCTCTTTGCTAAGCAGCTAAGCAGCTAAGCGGTTCTCTGTGATTGATGCCCTGAGCCTGATGTGTAGAACAAATATCCTGCACCAGTGTTGGATGATCAGCTAAGCTCAATCCATAGAACCGCGAGCCAGTGGTGCATCCCAGTAGCTAATCCCAACCCTATTACATCCTATGCGCGCTAAAGTCCTGTTTTTGATCCTGATCGGTTACTCGCTGCAGTCCAGTTGCATGGCGCTGTCGCTGTCCAAGCTGCCGTTTGTCGCCAGTGATATCAGTATTCTGTTACAGGGCAATAAGCCGTTGCAGGCGATACTGGTTGGTGAATTGAGCCACCAGCGCGCGACTAACCGCCAGCTACAGCAATATCTCAAACCCAATAAAATTGCCCGCTATGAAAGTCAGCTGCTCACCGCACGCTTGCGCGCTGAAGGCTATTACGCGGCCGCGCTGAGTTTCGTCCTCAAAGAACAGATGATCATCTATTCGATTGACCCAGGCCCGCTCTATCGCATTGCGCAGCTGGACATTGAATTGCCGCCCGGTATAAGCATTGCCGATAAGCTTGTTGCCTTGCATCAGGGCGACGCACTCAATGCCACGGCTGTGCACAGCGCTGTAGCGGCGCTGCGGAACTATGTTGCCAGTGAATACTGTCTCTATAAGGTCAATGTTCGCTACAGCGCCAAGGTATTGCACGCCAGTCATTCGGCGGAACTGAAACTTATTCTAGAGGACAGTCCCGCAGTCAGTGTCGGTGAGATCAGGTTTCACGGATTGCAGACTGTGGAGGAGGACTATCTGCGCCAGCGCCTGCCGTTTAAGTCGGGTGACTGTTATAAAACCGCCGCCCTCGACCGCGCTCAGTTACAGCTGATGCAAACCAGTCTGCTGACCCGCGTCGACATTCAGCCGAACCAGCCGGTTGGTGGGCTGGTGCCAATTTCTATCCGGATTGCCGAGCGTGTGCACCGCACGCTCAGTGCCGGCATCGGGTTTCAGACTGACAGCGGCGTCGGCCTGTCCCTTGGCTGGGATCACCGAAATCTAATGGGGAGAGCCGAAAATCTCAGCATCGACAGCCTGCTGTCTGCCACTGAACAGCACCTTGAAACCACTCTTACAGTGCCACTTTTTCGTCAGCCCAATCAGAGCCTGAGCCTGTTCAATACAGCTCAGCGTATGGACAGCGATGCCTTCAATTCACAATTGGCGACTCTGGGTGCCGAGATTGCCAGAACGCTAACGCCGCGCCTGCGTGCCAGTGCTGGTGTTGAACTTGAGTTTTCCCAGGTCGAGGACAATTTTGCCGATGACAGTTTCACCTTGATCTCACTGCCCCTGTCGCTGAATTATGATCGCCGCGATAATCCGCTAGACCCGCGCCATGGCTGGGTGATGGGCGCCGTGGTTCGCCCCTATCAGGATCTTGCCGGCGCTGGCCGCGAGTTTCTCCAGTCCACAGTGGCCGCCAGCGGTTATCACAGCTTTGACCGTCTGCCCTGGCAGCCAACGCTGGCACTGCGCCTGGCCATGGGTGCGATCAGCGGTATTCGGGCCGCAGAGGTACCGGCTAATCTGCGCTTTTACTCAGGTGGTGGTGGCTCGGTGAGGGGCTATCGTTTCCAGACCCTTGGTTCAATCACTGATGGTACCCCTGATGGTGGGCTGTCATTTACCGAGCTGTCATTTGAAACTCGCGTGCGCTGGGGCGCTGATTGGGGCGCCGTGGCATTTATTGACGGCGGCTATGCCTTTGCCGACGCCTCACCGCAATTAAATGCTGAACTGCTCTGGGGTGCCGGACTGGGACTGCGCTATTACACCAGTTTTGCCCCTATTCGTTTCGATATTGGGGTGCCGCTTAACCAGCGTGCCGAAATAGACGACAGTTTCCAGATCTACATCAGCATTGGTCAGGCATTCTAATGCGCAGTCTGCTGGCGTCTGTTGTGACCCTACTCAAATATGCGCTGTCAGCCTGCTTCGCGACATTGCTGGCTTTTAGCGCGCTGATCCTAGTCGCTTTGGGCACCGAAACTGGACGTTTGCAACTCGGCCAAATCGCGCTGGCGCAGCTCAACGCCGGTGATGAGCTACAAATTCATGTCGACGATCTGCGGCTGCCCAGTCTCGCTGAATGGCATCTGGCCGAACTGCTGGTCGAACGCGATGGCCAAGTGCTGCTGCATATAGAAAACCTGTCTCTGCACTGGCGGCCGCTGGCGCTGTTTAGCCAAAAGTTAATTGTCGAGCAACTGCAGATCGAAAGGCTGCGCCTCAACAGCAGCGCGCCCGAGCAACCAGCGACCACTGCGGCTCCATTTAACGGCCTTTCTATGCCGTCGCCGCTGCAGTTTATTGGCCTTGAGAGGCTGATAATTGGACACCTCGAGAGTGCCGCCCTGCCCGGAACTAGACTGTTTGGCGAGCTGCTGTGGCGCGCCGGACAGCCACTGCAGCTGGTGTTAAATGCCAGCACTCTTGAGCCCTATCTCGGTCACCCGCTTAGCGCCGCCGCGAAGCTTGAGCTGGCGGAGGATTTGTCGCTGTGGCGGTTGGACTATTTGGATCTGCTAATTGACAGCGAGCGCGGGCAGCACATCAGTGGTGCTTTGCAGGCCGGGCAGTTGGATTTCACTGTTAGCTTGCAGCGCTTTCCCATCGACCTGCTGGCACAGCTACCGCAGGTGCAAACCGCTCATCCGGCGGTCGCAGAGTTCTTCAGTCAGGGCCCCCATCAGACAGAGGTCAGCGCCACGGCCAATATTGGCGGCAGCTTGGCGGTGCCAAGCGTCAAAGGGGAGGTCAAGCTTGAGGGCCACTACAATCAGAGCCCCTTGAGCCTGCATCTGCTGGCTGAGGGACGCGCTGATCAGCTGCAAATTGAAAAGCTTGAGGGCCAACTGATGGGCGCCAATCTCAGCGCCAAAGGTGCGCTCAATGGCGATGGCAGTGCCGCGCTCGCGCTGCGTGTCGAGCACCTGGTGCTGGAGAGATTGCGCGATTTGAATGTGCCGCTTCCCGACAGCCTCGAGGGCGAAATTGTGCTGGCAGAAGGGCAGCTGCACGGACCGCTCAGCGATCCTCTCGGCGACTTGCGGTTGGTCGGTCGCGGCAGTTATCAGCAGCAGCAACTCAGTCTCGAAGGTCGTCTGCGCAAAACCCCAGGTCGCATGCTGATCGACAACCTGCAGCTGACTGCCGACCTAGGCATCGCCTCGCTGCAGGGTGCCATCGAACTTGACAGCCTGGCCGCAGATCTGCAGATAAGCCTAACCGATGCTTCGCTGGCGCTGTTGGCTCTAGCCGGCACAGAGCTGCCTGCGGATCTGAGTGGACAGGTTAATGCTCAGCTGGGCCTTGTCGGGCTACTGAGCAAACCTACGCTAAGGGGTGAGCTGAGGGTGGCGGGGCAGTATTTGGCTATGCCGTTTAACCTGCACGCCAAGGGCACCTCGGATGGCCAGCAAAGCCATCTCGAGAGCCTTGAGCTGAGACTGTTTGATAAGCCGACTCTGGAGCTGGCGGGGGACTACTCTGCGGCCCAGTTTGACCTCTCAATGCAGCTCAATCAGTTGCCTGCGGAGCTTCTTCATGCCGCCGGCTTGGAGTTGCCCGAGGGCCATTTTCAGGGTCTGCTAAGACTCTCAGGCTCGCCACAACAGCCGCAGCTTAACGGTGACCTGCAGTTTGCTACACAGCTGCCAGTGCTTGATGATCAGGGCGAAGAGCAACTCGCCAATTGGCTTTGGCAGCTGCGGGTGGCAACCGAGCAGCAGAGCCTCAGGCTAGTTTCGCGGTTTCAGCGCAATAACAGCACCCCTGGCGAGTTGATCTTGGCGCTGCCGCTGCAACCCTATTTAGGCTATCTGTCACAGCCGACTCAGGGCACCGATCTGCCGCTTGCCCTGTCGCTTGAAGGGCTCCTCGATCTCGAGTCATTGTCATTTTTAATTGATCAGGATATACAGCGTCTGCAAGGTCGAGTGCAGGCTGATTTAAAACTCGGGGGAACCCTCGCCGAGCCGATGATTGAGGGCTATCTGGAGCTGGTTGGGGGTGCCTATAAAAATCATCTCAGTGGTACAGAAGTGCATGAGATCGGCTGTCGTTTAGGCGCGGCAATATCTGCTGCGCAACATGTCAGGCTGGTCGTGGAGCGCTGTGTCGGGCGCGATGGCAGTTCGGGCAGCTACGTTGTAGAGGGTGATGTAGAGCTGCCCAGCCAGTCTAACAGTGGGGCGATCAACCTCAGTTTGCACTCGCAGCAGGCCAATTTTATTCGCCGCTCTGATATCGAAAGTGAAGTCACAGGTGATCTGCGGCTGAGGGGGGATTTTACACAGTTGAAGCTGTCGGGTGCTTTGGATCTGTCGCCCTTTACCGCCGTGCTTGGGGATTCATTGTCCAGTGCCGTCCCCGCCCTCAAGGTGGAGGAAGTGTTTGCCCAAGCCGATGCGACGCAGTCTGCGGCGGCGCCATTTCTGCTGCCGGCGATCAGCGTCGACCTGGCGATTAGTGCAAGCCAGCAAGCCTACCTGCGCGGCCGCGGTTTAGAGGCGGAATTACGCGGCCAAATTGTTCTCAAAGGTGATCTCGAGGCACTTCAGTACGAGGGCCAATTTAAAACTGTGCGCGGTGTCTTTGAGTTGTTTGGCAAGCAGTTTAGGTTGCAAAAAGGTCAGGTGAGTTTTGCCAACAACAGTATCGCTATGGATATTTCAGGTAGCTATAAAAAGGGCGCGCAACAGATTGATGTGGGGATTTCGGGCACTCCGGATGACATAGATATTAGCCTGTCTGCGGTTCCGACCCTGCCTGAAGATGAAATTATCGCATTTATTATTTTTGGTAAATCCCTGGATACCATTTCACCGATTGAAGCACTGCAGTTAGCCGCGGCGGTTCAGAGTCTACGCAGTGGCAGCAGTCGGACATTTGATCCCATAGGTTCAACCCGGCAACTGCTCGGCGTCGATAGCTTAAATATTGGCAGCGGCGCAGGGGCCAATGGCGAGACCGGTTTAAATCTGGGGGTCGGCAAATACCTCAATGAAAAAGTCTACCTGGAGGTTGAGCGCACCCCTAACCCCTCGCAGCCCTGGAAAGGCAATATCACCATTGAGCTGGCGCCGAACATAACCCTGGAGAGTTCCACAGGCGGTGAGGCGGGCGTGGGTAGCGCGCAGTTGCGCTGGAAGCGCGACTATTAAACGGTGACTCAGTGACGCTGTTGGTCCTGTTATTTAGATCGTTCACCTCACAGAGCTGGATCTGATTTCTTCAAAGCTTGAATATAGATATCTAAAAACTATAAAAAAGCGGGTAAATTTTATCAAACTCTCTTCAATCTTAAGATCACTGATCGCTATTTGCCTAGTCCCTTTTACGCTTACCTCCTGTGGCGGAGGCGGCGGTTCAGCCTCGGCTCCGAGCTCGACTCCAGCGCCAGTGGAGACTGTTGTGGAACCACCAACGCAGCCAGATGAGCCTGTTGCCGTGACCGACTTAACCGGCAATAGCAGCCCGGAAAGCTACGCTGGTTACAGTTTGCTCTGGTCGGACGAATTTTCCGGCAGCGCTCTGGACGACTCAAAGTGGGGCTATGATATTGGCGGCGATGGCTGGGGCAATAACGAGTTGCAGTACCACGGCACTGAGAATGCCAGTGTTGAGGGGGGCTACCTGATTATCGAGGCGCGCAAAGAAAGCTTTGGTGGCCGTAGTTATATCTCATCGCGAATCAACACCAAGGATAAATTTAGTTTTAAATATGGTCGTGTGGATATTCGCGCCGCTTTACCTGAAGGCAAAGGTCTGTGGCCAGCGCTGTGGATGCTGGGTCAAAATTTCTCTACTGTCAGTTGGCCCTATTGCGGTGAGATCGACATTATGGAAATGGTCGGCGGCAATGGCTTGGAAAATCGCACAGTGGGCACCGCTCACTGGAATAATGGCGGCGTTTACGAGTCTAATGGCACCACTAAGAAGCCCTATGCTCCAGTATCCTATGGCGATAACTATTCCTTGTCTGGCACTGAAACCCTGGCCAATGCCTTCCATATTTTCGGCCTCACATGGACCCCGGACAGCATTACCTGGTATATAGATGGCGTGCAATATCACACCATGGCGATCGATAGCGGTGCCAGTTTGTCTGCGTTTCAGAAAGACTTTTTCCTTATCTTCAATGTTGCTGTAGGGGGTGACTGGCCGGGTTCACCGGATGCCAACACGGTATTTCCACAGCGTATGCTGGTTGACTACGTGCGAGTGTTCCAGCAGAACTAACCAAAGCTTGCCTCACAAATACCCGCTATGTCGCGCTCTTTCGGAATGCGTCATAGCTGCGCGGTGCCATGCCTGTTATCCTCAGCCTGACAATAAAAAGCACAATAAAAAGTCCCCCATAATAAAAACTATAAAGAGGAACAGGCCATGCGCACAAAGGCTGCCGCATCCATATTCGCCCTGATATCATTCTGTCTCACCGCTCATCTAGCTATCGCTGATCAAACGCCAGAGCCACTTAAGTCTCAATCAGCCAATACAGAACCCATGCAAGGCGTACCTCCGGCGCGCAACTCCCAAGTCACCATGCACAACTTTCGCGATTACCCCATGAGCAAGTGGGCCTTCCAAAATATCGGCGCGCCACTCAACACCCTGGTGATTCCCCGTCAGGGTAATATTGTTCCCCTGCCAGGCCCATCGCAGTCTCAGCTCGGTGAAAAGCTTTTCGCTACCGCC
>JGI20152J14361_10002543_pt1 | contig 10854 bp, 10 predicted proteins | sample COG_02_FD_14361 | JGI IMG/M metagenome (IMG submission 14361)
CTTAAAATATAGTTTCAAAACTGTGCTTAAGCATTGTATTTTTGTTTCAAATATATAATGATGACAAAGTTAAGTGTAAATATTAATAAAATTGCAACATTACGTAACGCTCGTGGTGGTAATTACCCCAGTGTAGTGCAAGTTGCAAAAGATGTACAGTTGTTTGGCGCCCATGGGGTAACCATACACCCCCGGCCAGATGAGCGTCATATAAGGTACCAAGACGCCTATGATTTAAAACAGGCCGTGTCTACAGAGTACAATATAGAAGGAAATCCTATTGTTAAATTTATGGATATGGTCCTGAAAATAAAACCGACTCAGGTTACCTTGGTGCCAGATAGTATAGATGCTATTACTTCAAATGCAGGATGGGATACCATTAAACATAGAGATTTTTTGAGTGAAGTAATTTCAGAATTTAAAAGCAGCGGTATTCGCACATCGATATTTGTAGACCCCTCTCTTAAAAGGGTAGAGGGAGCCGCCAATGTTGGTGCAGACAGAATAGAGCTATACACAGAGGCCTTTGCAAAGCAATATTCTTTGGGAGATTTTGAGGCCGTATTACCATATGATGGATGTGCTAAACTAGCACATCAATTAGGGATGGGTGTAAATGCTGGTCATGATTTATCTCTAGATAATATTGCATTTTTTGCTAAAAACGTTTCTCATCTAGCAGAGGTTAGTATTGGTCATGCGCTTATCTCTGAGGCAATTTATAAGGGCTTGCAGCCTACCATTGAGGCTTACCTATCTAAACTAATATAAGGCATGGTATTGCATTCACAGATTATAGGAACCGGAACACCCTTTGTAATTCTTCACGGGTTTTTGGGAATGAGTGATAATTGGAAAAGCCTTGGAAAGAAATTTGCCGCTCAAGGATACCAAATGCACCTTATTGATCAACGAAATCATGGAAGAAGTTTTCATGATTCTGTTTTTACTTATCAGGCTATGGCTGAAGATTTGCTGCTGTATTGTGAGCATCACAAGCTAGACCAAGTGGTTTTACTTGGTCACTCCATGGGAGGTAAAACAGCCATGGAGTTTGCTGTAAAAAACCCAGAAAGGGTTTCGAAATTAATAATTGCAGATATAGCCCCTAAGGCATTATGATGAGCACCATCAAGATATATTAAGTGGTCTTGGGGTATTAGATTTTTCTATCATTAATTCAAGGGCCAAAGCCGATACGGTTTTAGCTAACCATATAAAAGAGCCAGGTGTGCGGCTTTTTTTACTTAAAAACCTCTACTGGATTGAAAAAAAACAATTAGCCTTGAGGGTTAATTTACCTGTGGTTACCAAAGAGATTTCTCAAGTAGGTAAAGCCCTTGCTATTACCGCTGTTTTTGATAAGGAAACCTTGTTTGTTCGTGGAGAAAACTCTGGATACATAACTCTTTTAGATGAAACTTCTATACAAAAACAGTTTCCTAAAAGCCAAATAAAGACCATTTTGGGCGCTGGCCATTGGTTACATGCAGAAAATCCTCAACAATTTCATCAAATTGTTGTGGATTTTTTATAACATTGCAATATAAAATGTTACAAACACCTAATAATTGCATAATTGGTAAAATTTGAGTGTTATATAAGCTATATTTATAAAAATTAATCTTTAACTAAACGTAAAAAATTATGAAAAAAGTATTACTCCTCACGGTGCTATTTCTTGCTTCAGCTGTAACATATGCTGGTGGGTATAGGGTGAGTCTTCAAGGAAACAAAGCCTTGGCAATGGGTCATACAGGGGTTGCTGTAATTAACAGCAGTGAACTTGTATTTTTTAATCCTGCTGGATTAGTGTACCTAGAAAACAAATTAAGTGTATCTGTTGGTGCTCACGGTGTCCTTGCAGATGTTTCTTACCAAAACTCTGCAACAGGTGATACTGCAATGACAGAGGCTGGCCTTAGTACACCATTTTATGCATATGTATCATACCAAGCTACAGATTGGCTTGCATTTGGTTTAGGGATTTATACTCCTTACGGAAGTACTGTTGCCTATGAGGATGACTGGGGTGGATCTCACCTTGTCAATAACATAGCGCTTCAGGCTATTTTTGTACAACCAAGTGTGTCTATTAAAATTACTGACAAATTCAGTGTTGGTGGTGGACCCATCTACGCAACAGGAGCTGTTAATTTTAATAAAAACCTAACTAGAACTCTTGCAGACCTTGACGGGAACAGATCTGAGGTAACTCTTGATCAAACAGGAATTTCAAACTGGGGTTGGACCGCAAGTGCTATGTTAAAAGCTTCTGAGAGTTTAACTGTTGGTGTAAATTACCGTTCAGAAATAATTTTAAGCGCAGAAGATGGAGATGCTACCTTCGAGAACATTCCAAACTCTCCACTAACTCCATTTGCAGATACTACTTTTAATGCAGATCTGCCACTTCCTGCAGAACTTACAATGGGTCTCTCATACAAGCATAACGATTTCTTGTTTGCCTTTGATTACAACATGACGTACTGGAGTGTATATGAGTCTTTATCTGTTGATTTTGCTGATGAGTTAATTACAGACACAACACTTCTTAGAAATTACAAAGATGCATCTACCTACAGATTTGGTGTGCAGTATGAGGCTTCAGAGTCTTTCACCCTAAGAGGTGGATATTACTTTGATGAATCTCCCGTACAATCAGGCTACTTTGCGCCAGAGACACCCCGTAACGATAGTAACGGCTATACTGCTGGTTTAACATTTAAGGTAGGTGATCGCCTAGAAATTGACGCTTCTTTCTTGTATCTGCAATTTAATGAAGTAGACGCTTCTTATGATTACTTCGTTGAAGGATCTGGAGGCCCTGCCAACCTAATTAATCAGTACTCAAGTTTTGGAGGAACTTATAAATCAAGTGTATTTGTACCAGGTTTAGGTATCACTTACAAACTTTAATCTAAAAAAATCTAATTAAGATGAAAAATACTATAAAATTTATGATTGGTTTACTTGCCATTGGTTTGGTAAGTTGTGAGCCAGAATTTGAAAATGCAGTAACCGATGAAGGTTTCTACGATGCGGGAGATGCAGATTTCTCTAATTACGTAGCCCTCGGAAACTCTTTAACAGCAGGATATGCAGATGGTGCATTATTTATGTCTGGACAAAAGGATTCGTATCCAAACATTATGGCCCAGCAGTTTAGTTTTGTTGGAGGTGGAGATTTCACCCAGCCACTTACCTCAGATGATTTAGGAGGTTTGTTATTAGGAGGTCAACAAATTCTTGGCAATAGACTAGTTTTATCTGCAGATGAGAATGGAAACCCTTTTCCTGCACCTCTTGATGGAATGCCAACAACAGATGTGGTATCTAGCGAAACAGGACCTTTCAATAACATGGGAGTACCAGGAGCAAAAAGTTATCATTTAGTTACACCTGGTTACGGTTCTGTTGCTGGTGTGGCAAACGGTACTGCAAATCCTTGGTATGCAAGATTTGCAACTAGTGAGTCTTCTACAGTACTTGCAGATGCAGCTTCATTAAACCCAAGCTTCTTTAGTTTATGGATTGGAAACAATGATATTCTAGGATATGCTACCTCTGGTGGATCTGGTGTTGATCAAACAGGAAATCTAGACCCATCTTCCTATGGAGGTAATGATATTACAGACCCTAACGTATTTGCAGCGGCATACAGTGCTCAAGTAGATGCACTTGTAGCTGGTGGCGCCAAAGGAGTTTTATTAAACATTCCAGATGTAACATCTATTCCCTACTTTACAACTGTGCCAGCACAATCTATACCTTTAGATGCTGCTACAGCAGGTGCTGTTAATGCTCAATTCGCTCTGTATAATGGTGCACTAGGACAATTAGTGGCAGCTGGATTTATTTCTGCAGAAGAAGCTGCTTTACGTCAAGTTAATTTCAATGAAGGTATTAACTACCCAATTATGACAGATGTAGATTTAACAGATGTAACAGCAATTCTTATAGGAGGTGGTATAGATCCACAAACGGCTGCGCTTTTAGGGCAATTACGTCAGGTAAAAAGTGATGATCTTGTGGTGTTAACAGCATCTTCAGCACTAGGTTCAGTGCCAGATCCTTCAAATCCATTAGGTATTGTAGGAGTATCAATACCACTTACAAACCAATTCGTTCTTACATCAACAGAGCAAGATCGTGTTGCTACTGCTGGAGCAGCATACAATGCAATTATCGAGGGATTAGCTGCTGCTAATGAGCTTGGATATGGAGACATGAAATCTGCCTTGGCAGATGTTGCTGCAAATGGAGCTGCTTATAATGGAGGATTATTAACATCAACCTATGTTACAGGTGGTGCCTTCTCTTTAGATGGAGTNCATCCAACTCCAAGAGGTTATGCATTTACTGCAAATACAATTATTGATGTAATTAACACAACCTANAACGCTAGTATTCCAAAAGTGGATATTGGCACCTACGGAACTGTTACTTTGCACAACAATTAAGTAGCACACAATACAATTCAAAAAACCCCAGATAGAATTTCTATTTGGGGTTTTTTTATGCGCTAATATCTTGTGAAGATAGTCTTCTATTAACCCAATAATATAATGGTTTTATTGTATCCTGAAGGTAATTACAGGCATGTTAGCGTGATTTACTAGATCTTCGCTTATGCTGCCATTAAAGAAGTGAGAAAGCCCCCTTCGACCATGAGTACTTGTGCCAATAAGTTTGGCACCTTTCATCTTCGCAAATTGCAAAATACCATCTTCTACAGAGAAGGCGTTGTGTATATTAATGGTGTGATTTTCTTGTTTAGAATCTTTAATAAAATCTTGCATAAGACTATTTGCCTGTTCTGTAGTTTTAAACCCTGCAGGCGTGTTTACGTATAGTAAGTGCATTTGGGCGTCCATGGCTTTTGCAAATTTTTGTGCCTGAGTGAAACTCCAACGGCTCTCCTCTCCAAAATCTGTAGCAAAAACAAAATCTTTGATATTAAAATCTGTATGCTCATTTTTTATCACCAAAACAGGTATGTTGGCAGTACGCACTACTTTTTCTGTATTACTTCCTATAAACAGCTCTTTAAAGCCGTTAGCGCCATGAGATCCCATGACAATTAGATCAATGTCTTTTTCTTTCACAGTTCTATTAATATCACTGTAAATTTCATCATGTCCAATTGCTTCATGAATTTCAATTGGGCCTAGATAGTCTTTTTTTAAAAGCACTTCAAAGCTTTTTTCTGCCAGTTTAATAAAGTATAGAGACTCTGGCATGCTTGCATTGTTTTGCACGCCTCGAATTTGAGTTGGCATGTCTAATGAGTGTAAAAGATAGATTTCACTATTGTGTTTGGTTGCAATCTCTACAGCTACTTTTAATGCATTTTCTGCTTGTGATGAAAAATCTGTTGGAACAAGGATGCGTTTCATAGGCTGTATATTAATATTAATAGAATTTTCTCACATGAAGATACAAAAAAATAATGTGCCCTGCTAAGGTTTTTTAATTTCAAATAAAGTACTATATTTGCACAGAAATTAGGATGAAAAAAGGAGGGGACAGCTAGTCCCCTCTTTTTATAACCAAAATTTAATGAGAGAAAAAGTAACCCAATTGTTAAATGAAGCATTAAAAGATCATAGTCATTTGTTTTTGATTGATCTTGACATTGCCTCAGATAATAAAATTGCCGTCATTATAGATGGTGATAAAGGGGTAAGAGTAGAAGATTGTATTGCAATTAGTAGGGCTATAGAGCATAATTTAGACAGAGAAGAGGAAGATTTTTCTCTAGATGTGCTTTCTGCTGGGGTTTCAAGACCTCTTTCTATGCCAAGACAGTACAAGAAAAATCTAGGTAGAAATCTCAAGTTAACAACAACACAGGGTCAAACCATAGAAGGTAAGATTACCCACACAACAGATACACAGGTAACCCTAGAGTGGAAAGCTCGGGAGCCCAAACCTGTTGGAAAAGGAAAAGTAACGGTTCAAAAACAAGCGGTACTTCCTTACACAGATATTACAGAAGCAAAAGTTATGGTAACATTTAATTAAAATGATATGGAAAATTTAGCGTTAATTGATTCGTTTTCAGAATTTAAAGACGATAAACAGATTGATAGAGTAACCCTAATGGCGATACTTGAAGATGTTTTTAGAAATGCTCTAAAGAAAAAATACGGCAGTGATGATAATTTTGACATTATTGTAAATCCAGATAAAGGAGATTTAGAGATTTGGAGAAACAGAGTGGTAGTTGCAGATCAAGATGTGATGGATCCTAACGAGGAAATATCGTTGACAGAGGCCAGAAAAATCGAAGATGATTTTGAAGTTGGCGAGGACGTGTCTGAGGAAGTGAAGCTAATGCAGTTAGGGCGTCGTTCTATCTTGGCACTTAGACAAAACTTGATTTCAAAAATACATGAACATGATAACACCATTATCTATAAGCAATTTAAAGACTTAGAGGGTGATATTTACACCGCAGAGGTACATCACATACGTCACAGAGCAGTGATCTTACTAGATGATGAAGGAAACGAGATTATCTTGCCAAAAGACAAGCAGATCCCTTCAGACTTTTTTAGAAAAGGAGATAATGTTCGTGGAATTATTGAAAGTGTTGAGTTAAAAGGAAACAAGCCTGCCATTATTATGTCACGCGCAAATCCTGTATTTTTGGAGAAATTGTTTGAACAAGAGATCCCAGAGGTATTTGATGGCTTAATCACGGTTAAGAAAGTAGTGCGTATTCCTGGAGAAAAAGCGAAAGTAGCCGTTGAGAGCTATGATGATCGTATAGATCCTGTTGGTGCCTGTGTGGGTATGAAAGGCTCTAGGATACACGGTATTGTTCGTGAATTAGGGAATGAAAATATTGATGTAATTAATTACACCACAAACCTAAATTTATTTATAACCCGCGCTTTAAGCCCTGCTAAGGTTACTTCAATAAAAATTAATGAAGAGACTAAGCGTGCTGAGGTAATTTTACGTCCTGAGGAGGTAAGTAAAGCAATTGGTCGTGGAGGACACAATATTAGACTTGCAGGTCAATTAACAGGGTATGAAATTGATGTGTTGCGTGAAGGAGCAGAGGAAGATGTAGAGTTAAGCGAATTTAGTGATGAAATCGATGAGTGGATCATTGCAGAATTTCACAAAATAGGCCTTGACACAGCCAAGAGTGTATTAGATTATGATTTTAATGACCTAGTGAAACGTACCGACCTTGAGGAGGAAACCATACAAGAGGTTATCAATATATTGAAAGAAGAATTTGCCGAGTAAGATACATAGTAGTATTTTTATCATCAAGATTCAAAAGTAGTTAAAAGAACAGACAAGCATTTTTATGGCTGAAGTAAAATCGATACGACTCAATAAAGTACTTAAGGAGTTTAACATCTCTCTAGACCGTGCTGTAGATTTTTTAAAATCTAAAAGCATAGAGATAGAGGCACGCCCCACTACAAAAATTTCTGACACAGAATATAGACTCTTGTCAGAAGGCTTTGCAAAGGACAAAGAGAAAAAAGTAGAGTCCAAAGAAGTAGGTGAAGAGAAACGTAAAGAGAAAGAAGAGCTCTTTAATGATCGTGAACGTGAACGCGAAGAGCAGGAGAAGCGCAAAGCCGAGGCAGATGCTGCCGCAAAAATTGCCGCTGAGGCGCTCGCGGCAGAAAAAGCTGCTGCTGAGGCTGCACAGAAAGTTATTGAAGCAAAAGCAACTCTTAAAGGCCCTAAACAAGTTGGTAAAGTTGACCTTGATATCAAGGGTAATGTAAAAGCAAAGCAAAAAGAAGTTGTATCCTCAGAAATATCTGATGATAACCAGGATGCCAAACCATCAAAAGTAGATACAGGTGCTTCGGCCTCTAAAAAAGCTGCAACCCCACTTGATAAAGAGGCTGCAAAAGCAGTAAAAACAAAAAAAGACACCCCAGCTACAAAAGAGGAGGAACAAGCACCAGTAGTCCCTGAAGAGTCTGTGACTACTCAATATAAAAAATTAAATGGTCCAAACTTTACAGGACAGAAAATTGATTTAACTCAATTTAACAAACCAGAAAAGAAAAAACCAGCTCCAGGAGCTCCAGGGGATAAAAAAGGACGTAGACGTCGTATCACCAAAGAGGCTCCAAAAGGAGGTGCTCAATCAAACACCAGAGAGAAAAGAGGTCCAGTTAGAAGAGCGGTTCAAAGAGCCAATGTTCCAAAAACAGAGCCTACCGAAGAAGACATACAAAAACAAGTAAGGGAAACCTTAGAGAAACTTAAAGGAAAGTCTTCTAAAGGAAAAGGAGTAAAATATAGAAGAGAGAAACGTGATATTCATCGTCAGAAAACAGAAGATGAGTTAGCACAACAAGCCATAGATAATAAAGTCTTGAAAGTGACTGAGTTTGTTACTGCCAGTGAGGTAGCTACCATGATGGATACCCCTGTAACAGGAATTATATCTGCATGTATGTCTTTGGGTATGATGGTAACAATGAATCAACGCCTTGATGCAGAAACAATTTCTATTGTTGCAGAAGAGTTTGGTTATGAGGTAGAATTTATTACTGCAGATATTGAAGAATCTATACAAGAGGTAGAAGATGCTCCAGAAGATTTACAAGCAAGAGCTCCTATTGTAACGGTTATGGGTCATGTAGATCATGGTAAAACATCATTGCTTGATTACATCCGTGAAGAGAATGTAATAGCAGGAGAATCTGGAGGAATCACCCAGCATATCGGCGCCTATGGCGTTGAGCTGCAAGATGGTCAAAAAATGGCTTTTCTTGACACACCAGGTCACGAGGCCTTTACAGCCATGCGTGCAAGGGGTGCTCAAGTAACGGATTTAGCTATTATTGTGGTGGCGGCAGATGATGCCATTATGCCTCAAACAAAAGAAGCAATTAGTCACGCACAAGCGGCAGGAGTACCTATTGTATTTGCAATAAATAAAATAGATAAGCCAGATGCTAATCCAGAAAAGATAAAAGAACAATTAGCACAAATGAATCTTCTTGTTGAAGATTGGGGTGGTAAGATACAATCTCATGATATTTCAGCAAAAACGGGAGCAGGTGTGCCAGAATTGTTAGAGAAAGTTTTATTAGAGGCCGAACTCTTAGAGCTTAAAGCCAATCCAGATAAACCTGCAAACGGAACCATAGTTGAGGCATTCTTGGATAAAGGACGAGGATATGTATCCACTATCTTAGTGCAAGGTGGTACTCTTAAAATTGGAGATTATGTACTAGCGGGTCAACACAGTGGTAAGGTAAAAGCCATGCAAGATGAAAGAGGTAAAAAAGTAAAGCAGGCAGGGCCTTCCACACCAGTTTCTATTTTAGGTTTAACAGGAGCACCTCAAGCAGGAGATAAATTTAATGTTTTTGATGACGAGCGTGAAGCAAAAGACATTGCCAGTCGTCGTACTCAATTACAGCGAGAACAATCTGTACGTACGCAACGTCATATCACTTTAGATGAAATTGGACGTCGTATCGCTCTTGGAGACTTTAAAGAACTTAATATTATTTTAAAGGGTGATGTTGATGGATCTGTAGAGGCATTGACAGATAGCCTACAAAAATTATCCACCGAAGAGATACAGGTAAATATTATACATAAAGCCGTTGGTCCAATCACAGAAAGTGATGTGTTATTGGCCTCAGCTTCAGATGCTATTATTATTGGGTTTAATGTAAGGCCAATGGGTAACGCAAGGCAAATTGCTGATAAAGAAGAAATAGATATCCGTACCTATAGTATTATCTATGCAGCTATTAATGATCTTAAAGATGCCATGGAAGGAATGTTGTCTCCAGAGATGAAAGAGGAGATTACAGGAACTGCAGAGATACGAGAAACCTTCAAGATTTCTAAGGTAGGAACCATTGCGGGTTGTATGGTAATCACAGGTAAAATTATTCGCAACGCAGGAATACGCTTAATTCGTGAAGGGGTTGTAATATACACCGGAGAGTTAGACAGTCTAAAACGATTTAAAGACGATGCTAAAGAAGTTGCTAAAGGATACGATTGTGGTATGCAAATTAAAAACTACAACGACATCAAACAAGGTGATGTTATAGAAAGTTTCCACGAAGTAGCCGTGAAGAAAAAACTTAAATAACAGCAAGCACAACACTAATTTAAAATAAAAAAGCCGCCAGATTTATATATAAATCTAGCGGCTTTTTTTGCAAGCTATATTATTTTTTTTCAAGCACAAAAGCGCCAGAAAACGCTCTTTTGATTTCAATTAATGCCCTGTCTGCCTGAATTCTTGTGGCAAAATTTCCTGCCCATACTTTATAGTTTGGGGTTTCATACTCTATAGATGCAGGCCATAAAGAGTAGGTCTTTCTGTATTTTTTTAGGGTAGTTTTTGCCCTCTCGTTGTTTCCATAAAATAACTGGATGGTATAGCCCCGATCCATTTTGTTGTCACTTTCTAACTTCTTTTTTATGGTGAGTAAATCATCTATTTGGGTGTCAGCATTTATGGTTACAATACCAGATTGGGCAAAAGAGTTTTGTGTTAAAAAAACAAGTAAAATACTGATAATAAATAGGTTAAATGTGTTGCGGTTTTTCATAGAATAGGGTTGGTATTACAAATGTACAAGAGTTTCTGTTGTTGAAGTATAAATTTATTATTTAGAACAATTATAAATTAAGATTATACAAAATAATTAGATTTCAAATTTCGTCTTTATGTAGTATTTTTGCACAGTTATTTATGGCATCGTAAAGGGCTTATTTTTTAAGGTAAATTACTAACCAATTACGTGCCAAACTATTGACGAAAATTAACATTAGTATGCAAAAGGTGAATTTAAGAAGACTTTCCTCAATTTTGTCAGTAGTAAC
>JGI20152J14361_10002546_pt1 | contig 10837 bp, 9 predicted proteins | sample COG_02_FD_14361 | JGI IMG/M metagenome (IMG submission 14361)
TTGTGCGGCGTTTTCCTCGAGCAACAGATCACTCATGCCAAGGATGGCATTAAGGGGGGTTTTAACCTCATGGCTGAGTCGACTTACAAACGCCTGGCGGCCGGTATCCTGTGCATCCTGATCACTTGAAAAGGTAGGGCTCTTTGCTTGGTTTGCCAGACTGACGGACTGCAGGGCGGTTTGGGCCTCGGTCACTTTTTCTTGCCGCAAGATTTCTGAAAGCCGTACGGCTGTCATATTGGCAACGGTTGATAAGAACTGAACGTGCCAGTCCTTGAAGTAGGATGGGTCGGGATGCTCGGAGTCGATGATGCCAAGCACGCGGTCTTCAAACATAATCGGGACAGAAATTTCAGAACATCGAGGTTGATCATCAACCAGGTACCGAGCGTCTTGCGTTGCATCCTCTACGACAAGTACTTTTTTAAGAAGTGCAGCGGTACCAACGATTCCTTTTCCTAAAGGAATCGCAATGGGATTGCTGATTTCTCGACCAATTGGATTTTTGGGCCCGAATGCGGCGCGTTGAATGAGGTGATCGCTGCCAATCGGCAGCAAATAAATGACGCAATCTTCTAAATCGAGCGCTTTGATGATGCGATCAATAATCAACCAGAGAATGTCGTCAAGGTCATTCTGGTTGAGTATTTCTGCTGCAAAATCAGCAATAAGGGTGAGCTGTTGCTCTGGAGGTAGCGCCATTTTTGGTGCTCCGCGCAACGCCCAGGCCGGTTACGGCTACCCGGGCGTTGTTGTCGGATGCTAAATCGACTCAATCAGATTCTTGAGCGCATCGCAATGGTTTATGCGTTCCTGACTGGTAGTGCCCAGAAAAGACACGTTCAGCGAGGTCACGCCGTGTTCCTTGAGCGCGACCAATCTGTCCTTGACAAAACCGGGCGAGCCAACGAGCGACGTTGCATCCAGGTAGGATTGGGGTATTGCGGCTTCAGCTTCTGATTTACGACCAGAGAGGTACAGTTCTTGGATGGCTTCGGCTTCCGCTTCGTAGCCGTATTTTCGAAAGACTTGGTTGTAAAAATTTTTGTCCTTCGCGCCCATTCCGCCGACATACAGCGCAATCCCAGATCGTGACATGTCGCGGTAGGACTCAAGGTTGTCGCCAATCGCGACGGCGCCGCCCGCATAGATGTCGAGTGGTGGGCGGCCTGGGTCTCGTTTTTTCTGGCCAGCGCGTAGGGCATCGCCCCAGACCGCGTCGGCGCCTTCGGCCATAAAGAAGGCCGGTAGCCAGGCATCGGCCATCTCGGCGGTCATCTCAACACTCTTTTCACCGAGGGTTGCTAAAGCAATAGGGATTTCTTCCCGATACGGGTGGTTGATGATTTTTAGGGGGATACCAAGGCCTGTGCCCTGATCCTTAGGTAGCGGGATCTGGTACTTCTTGCCCGCATAATTCAATTTGTCTTCTCGCAGCCAAACATTACGACAAATTTCAACAATTTCTCGAATTCGAGTCACAGGCGCGTCATAGGGCACGCCATGAAAACCCTCAATAACCTGGGGGCCCGATGCGCCTAGGCCGAGCATGAATCGACCGTTTGAGAGCTCATCGAGACCGGCGGCCGTCATCGCGAGGAGCGATGGTGTGCGGCTGTAGATATTTAAAATGCCACTCGCGATCGTAATGCGCTCGGTCTTGGCTGCAAGGTAACCCATCGCGCTCACAGCATCGAAAGAATAGGCTTCTGGAACCCAAACGACATCCAACCCTGCTTTTTCAAGCTCAACAATTTCTTGGCTTGCGCCACCAAACCCATGGGCGTAACTCATCAAGGTTGAAATTTTCATCGTAATTTCTCCGTTGTTTTTACATCGTGATCTTTAAAATCGAAGAGCCGGCGTTGGTAATATCCAAGGCTCACCGCTCGCGCCACATAGTAAATCATGAGTGCGAGCCAAAGGCCATGATTCTCAAGGGATTGGGTGAGCCACCAAGCCGCTAAGTACACCAATAGTGACACCATCATGGCAGTCCGCATTTCCGAGGTCTTGGTCGCTCCGATAAAGAGTCCGTCATAAATATAAGCGGCAAAAGAGATCAGGGGTGTCGCCACCATCCAAAGACTGAACCGCGTCGCCTCGGTGATCACCTCTGGACTATTCGTCAACAGCCACATCATCCAGGGTGACAGAAAAAGGAATCCAATGCTGAGCGCAAAGGCTAACAAGCCGCCGTTGATGAACGCGGCTCGAATGATGTCGTCTGCCGCGCGGCGATCGCGCTTGCCGTGTGCTTCCCCCATGATGGACTCGCTTGCAATTGCGAACCCATCGATAAAAAAAGCTGAGAAGGTCACAAACTGCATCAAAATCAGATTGGCGGCGAGGGACAAGTCCCCGAGTCGAGCCCCTTGGTCTGTGAACCAGGCAAAGGCAAAAATTAAGCACAGCGTGCGAATCATAATGTCTCGGTTTACCCGGAAAAGCGCTGTGACGGCCTCCAACGCAAAGATTTGAGCGGGATTGAAAGGCCCTTTAAAGAATTTGAAATGGCGCGACAGAATCCAAAACCCGGCGATGAGCGTCACAGCTTCAGCAATCAAAGTTGCAACGGCGACGCCCTCGACAGACCATTCGAGCAGGACCACAAAAACAAGATCCAAGATGATATTGGTGATATTGAGAATTAACTGTAGGACCAGAACATAGCGTGATGCCTGTTGTCCCAGCAGGTACCCCATCATGGCAAGCAGCATTAAGTGCAGAGGCGCGCCCCAGATTCGAATTTGATAATAGGTGGCTGCGGCACCTTCCACGCCGGAACTCGCACCGGTCGTTGAGAAGATGAGGCTGGCAATGGGTTGCTGCAGGAGGCACAAAAACAGCCCTAAAACGACTGCGAGCAGTAGGCTACGGCTGAGGTGATCACGGATAGCCGCAGGGTCGGCGCGCCCTTTGGCTTGCGCCACCAGAGCGGTTGTCCCCATCCTAAGAAAGCCAAAGCCCCAAAAAACGAGATTAAATATCATCGCGCCTAACGCTAATGCGCCAAGGAGTTGGGGTTCACCGAGCTGGCCAATGACGGCGGTGTCGACCATCCCAAGTAACGGTGTCGCCAAATTGGCAAGAATGATTGGCCCGGCAATTTGATAGAGTCGCCGGGTGATGGTGTCGGACCGGTTCATTGCGCCTCGGCAGCTTTCAGCGTGTGATAGCTCTGATGAATGCGGGTATATGTGGTGAGGCAGCACATCAATCCAAAAATAACACCGAAAAGGTTAAAAAAGCCTGGCATGAGGCAAATGGCGGCAATGAAGAGCAAGGTTTCGGTGCCTTCGGTCAGCCCGCCTAGAAAATAAAAGGACTTCGGTTGTGGCGTTGCGGGTGCAAGCTGCACGCGATCAGCAAAAATGGCCATCGCCAGAAAGCTGCTACCGGTGCCGATGAAGCTAAAGATTACGAACGCCGCGACCAGTGCAAAGCTTTCATCGAACAGGGCAAAACTAAACACAACCCCAGCGTAAATAATGAAATCGAAAACGATGTCGAGGTAGCCGCCTGCCATCGTCGGGCGGCCGCAGCGGGCGAGTGCGCCGTCCAGGCCATCCAGGGTGCGATTGAGCGCAAATAGCGCAAGTCCGAGCAGGGGCTGGCCCAGCGCAATCAGGATCATGGCGAGTAGCCCTGCAATGAACCCAACGAAGGTGACCTGATCAGCGCGCACCTTGCTTCGGTGCAGCGTCGCCGCCATTTTGTTCAGCAGGGGGTCTACGAGGGGTCTTGTGACGTGATCCAGCATGATCATCTCCGAGTCAGTTCGACGCAGCATGAACAGCCCGCGCAGGCGAGTCAATTGCTTAAAGCGCAGGCTGTTATACTCCCCCGGATGAGATTTTTAATTGGAACTTATACCGATCAAACGGACTCAGCCGGCATCTATGTTATTGACAATGGCCAGGATGACCGATTTGAGGTTTTGGCGCAGGCAACGATTTGGCTGCGGAACGCCTCCTACTTGATCGAGCATCCGGTGCTGCCACTTGTCTATGCGGTGAGTGAGATCGGTGAGGCGCCGGGCGGGCAGGTGGCTATTCTGCGGCAAGACGACGAAGGCCATTATGGCTTGTGGCAGATTATTGCGTCAGGCGGTTTGGATCCGTGCCATTTGAGTCTGTCGCCGAATGGGCGAACGCTGCTGATCAGCCATTACTCCAGCGGCTCGATTGCGGTGCAAGGCATCGCACCGGATGGTTCTTTCGAACCCAATCAGGTCATCGTGCGTCATGATGCGCGGCACGCGGCGGCGCAGGCGCTGGGCCGGGGGCGGCATCCGCGGCAAGCGGCGGCACATGTCCATTCAGCGACCTTTCTGAAGGACCATCAGTTTGCGGTTTGCGACTTGGGTACCGATGAGGTGCTCTTGTATGACCTCGCCCCAAATCGGTCTCTGCAAGTCACCTTGCGCCAGTGTTGGACCTTACCAGCTGGATCAGGACCCCGACATTTGGTCGCATCATCAGAGCGGTTGTATGTGATTGCCGAACTGAGTAATACGGTTTTTGTCTTGGCGAACCCACTGAGCGGTCAACCCACTATTCTGTCTTCTTTGTGTTGCCTGCCCGATACGGCAGGCGGGTTCAGTGAAGCGGCGGAGATTCATCTCGACCCGCAGGCGTCCGCGCTCTGGGTCAGTCATCGTGGGCAAGACGCCCTGGTTCAGATTCCCCTTTTAGAGGACAGGCTGTTACCGCCTCGGGCTTGGACCGATTTGGGTGCCCATCCACGGCATTTTTGGCTGTCTCATGAGACGTTGGTGATCGCGGCTAAGGATGATGACGTGGTGCGCGTGATCAGGCGGGATGCGCAAGGTCTACCGGATTTGCAAAGTGTGCAGCGTTTATCGATTCCATCCCCGGTCTTTATCCTGCCCCTGCGTCACGGCGATCGTGAGACATCCTGAAACTGCAGTTGTGTCAACGTGTAATATAATCCCTGCAATCGCATCAGCTCTGCATGGGTGCCGACTTCCCGGATTTCTCCCTGTTTCAGAACAACAATTCGATCGGCTTCTTGAATGGTTTGTAATCGGTGGGCAATCAAAATAGCCGTCCGCCCCTTCGTCAAGTGTTTCAACGCGGTTTGAATTTTTTGCTCGGTTTCAGTATCGATGCTGGCAGTGGCCTCATCCAACACTAATATTTCTGGGTCGCTCGCGAGCACCCTTGCGAAAGACAGCAGTTGACGCTGGCCTTGAGACAAATTCTGTCCGCGCTCATGAAGCGTCGTATCGTAACCCTCCGGTAAACCTTGGATGAAGTCATGTGCCTGTACCCAACGAGCTGCCTTGATGGCGTCTTCTCGAGTGATGTTTGGATTGCCCAATTGAATGTTGTCGAGCACGGATCCGGCAAAGATATGGAAGTCTTGCAGCACAACACCGACCCGGCGCCGAACGTCTGATGATCGGATGTGATTGAGGTCGATGTTATCAAGGAAAATACTTTGGTCGGGGAAATCATAGCTCCGAGTAAGCAGCCGAATTAAGGTGCTTTTGCCTGAACCGGTTGGGCCAACGATCGCAATTTTTTCGCCGGGTGCGATAACGAGGTTGAGGTTTTTTAAGATGGGTTGATTGGGTTCATAGCCAAAGGTTAGAGCTTCAAATCGAATGCCGCCGCTGAGTCGGTCGGGGAGTGCCGTCGCGACCTTGGGTTCTCGGATTTGCTCATCCCAATCCAGCGCCTGAAAGATCCGCTCAGCACTGGCCATAGCTCGAAAGATGACATTGTATTGCTCCCCCAGAACGCGGATCGGCCGGATAAACATATCGATAAACTGCGTGAACAGAATCAAGCTGCCAAGTGAGATTGTTTCTTGGATGACATCGCCGCCGCCAATCCAGAGAATCGCGGCGAGGGCCATATTGACCATGTTCTGCATGAAGGCGCCGTAACCGGTCTCCAGTTTGATCGCGGTAATTTCTTGTTGTTGATTACGTTTGTTGATGGATTTATAGAGCGAGAGATTGAGCGCTTCACGATTGCTTAATTGCACGACTTGAATACCAGACAGGTTCTCCTGAAGATTTTGATTCAATTGCGACAGGCTGTTTCGGATTTGTCGATAGATCTGCCGGGTTGCCATCCTAAAGACATAGGTCAGCAAGGCGAACACCGGTAGCGCAATTAAAAGGTAGAGGGTGAGTTCGAGATCAATCGACAGCATCAAGGCCAGGGCAATGAAAAAGGGCACAAACTCGCCGACCAATAGGCCAAGTCCCATCAACATATCAAACAGTGCTTGGACATCATTCGTGATTCGCGTCATAACCCGACCCACCGCGACCTTGTCGTAAAACGTACTGGGACGCCGCTCTAGATGGCTAAACAGATCAAGCCGAAGATCTCGCAGCGCATACATGACGGTTGTTGCGAGTGTGGTTCGGTGCCAGTGGTAGGCGATTTGGCAGAGTATCAATAGCCCGCCATAGAGCAAGCACGCCGCGGTCAACGTGGACAACTGCAGACCCTGCGCGATGATCTGAGTCAGCTGGGACAAGCCTAGGTCCGGCGCGCTCAGCCTGGGTTGCTGAATGAGCAAGCCATCGATCACGACACGGGTAATGATGACAGGCAATAAAACAGCAAGAAAAGAGGCCGTGACCACAAGGGCTAACGATATTAAAGCTGTTTTCCGATGCGGTCGCGTCCAGCCCAAGATGCGTTTGAAGTCTCGCGCACTCATGCTTTTGCCCGGCAGTTCTGCATCGAACACCGCGTGATCGCGAAGGCGGGGCGCGTTCTGATTACTGTTCAAGGTCATGTCCTTTCAGACGTTGCTTTTGCTCCAAATCGTAATAAAACCCACCCTTGGCGAGGAGTGTTTGATGGTCACCCATCTCGATCAACCGACCTTCATCTAACACCAAGATTTGGTCAGCATTGCGCGCGGTTGAAACGCGATTGGATACGATCAAGGTCGTAAGGCCTTGCCGAAGATTTTTAAGGCCCGATAAAATATGTTCCTCGGTTTCAGTGTCAACCGCTGAAAAACAATCATCCAGGACAAGGAGCGGGCTCATGCGAATGATGCCGCGGGCCAATGCGGCTCGCTGCTTTTGGCCGCCAGAAAGGGTAATCCCGCGTTCGCCGAGTATCGTGTTGAGGCCTTCCGGGAAGGCATCGATCGTGCTGGAGAGTGCAGCGACACTGGCTGAGTCGAGTATTTCACCAAGGCTGCGCTCTGGATTGTCGTACGCAATGTTGTCGCCTAGGCTATCAGCGAATAAAAAAGGATCCTGTAGCACCAGGCAAACCTTCTCTCTTAAATAGGACAGCGGATAGTCTTGGATTGGCCTTTGATCGAGCAGGATTGAGCCTGTTGTTGGCTCAAGCAGCCTCACCAAAAGCCTGAGCAAGGTCGATTTGCCCGATCCAACCCGGCCAACAATCGCGAGGGTCTGGCCTGCCTCAACGCGGAAAGAAAGCTGCGTTAGCGCATCTTTATTTTTGTTTAGATAGCGATAGCTCAGGTTTTTAACGTGAATGCTGCCGGTAAGCTCGGGATGATTAGGGCTGCCTTGGTCTGGGATTTCAGGCTCGAAGTCTAGGATCTCAAAGACGCGGGCCGTGCCTGACGCGCCGCGCTGCCACTGGGTCACAATGGTGCCGGCTTCCCGGATGGGCCAAAGAAGCAGCGCTAAGTAAGAGAAAAAGGCGGTAAAGGTCCCGATGGAAATTTCGCCAGCCTGATATAAAAAACTGCCATAGCCAAGAATGATCAAGGTGGAGCAGCCGGCGATGACCGGCATGATGGCGCCGATGGCCGAGCTGTCTCGAAACAGGGCAATGTTGTCATCGGCGAAGGTTTGGTTCGTTACGGCAAATCGTTCGATCTCTCGACGTTCTTGTGCCATGGCTTGCACCGTACGAATGCCGTTGAGATTTTGTTGCACGAACGTTGAAAGCTCAGCGAAGCCTTCCTGGGTTCGTTGTGAGCGAATGAAGATGCGCTGAGCGTAGCGGTGGGCGAAATAGGTAATCAGGGGCGCTGGAATAATCACGGCGAGGGTGAGCTGCCAAGACAAGCTCAGCATGAAAAGCAGGCCAACGATGGCGGTGAAGACCAGGACCATGGTGGTTCGGGAAGTGCCCGCAACCAACTCTCGAACGCGGGTGATGTCGTTAATCGCACGCGCCATGAGGTCGCCGACGGGGAAATCACCATAAAAATTGGGCCCTTGGCGCTGTAAATGCGCATACAAACGGTTGCGAAGATCGAAGGCTACGTAGACGCCGATTCGCCTGATCAAAATACGACTGATAATGGTGACAACGATTTGCGCGACCACACAAAGGGCTATCGACAAGGCGATCGGGCCGATGAGGTTCGTGAGCACCTCGTTGCTATGGTCATTGCGAGATGCGTCCGCTAGGGCATCGATGCCTTGTTTCAGGAAATAAGGGATGGCCGCTTCAAAGAGTCTCGCGGCGAGCAGTCCAAGCATGCCGCCCCAGAAGGCCCAGGCGTGTTGTCGCAGATACGGCGCGAGGCGGCGCAGGGTCATCATGATGGTCATAACGCGGGTTTCAGGTCTCGTGCGGTTTTCGGCGGCTTGAGTCATTGATACTAGCTCAATTGCGCTGAGCAGTGAAAGGGCGCGCAGGGCCACCTCGGTCTTCTTGCATCGCTGATGATGGCGTGAGTTCGGCGTGATTTAGATGTGAAGGCCGTTGAGGCGGTTGTGATGGTACAACTGTCGCTCGAGTTAAGATATAAAGGTGGGGACGGGCAGCGCTGCTGCTTGCTGAAAACGGCAGGTAGCATTAGGCAGCGCTCGACAGTGGTGGGTTAATGGTCCGCCAGGGGGAAAGTTGACGCAAACAAGGGAGCCAAGATGCGGTTATCACCAACGGCGGCGGACATTGAATTTGAACAGACGGTCGCGGCCTTNATCGCCGAGCACCTAGACCCNGCCGTCCAGCATCGGGTGGCGAATTCAATGTCCATCGACAAAGCGACACAAGCAGATTGGACTCGGAAGCTCGCCGCCGCAGGCTGGGCCGCCCCAAATTGGCCGGTTGAGTATGGCGGGACCGGTTGGTCGATGCGACGTCGCCATCAATTTGAGGTCTTAATGCGTGGTCATAACGCGCCAGAAACCCAAGGCTTTGGCTTTAATATGGTTGGGCCCGCGATCATTCAATATGGCTCGGCAGAACAAAAAGCCCATTACCTACCGTTGATCCTAAATGCCGAAATCAGTTGGTGTCAGGGCTATTCTGAACCGGGTGCCGGCTCTGACCTGGCCAGTTTAACGACCCGCGCTGAGATTGTGGGAGACGAATACCGCGTCAATGGCGCCAAAATTTGGACCTCCGGGGCTGAACGCGCGGATCACATTTTTGTCTTGGTGAGAACGGATGTNACGGCNAAGAAGCAGCTGGGCATTTCGTTTTTATTGATCCCGATGGCGTCAGCCGGCATTCGGGTAGAACCGCTTTATGCCTTCAACGGAAAACGGCTTTGGAATCAGGTGTTTTTTGATGATGTCATGGTGCCCCGATCGAATCGATTGGGGGCTGAGAACCAGGGCTGGACGGTCGCGAAAACCCTGCTAGGTGACGAACGATTGATGGTGTCGCGGGTCGCTGAGAATAAGCGGATCCTTGCTCGGGTTCGAAGGCTGCTAAAAGATATTGGTTTAGAAGACCCCGCGCTGGCGGCCAAGGCGGCCCAAATTGAAATTCGATTAACGGCGCTTGAAGCCACTGCGCTGCGGTTGCTGTCAACCTTTGATGGTGGCGGCAAGGTCGGTGCGGAGCCTTCGATGTTGAAGCTTCAGGGCAGCCAGCTGGTTCAAGTACAAGACCAGTTACTGTTCGAAATTGCGGGGCTGTATGGTCTGCCGCTGGATGCCGAGTCCAGACAGACGCCGAATTTGCCCATTTATCACGAAACGGTCGATATGATTGGCAGCGCCCTGTTTCATCATCGCGGCTACACCATCGCCGGTGGGGCAAGCGAAGTGCAACGTAATATCATCGCGCAGCAAGTTCTGGGCTTGTAACAGGGCCAGTTGCGCAAGGCTTAGGGCATAAAACAGCGGGGTTCGGGCATTGATCAGACAGGGGGCAGGTGTTTGACGCGTCAGGCGGCACAAAAAAACAATCGTCAGTTCAATCGTTCGAGGTCTTCTTGAACGAACTCCCCTTCGATAATGTTGGGCGATTGCGGATCTGGGCCGGGCGAACCGCGACCAGGGCCTCCGGGCCCAGCATCATCTTTACTGCCGGCGCTGATCGCCAGGTACAAGCCAATTAGGTCAGACAGAAGGCCCGGCAAGCACATGAGTATGCCGCCGAGTATGCCTTGCAGCGGTCGAATAATGGACCAGAGTGAATTGGGTGGCGCCTTTTGAAAGCGTTGCATTAGGTCTCGGATAGATCGACCAGAGCGCCGGATCAAAAATATACCGAGTGCGCAGCTTAATAGGATCTCAAGGAGGGTTGCCGGCAATCCAATACGGTCGGTCAAGATCATGAGACCTAGAAGCTCGAGCAGCGGAAGGCCAATAAAGAGTAAGCGCAAGGGATAGCTCCCGATCTAGGAAAGGGTAGCCTATCATGAACCCGGTAGGGCTTCATGAGCTGAACCCGGTAGGGCTTCATGAGCTGAACCCGGTAGGGCTTCATGAGCTGAACCCGGTAGGGCTTCATGAGCNATTTTTGATGCGCCCAGGTTCACGGCGCATTCATCTGGCCGCTCGGGTGGTCAAAAGGGCGCAGCTCCGAGGTGGGGTGTTGGATATAAGGCAAAACGCAACATAAACAAGATACGACCCGGGATGAGCTGTTGAGACCAGCAGGAGAAA
>JGI20152J14361_10002550_pt1 | contig 10828 bp, 10 predicted proteins | sample COG_02_FD_14361 | JGI IMG/M metagenome (IMG submission 14361)
TCTATAGAAAATCCAGAAGCCTATATAGATAGTAATGTTACTGGCTTTTTAAATGTTTTAGAATGTTGCCGCCGTCATAATGTTAAACGCCTAGTATATGCCTCTAGCTCTAGTGTGTATGGTAATAGTGATGATACTCCTTTCAAAGAAACTGCAAATGTAGACCAGCCAATTAGCTTATATGCAGCTACCAAAAAATCTAACGAGCTGATGGCACATACCTACAGCCATTTATATAATATTGAAACTATAGGCTTGCGATTTTTTACTGTTTATGGCCCATGGGGCAGGCCAGACATGGCCATGTTTTTATTTACAGATGCTATTGTAAAAAATAAACCCATAACGGTATTTAATAACGGCAATCTCTCTAGAGATTTTACCTATATCCAAGATATTACCACTGGTGTTGTAAATACCCTAGTTAAAGATTCTAAAAATGATAGCTTATACAAACTATACAATATCGGTAACGGCAAACCAGTACAACTGCTAGATTTTATAGAGTCTCTAGAAAAAGCACTAGATATTTCGGCTATAAAAAAGATGTTACCCATGCAAGCCGGTGATGTAAACCAAACTTTTGCAGACACCTCTTGTCTAGAACATGATTATAATTACAAACCACAAATTACTGTAAATCAAGGAATCAATGAGTTTGTATCGTGGTATAAGGGTTTTTACAAAAACAAGGATAAATAATGTTTGCTACATTAAAAATATCAAAAAGGCATGTTGCCAAATCGCTCACTTGGAGATTTATTGGTAGCCTTGACACCCTACTATTTGCTTGGCTTATTACAGGAAGTTTTAGTGAGGGCCTTAACGTGTCACTTGTAACTACTTTTACAAAATTACTCTGGTATTATTTGCATGAGCAGGCATGGTTTAAATCTAATATGTCAGATTCAAACAAAAGGCATATTATTAAAACCTTTTCTTGGCGTTTGGTGGGCAGTCTAGATACCATTATTTTTGGCTGGATTATAACAGGTAATCCATTTGTGGGTATTAAAATTGGTCTTTTTGAAACTGTTTCAAAAATGCTGCTCTATTTTGGGCATGAAAAATTATGGTATAAAATTAATTTTGGTCTGGATCAAAGAATTAAAACTAAAAGGCTAGCTAAACAAGAATCAACAAAAAAATAAGGCATTAATGAGTTTGCATACGGTAAAACAAGACTATAAAACAACCAAATTACAGCGTGAACAGCTGCACGGCCATAAAGCCTATTTGCTTTGGTTTACGGGTCTCTCTGGCTCTGGAAAATCTACCCTGGCCAATTTGGTAGAAATTGCCTTGTACCAGCAAGGAATCTCTACCTGTATATTAGATGGAGATAACATCCGTCAAGGGATTAATAAAGACTTAAGCTTCTCGCCCCAAGACCGCTCAGAAAACATACGTCGTATTGCAGAGATTAGTACTTTAATGTTAGATGCAGGTGTCATAACATTAGCTGCTTTTGTGTCTCCATATGTAAAAGACAGAAACCAAGTTGAACAAATTGTAGGAGCTGACAATTTCATTAAAATTTATGTAAATACATCCCTTGAAGAATGTGAACGCCGTGATGTGAAAGGACTTTATAAAAAAGCGCGATCTGGAGAAATTAAAAACATGACGGGTGTATCTGCTCCTTATGAAGCCCCTGTAAACCCTGATTTAGAGGTAATTACAGATGGCCATACCATTGAAGAAAGCGTTCAAACCATCCTAGAATTTATAGATAAAAAATTAAAACTAAACGCATGAGTAATTATGTAATTAACCACTTAAGAGAGTTAGAATCTGAGGCTATTTTTGTAATACGAGAAATAGCAGCTCAGTTTGAGAACCCGGTATTACTATTTTCTGGTGGTAAGGATTCTATACTTTTAACTCATTTGGCAAAAAAAGCTTTTTATCCTGCAAAAATACCATTCCCACTCATACACGTAGATACGGGGCATAATTTCCCGGAGACCATTGCATTTCGTGATATGTTGGTAAAAAAACTAGGAGTCCAATTAATTGTTGGTTCTGTTCAAGAATCTATAGATACTGGCCGCGTTAGAGAAGAAACAGGCGCAGATGCCTCTAGAAACGCATTACAAATTGTCTCTCTGCTAGATACCTTGGAGGCTCATAAAGTTGATGCTGCCATTGGAGGTGCTAGAAGAGATGAAGAAAAAGCACGAGCCAAAGAACGTTTTTTCTCCCACCGTGATGAGTTTGGACAGTGGGATCCTAAAAACCAACGTCCTGAACTTTGGAACCTTTTTAATGGCCGTAAAAACTTCGGCGAGCATTTTCGGGTATTTCCTATCTCCAACTGGACAGAGATGGACGTTTGGGAATATATCAAACTAGAAAATATAGAGTTGCCTATGCTTTACTTTTCTCACAAGCGTGATTGCGTGGTTCGAGATGGTGTTATTTTGGCCAACTCTGAGTATATTAAATTAAAACCAGGGGAGCAGGTAGTGAATATGACCATTCGCTACCGCACCTGCGGGGATATGCCCATTACGGGGGCTGTAGAATCTGAGGCAGATGATCTCACAAAAATTATTGAAGAAATTGCCACTACTCGAATCACAGAGCGTGGCGGCAGGGCAGATGATAAGCGGGCAGAAACGGCTATGGAAGATCGTAAAAAACAAGGGTATTTTTAGAAAGCTGTAAGCATAGAGCCTTAGGCAAACAAAGAAATTATGGAACATCAAGATATAGAATTATTACGCTTTACTACCGCCGGTAGTGTAGATGACGGTAAAAGTACACTCATTGGGAGGCTTTTGTATGATAGCAAATCAATCTTTCAAGACCAGCTAGACGCTGTTGAGGCCTCTAGTAAAAATAAAGGCTTTGATTATGTAGACTTATCTTTACTTACAGACGGGCTAAAATCTGAGCGGGAGCAGGGCATTACCATAGATGTGGCCTACCGTTATTTTGCAACACCCAAACGTAAATTTATTGTAGCAGATACACCAGGACACATTCAGTACACCCGTAACATGGTAACAGGCGCCTCTACTGCCAATCTAGCTATTATTCTAATTGACGCTCGCAAAGGCATGCTAGAGCAAACACACCGCCACTCTTTTATTGCTTCTTTACTGCGTATACCCCACGCCATTGTATGTGTCAACAAGATGGATTTGGTAGCGTATAGTGAAGAGGTGTACAATAAAATTGTAGCAGACTTTAAAGCTTTTGCATCTAAGTTAGAAATTAATGACATTCAGTTTATTCCTATTTCTGCCTTAGCTGGAGATAACGTAGTAAACAAATCTGTTAATATGGATTGGTATAAAGGCAGTACTATGATGTATCATTTAGAGAACGTACATATCTCTAGTGATTACAACCACATAGATTGCCGTTTTCCTATACAATCCGTAATACGGCCTCACACCCTAGAAAACCAAGATTATAGAGGCTTTGCAGGACGTATAGATGGGGGAGTATTTAAACCCGGAGATAGAATTAAAACCCTGCCATCTGGTTTTGTGTCTACCATAAAAACCATAGAGCTGGGTGGTCAGGTAATTGCAGAGGCTTTTGCACCTATGTCTGTAACCATGACCCTTCAGGATGAGATTGATACCAGCCGTGGAGACATGATTGTACGTGAAAATAACGTACCAGAAATTGGCCAAGATCTAGAAGTAATTATCACCTGGATGAACAGCAATCCTTTAAAGCCGCGTACTAAGGTGGTTATTAAACATACCACCAATGAGTGTATGGGGATGGTAAAAGAGTTAAAATACAAAGTAGATATCAACACTTTGCACCGTTTGCAAGATATAGATACCCTAGAGATGAATGATATTGGGCGCATCTCCTTGCGCACCTCAAAACCTCTTTTTTATGACGTTTATAAAAAAAATCGCCAAACAGGGAGTTTAATTATTATAGATTCGCAAACCAATGAGACCATTGGGGCCGGGATGATTATTTAATGAGTAATCAGTTTTTACATAAAGCAATAATTGCCGCCTTACAGGCCGGTAAAGCTATTTTAGAGATATACCATTCTGGTGATTTTGATATAGAAATTAAAGGAGACAATTCTCCTTTGACTAAAGCAGACACCGCATCTCACAAAGTAATTATGTCTCATTTAGAGACTACAGAAATTCCTATACTCTCTGAAGAGGGAAGAGACATCACATACCAGGAGCGCAAAGCTTGGAAACAGCTTTGGATTGTAGACCCTATTGATGGCACTAAAGAGTTTATAAAACGCAATGGAGAGTTTACCATAAACATTGCTTTAATTAAAGATCAACGCCCGCTTATTGGCGTTATTTTTGTGCCTGTAACTGGCGTTTTGTATTTTTCTAGTAAAGAAATAGGCGCTTTTAAAATTTCTGTAAATCTTGATGATTATAATGTTGAAGCTTTACTTACAAAAGCAGATAAATTACCATTACAAAGAGAAGATAAGACATTTACAATAGTTGCTAGTAGATCTCATATGTCACCAGAAACAGAATCCTATGTACAAGAAATGAGAGTAAAGCACGGTGCGGTAAATTTAATCTCCAAAGGAAGTTCTTTAAAACTCTGTATGGTGGCTGAGGGTATTGCCAATTGTTATCCTAGATTTGCTCCAACTATGGAGTGGGATACCGCAGCAGGGCAGGCTATTTGTGAGCATGCGGGTTTTGAGGTACTAGATTGGGGCACCAAAAAAAAGATGCTTTATAATAGAGAAGAATTGTTGAATCATTGGTTTTTGGTTAAATGAAAATAAAAAATATATTAATAACAGGTGGAGCTGGTTTTATAGGGTCACACGTTGTTAGACTATTTTTAAATAAATATCCAGCCTATCACATCTATAACTTAGATGCTCTAACCTATGCTGGTAATTTAGAGAATCTAAAAGATGTAGAGTCTAAAGAAAACTACACTTTTTTACACGGTGATATTACAGATGAAGAGTATATCAACTCCATTTTTGAAAAACACCGTTTTGATGATGTAATACATCTAGCTGCAGAGTCACATGTTGATAGATCTATTACAGATCCTTTGGACTTTGCTAAGACTAATATATTGGGTACCATTATTCTTTTAAATGCCTTTAAAGAATTACATAAAAGTAATTGGGATAATAAGCGCTTTTACCATGTAAGCACCGATGAGGTCTATGGTACATTAGGTGAAACGGGTTTGTTTAGAGAAACATCTTCTTATGACCCCAACTCACCCTATTCTGCTTCTAAAGCAAGCTCAGATCATTTTGTACGTTCTTATGGAGAGACCTATGGATTGCCATACGTAATTACCAATTGCTCTAACAACTATGGGCAACAGCAATTTCCAGAAAAATTAATCCCTCTCTTTATCAATAATATATTAAATGACAAGGCGCTACCAGTTTATGGAGATGGTAATTACACTAGGGACTGGTTGTATGTTATTGATCATGCCATTGCCATAGATTTAGTGTTTCATAAAGGAGAAAATCACCAAACCTATAATATTGGCGGTTTTAATGAGTGGAAAAATATTGATCTAGTAAAATTACTATGCCAACAAATGGATGAAAAACTAGGTCACGCCTCTGGCACCAGTGAAAAACTCATCACCTACGTAAAAGATAGGCCCGGTCATGATTTACGCTATGCTATTGACGCCTCAAAAATTAATAAAGAATTAGGTTGGAGTCCAACAGTTACATTTGAGCAGGGACTCTCAGAAACCATTGATTGGTATCTAGAGAATTCAGCGTGGTTAAATAATGTAATCTCAGGTGAGTATGAAAATTATTATAAAAATCAATACGAATGAAAGGTACGATTTCGCAAGAGCCATAATGAGACTAAATCATTTGAAATGCGAAATTTCACCTATACATGCAGTGATTATCCAACTAAAGCAATGAGACCTTATTATAGTGTCTTAGACAAATCTAAAATTAAAAACCAATTCAATATTGAAATACCGCATTGGGAATATTCATTGAATGCTCTTTGCGAGAACTTATAGTTTATAATGAGACAGAATATTAAAATAAAGTTTTCAATGTTAGACATGTTTTTTATTGAAATAAAAGTCCGCAATGCTTTTTAATTCTATCGATTTTGCCGTTTATTTACCAATAGTATTTATACTTTATTGGTTTGTTACAAATAAGAATTTAAAAAGTCAGAACTTTTTAATTGTAATAGCAAGTTATTTTTTCTATGGTTGGTGGGATTGGAGATTTCTATTTTTAATACTTTTTAGTACAATTGTTGATTATACTGTTGCATTAATATTAGCAAAAGAAAAAAATATAAAAAAAAGAAAACTGTTACTTTGGGTTAGTATTGTAGTGAATTTAGGTTTTCTTGGCTTTTTTAAATATTATAACTTCTTTCTTGAAAATTTAATAACAAGTTTTAGCTTCTTTGGTCAGACAATAAATCCTCAAGGATTAAATATTATTCTTCCAGTAGGTATAAGTTTTTATACTTTTCAGACTTTAAGTTATACCATTGATGTGTATAATAGAAAACTTGAACCAACAAGAGATTTTATAGCTTTTGGAGCATTTGTATGCTTCTTTCCTCAGTTAGTAGCTGGACCAATTGAAAGAGCAACTAACTTACTCCCTCAATTTTATAAAAGGCGTGTATTTGGCTATCAAAAGGCTGTAGATGGTTTACGGCAAATACTTTGGGGTCTGTTCAAAAAAGTCGTAATTGCAGATAATTGTGCCCAATTTGCAAATGAAATATTCAATAATTCAGGGGATTATTCTGGAAGTACATTATTGTTTGGGGCCATATTTTTTGCTTTTCAAATTTATGGAGACTTTTCTGGCTATTCTGATATAGCTATTGGTGTCTCAAGATTATTTGGATTTGATTTAATGCAAAACTTTGCTTTCCCATATTTTTCGAGAGATATCGCAGAGTTTTGGAGGCGATGGCACATGTCATTATCCACATGGTTTAGAGATTATGTTTATATTCCTTTAGGAGGTAGTAGAGGAGGAGGAGTAATGAAAGTTAGAAATACATTTATTATTTTCATAGTAAGTGGGTTTTGGCATGGAGCAAATTGGACGTTTGTAGTTTGGGGATTGCTAAACGCTATTTACTTTTTACCTCTTTTGCTAACTAAGAATAACAGAAATAATATGAATAACGTTGCTTCTGGTAGTTATTTTCCTAACCTGAAAGAGTTATCATTAATGTTAATAACATTTAGTTTAACAGTTATAGCTTGGATATTCTTTAGAGCAACCAGTATTAAACATGCTTTTAGCTATATTTCGGAAATATTTTCTTCATCGTTATTCTCAATGCCAAATTTTTCTAGAATGGAAAACGGTATTGCTATAGTTACACTTTTATTCTTCTTTATTTTGGTTGAGTGGCTTGGTAGAGAAAGACAATATGCTATTGCTAAACTAGAATTAAACACTAACAAACCAATAAGATATACGTTTTATTATACTATATTTTTCTTAATTATTTATTTTAAAGGTAGTCAGCAAGAATTTATTTACTTTCAATTTTAAGAGATGAGAAAGTTAATTATAAAGCTATTTATTTTTACTATACCAATTGTAATTAGTGCAATTTGTATAGAGGCGTATAATAGAGTTAACAATACTTTCTATGCTAAAAATAAATATATAGAAAAGAATAAAGATTCAATAGAAGTTTTACTTTTAGGTTCTTCTCAAACATGGAGAGCAATAAATCCTAAATATTTAAAAGTATCAACTGCTCCATTATCACATGGAGGTAGCGCATTTAATATAGATTATTTGTTATTTAAGAAATTTGTGAAAGCATTACCTAAATTACAAGTTGTAATATTGGAAGTATCTTATCATTCATTCGAGGACTACAGGGATGAATCTTGGAATAAGAACCACTTGTTTTATAAATACTATGGAATAAATAATTATAAAGACTTTATTCCTTTTAGCGAGCGTTTTCTTGTAACAGCTAACCCTAAAGGATATATAAATAGAATGATTTCTTCAACAGGAAATGCTGAACTAGGTGAATATAACGAATATGGTTATATAACGACTGCTAATACTACGATTAATGAAACAGGTTATAGCTCTAATGCACTTAAAAGTAGACATATTCTTGAAAATTTAAAACATTATAAAAGAAACAAAGTCTTGTTAAATGAAATTGTTAGTATTTGTAGTGAGAAAGGTATTGATATTGTTTTATTTTCACCACCAAAACATAAAGGATATAATCAATATAATAGTAAAGGAAAATTAAAAAGAAGAGATCAGATTTTTGAGCAATTAGATAGTAATCAAAAAATTCATAATTGGAATTATGAAAAAAAATATGAGAATGCAGATAGTTTATTTTACAACGAGGATCATTTAAATATTAAAGGTTCAAAAATAATGAGTATAGAATTAGATTTTAAACTGCGTAACTTACTCAAAATAAAAGCTAGAAAATAGGTTATAAAACAGAATGATAAATTTTATAAAGCAGAAATATGCCTTACTTGATGAAAACTCTTTAGAAGTCATAAAGAAATCAATTTCTTCTATGATAACTAAGATTTCGGGTATGGTAATTGGCTTTTTTGTGAGCATTGTTTTGGCTAGGTTACTTGGTGCTGATGGAATAGGTGTAATTAACCTTAGTAGTAGAATCGTTTCTATAATATTAATATTAGCCCTTTTAGGCATTCCTCAAGTAATAGTTAAAGAAGTTTCTATTGCAAAAGCTCAACAGAGTTGGAGGCATATTGGCAATGTTATGTATTCCTCTTATTTGGTTTGTGGCTTAGTAACTTTATTAGTATCCATACTCTTTATTTTCTTAGCTCCATGGATAGCTAATACTATTTTTCATGAAGAAAGACTCACTTTCCCTTTAATAATGGCTTTATTAGCAATGACACCACAGGTATTCTCCAGGTTGTTCTCTTCAGGGTTAATAGGTTATAGGAAAATATGGCAAAGTAATTTAGTTGACCAAACCTTGAGTGTTGTTGTTATAGGTGTTTTGCTATTGGTATTGTATTTAGTGAATGTAGAAATCACAATTAACCTCGTAGCGGTTTTATATGTTATAGGTAGATTATTTGTTACATTAACTGTTGGACTGTATTGGAGAAAGCTGTATTCACATAAATTTGAGAAAACAAATATTAGAAAGAAACTACTAAGAACATCTTTGCCGTTAATGTTAGTATCTGCTACCGTAGTTATTTCAAGTAGTATAGATAGTATAATGATTGGTTGGTTTGGAGACACAAAACAGATTGGTATATATAATATAGCTGTAAACTTAGCATTACTTTCATCTTTCTTTTTGCAAGTTTCTGCATCTGTTTTATCACCTATGATCTCTAGTTTATACCAGGAAAACAAAATAGATGAACTTTCAAAATTATTACAAAGAGTAACCAAAGTTTTGTTTATAATTTCTTTAATACCTTTACCCTTTTTTATACTATTTGGAAAAAAAATATTATCAATTTGGGGATTAGAGTTCGTTGAAGGTTATTTGATATTAATTGTTATCACTATAGGTCAAATTGTAAATATTGGTTCTGGTCCAGCTGGAGTTACTTTAGCCATGTGTGGTTTGGAGAAAAAATTGAGTAAAATAAAAATGATAGAACTAATTACTAATGTTTTGTTGAATTTAGTACTAATTTCAATGTATCAAGCTTTAGGTGCAGCAATAGCGACAAGTATTACAATGATAGTATTTAACGTTGCTAAAGTGATCTATTTAAGAAAAGAACTCGGCATAAAACTATTAAAACTTTAATTATGATTTCTAACAAACATAAATGTATATTTATTCATATTCCAAGAACAGGAGGAACTAGTATAGAAAATATGATATGGCCTAAAGTTTCAAAGCGCTTAGAAAAAGATCTTTGGATGGGTTTTGTAGACGAATACAACAATAAGTATCAAACAGGTGGTTTACAACATTTATTAGGACATCAAATAAAGAGCATTGTTGGGGCAGAAACTTATAATGATTATTATAAATTTACTATAGCTAGAAATCCTTTTGATAAAATTATTTCTCAATTTTTTTATATCAATAAAAGAAAAGATTTACAGACATTTCTTGGACATAAAGAAGGAGACGATTTTAAATCTTATTTAGATAAGATTAGCAAAAAGAAACACGTGCAATGGGAGCCACAAGTTAATTTTGTATTAGATGAAAATGGTGAAACAATTGTAGATTTTATTGGAAAGTTTGAGGATTTTAATTCAGAAGTCACTAAAGTTTTAGAGAAAATCGGTTTGGACAAAAAATACTTTGGATTGGTAAAACGAACAATTCCGCATATCAATCATACTATTAGAAATGATTACAAATCATATTATGATAACGAGTCTAAAGAAATAGTTGAGCACTTATTTCAACAAGATTTAGATTTTTTTAGTTTTAAGTTTTAATTAGATGGATAAGTCATTTTTTATATGTCCAGGTGCTCAAAAAGCAGGAACAACGAAGTTGTATGATTTGCTAAAATTACATCCAGAAATAAGTCTGTCTGAAATTAAGGAAAGTAAATATTTTCTTAAAACAAGTAAAGAGATCGACAAAGAAGGCTTTTTAGAATTATTCCCTAAAACAGATTCTAAATTGTATGGTGAAATTGATCCTGAGTATATATACTATGAAAATACGCCTCAAAAAATTAAGCAAGTATTAGGCAAAAAGGTAAAATTAGTTTTTATGCTACGTAACCCTGTCGACAGAGCATATTCCCATTATTGGATGTCTTATAGAAGAGGATTTGAATTATTAAATTTTGATGATGCAATTAAAGCAGAAAAAGAGCGATTAAAAAACAAAGAGAAACA
>JGI20152J14361_10002551_pt1 | contig 10825 bp, 14 predicted proteins | sample COG_02_FD_14361 | JGI IMG/M metagenome (IMG submission 14361)
TATCGAAAGATAAAAACTAATAAAGGAAAAACAATGAACCTAGTAAAAATTCTACCGCTTACGGCATTGCTACTCTTATCAGCATGTGACGCTCCTCAGGCAACAATTGATGAGACTGTTGCCGCTACTGCAGATGAAGCGGCTTTATCAACTCAAGCTCAAAAAATAAGCTATCTCTTGGGTTTAGATAATGGCAATAACATAAAGAGTATGGACATTGAATTTGATGCTGCGGCTTTCCAAAGTGGTTTGAACACCGCTTTAGCTGGTGAGCAGCCACGTTTAAATGAAGAGCAAATTGCCATGACAATTCAGCAATTTGAGGCAGATATGAAAGTTAGAGAGGAGGCCATGCAATTAGCTCAACAGGAAATGATGTCTGCCCAATCAGATGGCAATGCCACAGAGGGCGCAGAATTTTTAGCTGCAAACAGTGTAAAAGAGGGTGTCATTACTACTGAAAGTGGATTGCAGTACAAAGTCCTCACTCCTGGAACGGGTCCGAAACCCTCTGTTGATAGTACCGTGGAGGTACATTACGCAGGCCGTTTATTAGATGGTACTGAGTTTGATAGCTCTGTTAAGAGAGGGGTTCCCGCCCAATTTGGCGTGACTCAAGTAATAGCAGGTTGGACTGAGGCATTGCAACTAATGCCTGAAGGGGCCAAATGGGAACTTTACATACCAGCAGGCTTGGCATACGGACCTGGCGGAACAGGGCCGATTGGTCCTAATGCAACATTAATATTTGAAGTGGAACTTTTACAGGCAAATGTTGGTAGTGAATAGCTTTAAAACATAGTCCAAAATGCAAAAAGCCCCGCTATGCGGGGCTTTTTTTGTACCTAAAAAAGGGGTTTAATTTAAATAGAGTTAGGCTCTGTTTCACCGATTAATTTTGAAACGTTTGTGCTGTGAAGCAAATCAATAAGCACATCTTCATCAGCAAAACGCTGGACAAAGGTTTCTCCAAGAGCAGCAAGGTCGATGATTAGAGCATCCAAGTCCTTAGCAGTTATGTATTTGTCATTAAAGTCGAGAATGAGTTCGGTGGTTGTCTGGATTTTGTCTATAAGCTTGGGACTCTTATCAAGACCTTGGTCATTACCAAAAATCTCAGCTTCCTTTGTAATCTGCTCAAAGACTTCAAAATGGCCAACTGAAACGTAATCGACCATTATTTCGCAAAACTGTTGAAGTTCAGCGTCATAGTTGTTTTCGGGGTCTGAAAAGTCTGTCACTTCGGTTAGCTCACAGTACTTCACTAACAATTCACGGCGCTCTTCAATCCACCGCTCTATCATCTCGCTCACACTGTTCCAGTGTCCCTGTAATGTTTCATTATCCATAATTTTGTCTTAGTAGCCTTTGGTTGTCGTGATGTTAAGAGTGTACATCTTTTTATCCCAAAGGATAATCTTTCACAAAACAAAAACATGCATTAACGGAATCAGGAAGAAAGAGGTCCATATTCCATTTAGGCCCATACCAAGAGTTGAAAAAGCGCCACATCGAGGGCTTTTCTCAAATGCTTTAACTGTTCCAATTGCATGAGAGGTAACGCCTAAAATTAAGCCTTGCCAGCGCTCATCCTGAAGCTTTGTTATATCAAAAATACGCTGGGCCACAACGATGCCAACGATACCCGTGAACAAAACGATTACGGTGATGAGGGTGTATAAACCGCCAAGCTGATCAGTAAGAATCATCGCTATAGGTGTTGTTACAGACTTGGCTGCTAATGATGAGATTATTAAGGGTTCAGGGGTTAGCCATAGTCCTAGCATCACTGCGCATATTGCTGCAAAAAGCCCACCGCAAGTTACTGCGATCATAATTGTTGGTAGTAAACGAGATAAAGGTTTTAAGTGTTTAGAAAGAGGTACCGCCAAGGCAACAGTGGCGGGACCCAACAGCCAATTCAATATTCCGTTGGCTTGGTAGTAAGTATCAAAATCGATTTTTAACCAATACATAATGGCAGCAATCAGTGGTGTACCGATTAAAAGGGGATGGAGTAGTGCATGCCCAGCACTGCGGCGGTACATAAAAATACCTACAGCAAAACCGATAACAGAGAAGATGATCAGCCAAGAGCTATTTTGAATTTGCTCCCATTGTTGAAAAAGAATATCAATCATCGCTAGATCTTCTAATCAACTTGATCAGCAGGCTCATAAACAGAATTGTCAGTAGCGTGCTGAGAATAACAGTAATGAGAAGATTAGGTAGCTGGGAAGTGATTTCCTGCTCAAGAAAAAAGGCACCCACCGAGGCAGGTATAAAAAGTAGAGAGAGATTTTGAATCAGACGAGAACTGACAGGCTCTACCAGCTGACTAGATCGCTGGGGTAGATAAGCACTAAAAGTAATAAGAGCATACCCATCAATGGGCCGGGGATAATGACATTAGTCCAAAGTACTATGAACTGGCCCAACCATTGGAAGAAAACCAATATCACTAACCCAAGGGTTAGCTTTAGTCCTTGCGTAATAACTGGAAAATACCTACGCCTGCCATAGCGACAAACATTAATAATACCCAACCAGGCATGCTGACACCGAGGAGTTCCCACTGCACCTTGGCGCAGTTACCATCGCCACGAATTAACATAGTGATAACTTCTGAAGCTGGGAACACATCAAACAGATAATCTACGGGAGGGCCACAAGTGGGGATATTATCTTCAGGAAGATTTTGTAACCAAAGCTGCTTTGCAGAAAAATAGCTGCCACCAACTGCACCGAGAAGACCGAGTCCGGCATAGATTTTTTGGCCACGAGGATTGGGATTATGAATGGCAGCAAACAGAAAAATAATGCCTACAATAGCGACAAATACCCTCTGAGTGATACACAGATAGCAAGGCTCAAGCCCAAGGTATTCTTGAAAATAGAGAACGGCAACGAGGAGCAAGGCACCGCATCCAAGAGCCACCGACAAGCTAACGATTCTATTGTTTGGGTAAAGCACTAGCAACTCCAGGTAACAGGCAAATTTAACGTCAAAATTATATCATCATTGATAGTAAGCGGAGAGGAACTCCTCAAAAGAGAGTGTATCACTAGCCTCAATAGCCGCCTGTTCTTTTAGAGATTTGGTTGCGACTGTTTGGTAATTTTTCATGGCAGCATCGTCAGGTGGATTAGCTTGGAAGAAGGCTCTGTGTTCGCAGGCTTTTCGCATAGCCATAGCGTAGTAGGTTTCGTTATTTGATTTCATTTCCCTGAGCACTGTTGCTGCAGGCGTTGAAGAGTCATCAGCTAGCCTGGTATTCATGACACCAAATGCTTTGCTGTAACGGTCAGTTTGGTTCGCTGTATCTAGAAGTTCTGCTACTGGGCGTATTTGATCAAGAAGAGATTTCCCCCATTCACGCAAGGGAATTTCTGAATCCCCCTGGAGTAGAGTTAAATTCGGATCTCGCCCAGCATAAACTGTACGATTAATATTCTCTGGAATTTGTGCATATTCTGAGGCATTGGTTTTTGGGCTATCTTGAAATAAACAAAATAACAAAAAGGTATCTAAAAAACAGATGGTCTCTTCATCTATGCCGCAGGGCAGCAAAGGATTAAGATCTAAACATCGCACTTCTATATATTCTACCCCGCGTTCCTTTAGCGCATGTACCGGTGTTTCTCCAGACGCGGCGGTCCGTTTGGGTCGAATAGAACTGTAGAACTCATTTTCGATTTGTATGAGGTTGGTATTCAGCTGTTTATAGTCACCATTAGCTTCTTTCAAACCTATTTCATCATAAGGAGGATAACCTAAAGAAATCGCTTCAGAGAGGGTATTGGTATATTGAGTTAAATCGTTGTAGCAAACCACCAAAGAGCTTTGCGCATCGCTTTGGTAACCTAAGTCGCCCATTCGCAGGGAAGTTGCAAAGGGCTGATGTAGGCTATGACTATCTTGACCAAAAGGGACAAGACGATGTTCACGATCGCGAACAAAACTTTTACAGATCGCCGGGGCTGCACCCAGTAAATATAGTAACAACCACGAATATCGGCGAAAGTTTCTTATCAGACTGAAATAACCGTCTGATTTGAAGTCTTGCAGCGACTGGTCATTGCCAGTCAAGCTATGAAGATCTTCCCACAGGGTATCCGGAACAGAAAAATTGTAGTGAATACCAGCAATTGTTTGCATCAAACGGCCATACCGATGGCCAAGGCCTCGGCGATAAATATTCTTCATCATCCCGATATTTGAAGTGCCATAACGACCGATTGGAATACCGTCATCTGAACCTAACTGACAAGGCATGCTGTTAACCCAGAGTAACTGGTCGCCGATATGCTGGTAGGTAATTCGATGAATTTCATCTAACTGACTCATCACCGTTGTAATTGATGATGAGGGTGGGGTAATGAACTCCAACAGAGCTTCAGAAAAATCTGTGGTGATACTTGGGTGAGTTAGCGCTGAACCTAGGGCTCTAGGGTGGGGGGTTTGAGCAAGATGTCCCGTTGTTTGTACACGTAGACTTTCCTTTTCGATACCTCTAGTAATTCCGGTAAGGCGATCTGCTTTTGCAGGATCGCTAAATAACTCTAGGTTGGAATCTAAAGACAAAATACTATCCTCTATCAAGCTGCATCAGGTTGGACGCCGATAGCAACCTGTTGTGTATTTTCAGCTTCGAGCAAAAGCACTGGACGTCCTTTAGAATCCGCGTCGCACTCAACGATATCTGCCCTTAGATCAATATTTTTAGCGTTGAGTTCGATGAGTTGATTGAGAGCGATGTCTCTGTGAGGAGTATAAAAAACATCACTGGGTTTGATGTCTGAGATCCATTCTAAATCGCTATTAAGCGTCGTTTTATCGTGCTTCTGCAATATATAAATTTTCATGGTCTTCCCGTGACAGAATAGATTAATTCGGGCACAGTGTAACCTATACAGTTGTTGGATAAAAAGGGAAATCACATGACTAAACAAGCCTTAGTTCCCATTGCTGATGGGAGTGAAGAAATAGAAGCTGTCACCATTATAGATGTGCTACGCAGAGCTGGAGTAGAGGTCACAGTAGCCTCTGTTGGTGTTGGTAAAACTAAGCAGATTACAGCGGCTCGTGGTACCAATATTGTGGCCGATAGCTTTATTGCTGATTGTGCGGATAAGGCTTGGGATTTGATTGCGGTTCCGGGGGGAATAGAGGGGGCAGACCATCTCGCTGCCAGTGAAATCTTGGATCAACTATTACGTAGCCAAGCACAACAGGGAAAGTTTTATGCCGCTATATGTGCTGCCCCAGCAGTAGTCTTGGGCAGTAAAGGGTTATTAGCCGACAAGACTGCGACTAGCCATCCACGGTTTTATCAATCGTTAATTGCCAAAGAGGTAGATACAGAATCTCGTGTCGTAGTTGATGGAAATTGCATTACCAGTCAGGGTCCTGGAACAGCCATTGATTTTGCCCTTGAGCTGGTTGAGCAAATATGCGGAATCGTAAAGCGCGAAGAGGTAGCGTCACCCTTGGTATTGACCACCTCGGCTACGGCTTACTATTAAAGGCTTAATATAACCTTTGAAAAAGTAAGCCTGCCTCAACCATCTCTGTGGTTCTAATTTCCCGGTGCTTTTAGAGGCGTTTCTTGCTCAGATGTGTCGTTAAAGATAGTTTCATCCAGGCGTCCTTCACTGTGGGCAACAACCGCGGTTACCATTCCATCACCAGACACATTAACCACCGTTCTCAGCATATCCAATAGTCGATCTACACCGATAATTAAGCCTATTCCCTCAACCGGCAAGCCCACTTGTTGCAAGACCATTGCTAGCGTAATTAGGCCTACGCCGGGTACTCCTGCCGTTCCTATGGATGCAAGGGTAGCTGTGGCAATAACTGCAACGTACTCACCCATGGATAAATCAAGGCCATAGGCTTGAGCAATAAATACGGTGGCAATGCCTTGCATAATAGCCGTGCCATCCATGTTCACCGTGGCACCTAAGGGTACTGTAAATGACGCAATTGAATTGTGTGCACCGACACGTGTTTTAGCGACATTTAAAGTAATAGGCATAGTCGCATTACTAGATGACGTGCTAAAGGCAAATAGTAGAGCTGGACGCATATTTTTGAAGAGAGTTATTGGATTTAATCGTGTAAGCAGAGCAAATATACTGGTGTATACCGTACTGGCATGCAATAGAAGAACAAACACTATGGTGCCAAAATAGAGCGCAAGGTTAACAATTGCTGAGAAACCTTGGCTAGTGAATAATTTTGCCAGCAGACAAAAAACGCCATAAGGGGCAAGATTCATCAAGATAGATACCATGCGCATAATGACATCGCTAATCATCTGACACCCACGCAATACTGTCTGCCCAGATTCGCCCGCTTGTAATATGGACACACCCACCAAGATAGCGAATACGATCACCTGTAACATATTTCCCTCTACCATGGCCTGAAAAGGATTAGAGGGAAAAATTCCAATAAAGACCTCTTTAAATGACGGGGCCTCTTTAGCGACATAATTTGCAGCTTCAGATGTATTGATCCCCACGCCTGGGTCAACAATATTGGCAACGGTCAGAGCAAGACTCACAGCAATTGCAGTAGTTGTTAGGTAAAGGGCGACAGTTTTTAAAGCAACCTGTCCCATTTTCACATCTTCACCCATAGAGGCAGAGCCGCAGACCAGAGAGAAGAATACCAAAGGGACAACCAATAACTTCAAAGATATGACAAAAATCTGACCAATAACATCGAAGATATTATTAACAAACCAAGCAATCATAGGGGTCTTGTTAGGATCATCCCCACCCAAGGCATTGAGTATCAAACCTAGAATGATGCCAAGCGTCATCCCCAATAGAATTCGTGATGAAAGTTGCATAAGCGATAGCGTCCCTTTTAACGATTAGAGGTCAGTTTAAACCGAGTTGATAACCACAATGAAAAGCGCGAGAAAAATTCAGGTACTCGTATAAAAATTATTCCAACGAAGATCAGATTCATTACAGCTACAATAATAAAAAACTCCATAATACTCCAGCCTAAAAAGCTGAGAAAAAATATCCCAAGCAGACTGCCTCCCACCATAAATGCCGCATTGACGATCGCATTGACAGAGAGAACACGTGCACGTTTGTTACTGGCCGTGCGCTGTTGAACCATAGAATTTAGTGGCACGATAAAAAAACCGCCAAAAGTGCCAATCAGCATTAAGTCGATCAATATACGTGGACCGCCGCTAAGACCAAAGAACTGACCCGGCATAATATCATTCATGGATGCATGAGCTTCTTGATAGGCCATCGATGTAAAACTTAAATCAAAAGCAAAAATACTTAGCCCCAGCGCTCCTAGGGGAACAATGCCTGGTTCGACAACTCCCCTAGATAGACGATTACAGAGTAGGGAGCCGACGGCGATACCAACAATAAAGGCCCCCAGCAAAATAGAAATTAAGCGGGGGTGGCCATTAAGGACAGTCACCGTGTAGTTTGGAACCTGGTTAGAAAACAACCGCCATACAACCAAAACCAAGAGATCGCCATAATGCAGTAAAAGACCGTACGATTTTCGCGTGCTAAGCCAAAATTTACAGAGGTTTCTGTGATGGGGTTTAGGCGCAGCTTTTTACCGGGATTTTCTGAGGGAGCTGGGGGAATTTCCTCTGCTACTTAACCAACCAATTAGAGCTACAGTAACGGTTAATCCGCATAACATGGTGATGCCGTTATCCAGTGTCACCATCCAACCACCGATAAGGGTCCCAGTAAGATAGAAACAAAGGTTCCCATCCCACCTGAGCATTGCCTGCTAACAATTCCTCGTTACTCAGATGTTGCGGTATGAGTGAGTACTTCAAGGGCCCAAAAAAAGCGGATTGGGTACCCAACAAAAATAAAATAATCAGCATAAAATCAAGATTTAGTGTGATCAATGCATAGCTTCCTGCCAGCATTATAAAGATCTCAGCAAACTTTACTTTACGCATTAAGCGGGCTTTATCGTAGTATCTGCTAATTGTCCCGCTGTCGTAGAAAACAAAAAAAACGGCAGAATAAATAACCCGACGGCAAAATTCGTGGTGAAGTTAGTGCTAGCATCTGAACCGGCTACAGCGGAGCTTACAACAATGACTAAAAGGGCATTTTTAAAAAGGTTATCATTTAGCGCGCCGAGAAACTGTGTAATAAAGAAGGGTAAAAACCGTCTCTGACTAAACAGGTGGAACTGGCTCTTTAGCTTTGAAGTTTGTTCCATACCAAGGCTCCTGGTTTTTGGCTTTTGGGATCTAATCTTGTAATTTAAGATTAAGGATGGATGTTTTTTGACTGCCTGTCTCTCGTCGTCTTAGATCAACAAAACAATCTAGCTCCTTAAACCCCACTTTTCTCATCATACCAGCAGAGGCTAAATTCTGCTCATGGCGATCTATAACCAATTCTTTAGCCCCCAACTTTTTTGCAATCATTATAATTTCATCCATAAGGGCGCTGCCAATGCCTTTACCAGTGAACTCTGAGTGGACCACCACCTCAGCGACATAAACCACATGACTGAGGTTGACAAAGTTGGTAAAAATCTTGGGGGCATCACCGGGTTGGCGATAGATAGCCATGCCTACAACAGCCTCGTTATCGACTGCCACTAAGCAGCGATCAGACCCCAGAGTCAGACGCTGGAACTGCTCGTTCACGCCAGCTTCAGGGAGATAATTCCATTGGTTACTTCCCTGCTCAACGAGGAAAGCCTGTAAATATTCAAGCTCATCTTCCAGGGAGGAGCGTATCATCATGTTATTGGCCAGCTCCTACTTTGCTATCTTAGTAACGCGACTGTTTTGACTTGGGCATAGACCATGTCACCGATCTTAAGATTGAGTGACTGGGCTGACCTACAGGTTACCCTTGCGAGTAGAGGTGTCTTGCCAGCAAGCAGCCTAAGGGTCATTTGCGAGCTGCTTTCCTTGACAAGGTGATCAATAGTAACCGGAAAAATATTGAGGATACTCGTGTCTTTCTGATGCTCAAGGGTAACACTGACATCACGCGCTAGAATCTGCAGTCGAACATTTGTCTGACTCTCCAGCGGGTTGCTGGCCACAACAAACTGACCCCCTGAAAATTTCAAAGTAGCTAAGCCAAATTCAGCGTCATAGGAAATGACTGTGGTGTCAATAATAGTCTCTGCATGTGCTTGATGGGCGAGTGGCAAATCCAAGGAAGTAAAAATATCAGTCACTTTGCCATAGGCTGTAATCGTGCCTTTATCGAGTAACAATATATGATCTGCAAGACGAGCAACTTCATTTCTAGAGTGACTCACATAGAGGACGGGGATATCTAGTTGCTGATAAACGGATTCAAGATAGGGCAATATTTCTGCTTTTTGCTCATCACCTAAAGCGGCCAACGGCTCATCTAGCAATAGCATAGATGGATCTGTCACCAAGGCTCTTACAATAGCGACCCTCTGTTGCTCGCCCCCCGATAACTGCCACGGCATTCTTTTCAATAGATGCTCAATGCCCAGAAGGCTTATTGCCTCGTCTAGTGAGCGCTCTGTATTGTCTCTCTTAGAACGTGCCAAGCCATAATTGATATTATCCTGCACATTGAGGTGTTGGAACAGGCTAGGCTCTTGGAAGACATAACCGATTTTACGTTCATGGGTTGGTAAAAATGTATTCGTATCTTGCCATACAACACCGCCGACTTTTAGGTAACCGTTTTCGGGTGCTTCTAAACCAGCAATAGCTCTTAACAGGGTTGTCTTACCGCTACCTGAGGCACCGAAAATAGCGGTGACGCCGTGCTCTGGAATCTCAGTATCGATAGTTAAAGAGAACTCACCTCGTTTAATCCCAAAGCGCACCTCTATGCTCATGGTTGAGCCACCGTGTAACGGCGGTTGGCGCCGTAAACCACAATTAACATTAAAAAGGAAAGTGCCAAGAGACTTCCCGCCAACCAATGGGCTTGCCCATACTCAAGGGCTTCGACATGGTCATAAATGGCAATTGAAACCACCTGGGTGCTGCCGGGAATATTTCCACCAATCATCAATACTACGCCAAACTCACCGAGAGTATGAGCAAAGCCCAATACGCTAGCTGTAATGAATCCAGGCTTAGCCATTGGTACGGCTATGGTAAAAAAACGATCCATAGGTGAGGCTCGGAGTGTAGCCGCCACTTCCAAAGGTCTTTGGCCAATGGATGAAAAGGCATTTTGTAATGGTTGCACAACAAAGGGCATAGAATAAAAGACCGAACCAATGACTAACCCTGTGAAGGTAAAAGCTAATGGCGCACCGCCAAGAGCATCAACGAGGCCCCCGATTGGGCCATTGGGGCCGATAGACACAAGAAGATAAAAGCCGAGCACTGTAGGCGGTAAGATTAAGGGTAGAGCAATGATGGCTTCGATAAGGTATTTAAATCGCCATTGGCTTTTTGATAGCCACCAAGCCAGAGGTGTGCCGACAACTAATAACACGAGGGTACTCACTGACGCCAACTTAAGCGTCACAAAGAGCGCAGTTAAATCCTGCTCGGTGAGTATCATGGTAACTCGTACCCGTAATGTTGAATAAGTTGACGCGCCAAGGGGCTCTTTAAGAATTCCAAAAGATCCTTAGGGCCTTGCTTGTTGGTTAATAATACTGCCTGCTGATCAATTGGGCTATAAAGAGATTGTGGAGGTATCCACCAATTACCTTGTAAAGGTTGCTTAGGATTGATTACCTGAGAATATGCAACAAAACCTAAATCAGCATTACCACTGTGCACGAACTGAAATGTTTGGGCGATGTTCTCCCCACGCACTAATTTGGACTGCACTTTCG
>JGI20152J14361_10002568_pt1 | contig 10780 bp, 9 predicted proteins | sample COG_02_FD_14361 | JGI IMG/M metagenome (IMG submission 14361)
GCACACCTTGTATGGTACCTTAGCTCAGTTGGTAGAGCAATGGACTGAAAATCCATGTGTCCCTGGTTCGATTCCTGGAGGTACCACTTAAAACCCGTTTTTCATAAAATTATGAAACACGGGTTTTTTTTTATTTCAATGCTCTTAAAATAATTTTTTAATTGTGAATAAAATAACGAAATCGATTTCGTTTAATAGCTGAAAAATAAATACTTTTGCTACTTAACTAAGATACATTATGTCCACAAAAAATAATTATGAAAATGAACTATATATCGAGTCAGAAATCAGAAAAACGACTACAGAGTTTATTAACATTGTTCACGATTTGTGGTATGACAAATCGATAGAGTTAGTGCTATTTAGAAACTCTTTAATTGATAAAAGAGCTAGCGAAGTATTAAATTTAGTTTCGTACAGTAAGAAGTTTGTAAACAAACCTATTTCAATTTCCGATATTTTAGAAATTTCTCAACATATAAGTAATTTAGATTTACCTCCTTCTAAATTAGATATAGGAAAGTTAGTTTATGAATATCATATAAAAGAAAATAGTGATAAAAAAACATTTATTAATAATCAACTTTCAGATATAAAAAATACAAAGACTCAAACGCCCAAAGATGTCATACTCTATGGGTTTGGTAGAATTGGAAGACTATTAACTAGAGAGTTAATGGTTCAAATTGGAGCAGGTTCTCAATTGCGCCTAAGAGCAATTGTAACAAGAGGTAAAATAGATAAATCTGTCTTAGAAAAAAGAGCGTCACTGCTAAGAATTGATTCTGTTCACGGAGATTTTTTAGGAACAGTTGAAATAAATACAGAAAAAAATGCACTAATAATTAACGGAACTACAGTTTATATGATTTCTGCTTCAAAACCTGAAGATATCGACTATACAAAATATCAAATTAATGATGCATTGGTAATTGATAACACTGGCGCTTTTAGAGATTTTGAAGAATTAAATAGACATTTATCTTCAAATGGAGTTACTAAGGTTTTATTAACTGCACCTGGAAAAGGAATTCCTAACATTGTTCATGGTGTAAATCATAAAAATCATAAACCAGAGCTAAATAACATATATTCAGCTGCTTCTTGTACGACTAATGCTATAACTCCAGTTTTAAAAGTTATCGAAGACGAATTTGGAATAAAAAAAGGACATATTGAGACTATTCATGCTTATACAAATGATCAAAATTTAGTAGACAATATGCACAGCAAACATAGAAGAGGAAGAGCAGCGGCACTAAATATGGTAATTACTGAAACAGGTGCAGCTAAAGCAGTATCAAAAGCATTACCAATACTTAAAGGTAAATTAACCTCCAACGCTGTTAGAGTGCCTGTACCTAACGGATCTTTAGCAATTTTGAATTTACAGTTAAACAAATCAACAACTAAAGAAAGATTTAATTCTATCATGAAAAAACATGCTCTTGATGGAGATTTAGTCGAGCAAATTAAATATTCAATTAATAAGGAACTAGTCTCATCTGATATAGTTGGTACAACAGCTCCATCTATTTTTGATAGTGAAGCTACAATTACAGATAATGAAACAGTTGTTTTGTATGTTTGGTATGACAATGAGTATGGATATACCCATCAAGTAATTCGTTTAGCTAAATATATTTCTAAAGTAAGAAGATACACCTATTACTAATGAGTTTGAAAACTATAATTTTAATAATATTATTTATTTGGGGTGCACCAAGCACGTATTTTAGAAGTAAATTCAGAAAAATTGTTTACAAAACTGATGATTGGAAAATAAACATCAAACCATTATTTATTAAAGAAATTAAAGGCTTAATTTTTAATATATACCCTGATAATTACAAATATTTAAAACTAAGAAAATATTATAGTTTTTATTTAATAATTTACTTAATCTTATTTGTTGTTTATCTGTACCTTTAATAACTTGAGGTCAAATATTTTTTTATATATTACAAAAAATAGATTTTTATGGATTCTACCTTTGCAATTGATTTTTTTTCTGAAGAATGGATCAGAAACGCNACAATAACTGCATTTTTAGTTTTTATCTATTTTTATCTTCTATCCAAAATTAAAAATGAAAATTTAGGATTCTTTTTTAAAACTAGTGCTCTTGTCATCTTTGGTATGACATTAACTTATCATACCATCCTAATATCTAGCGGATCTTGGACGCTGATGGAAGATCTTCCATTACATCTTTGTAGTGTTTCTGCTATTATATGCTGTGTTATTTTCTTTGTGAAGAAAAAACAGTTTTTATTTGAATTTTTATTTTACTGTGGAATAATCGGAGGGATTATGTCTATACTTACTCCTCAAATTACACTATATGATGATAATTATTTTTTTTATATAATGTTTTACTTTAAACATGCTTCAATCATAGTGATTCCAATAGCAATCATGTATCGAATGAAAATGGAATTGAGAAAATATTCTTGGTTAAAAACGTTTGCTGGAATCAATATATTATTAGCTATTGTTATGCCCGTCAATGCCGCACTTGGATCAAACTATCTGTATGTTGCTAAGCCTCCAATAGCAAAAAACCCTTTAATTTTAGGGACAGGTGAAAATACTATTTTAGGTTTACCTGACTATGTATTTGGTTTTGAAATAATACTATTAATATTACTACTAGTATTTTACTTAATATTTAAGCCAAGAAAATAAAAATGAATAGATATTTATTATTGATTATTTTATTTTATAGCTGCAATAATTCAGTTAAAATTGATGACAAATTTTCTAAGAATAACACATTGGAAAATTCAATTAATATTAGTGCCAAAATAAATCCTCAAAAGTTAAGTTTAGAGGCTCAAAATATAACACAAAAATGGTCAAGTTTAGCAGAACTTAAAAGTATTATAAATGGCTTGGAATCTGAAAAGTATACTGCTTTCATGGAGACAGATAATTACTTAAAGGAATTTATAACAGAATTAAAAAAAACACTTCCAAAAAAATTAAATTTACCGCCGATAAGCTCTAGAATTGTTGTTTTAGAAACAAACATATTAGAATTAGAATCTGTGTTATCAAAAACTCAAATAGAAACGAAAAAAAAGGTTACAATAACAAAGAAATCTATTGAATCTTATTACAACCTCATTTATCAAATAAATAAAACCATTGAAAAGGAACTACAAAAAATTACTGAGTAGTTTTTTGAGAAAGTAAAGCATCCTTACTAATTTGAGCTAAATTAAAGTTTGGAGCAATTGCTAGAGCTTCGTCCATAATTTCAATTGCAGCATCAATATTTAAAGCTTTATTTTCTTTAAAACGAACAAGACCTTTCAAATAAATAAATGCAGCTTTCATCGGAACTTGGTATTGAGACTGAGATTCATAATATGTCCTCATAACATCACTTTTTGAATTAGCAACTCCAAAAGTGATATGCTTAGTTGCCCCTAACAAATCATCAAGTTGAATCTTTAAATCTGCCAATTCATATGCGACAAGCGGATTAGGCTTTCTTTTATAAAGCTCTTCATAATGCTCAACTGATCTTTCAATTTGATTTAATACTTGAAGAGAAATAGCTTTCACTTCAACAGCCATGTCAGAATCATTTTCATTTCTATCAATTCCGATAGTGTTTAAAGCTTGAACATGTTTCCCCTCGTTCATGTACAAAACAGCTAAAGTATCTTTTCTAGCTTGACTTGGGGATAATATATTAAGATGAGTTAGAGCGTTAATAACTCCTTGAACATCGCCTTGAGTTCTCATTTGCTTATAATATTCTTTATAATGAGTGAGCATGGATTTTTCAGACTGTGAATATGTTGAATATGTAACTAAAAAAGTTAAGAAAAATAAAAAATGTTTCATGATATTAAATTTATTTGAGCGAAACTAGTGATAATTTTAAAACTAACAAAAAATCAAATTTAATATAGATTAAGCTCGTACCAATTATCAAACTTTCCATTAATTGGATCAATAAATTTGTTTACATAAACAAGACCACTTTTAATTAAAACTTTATTTGAAGCTATATTTTCAACGGATGCTATGCCGCAAATGTTTTTAAAATTTTTATAATAATCTAATATGGCTATAGATGCTTCAGTAGCTATTCCTTTACCCCATTGGTTTGGTTTTAGTCTATACCCTAAATCATAAAAATTAGTTTTATTGTTAATCATTGAATCATTAAACTTAAGTCCTGCCCATCCTATAAAATTATTTTTTTTATCCAAAACAGCTAGTCTACCCACTCCATGCTTTTCATATTGGGTTAACTGAGATTGTATATATTCCTTAGCTTCGACATATGATTCCATTGGAGAATTATAAAGATATTTATGCACTAACGGATTTGAGTCCAAGTTATAAAGTTGTTTAAAGTCTTTGGATTCAAATTTTCTTATTAATAAACGTTTAGTTTCAATCATAATTTACTGTACAATTATTTTCCAACTGTAATCAATAGTATTTAAAATATATATTCCTGAGGGGAGATAGTCATGATTTAAAATAGTTGATTGTGATGAAGAATTATAACTAGATTGTACATCAATTTTTTGTCCTAACAAATTATATAACGAAAAACTCTCAATTCCTAAAGTGTTTAATACTTGGATTTGTTCGTTCGAGTTAATAGGGTTTGATTTTAATTTAAGAGAATTCTTATTAAAATAAGAATTTGATAAATTGTCAGAAAAATAACTTTCGCCAAACTCAAAACTATCGTTACCTATTGTATTTCCAATAAGTCTACCTGGAATATCATCAATATACGGATGTATACCACCCCAGATTCTTGATAAACTACATTGGTCTGCAGCATCTCTATATGTTGCCCATTGAAGTTCTATATCTTCACTTGGACCCTGTTCAAAAACTAAAAACTCATCTTTAGTTGCAGAAAATTTTCCTATGCCTCCAGGAAAATATGGACTACCAGTAAACATAGTTAAAACTTCTGCTGCAGATCTAGAAAATGTTGAATGTCCAGAAACATAACCTGCAAAATTAGGGGTTACAAATGTTGGCCGTTGATATGGCCACCAATCCTCTGCTAAAACCCAACCTACACTAGCTTGATCTAATTCCACATCGTCAATATAATCATGCCCTCTCCAAGTGTATAATTTAATTTTACCTAAATTTTCATTGTTTTCCCCAACTAAAAAATCTCCATCATTTACTGTTTCTATATAATCCTCAATAATAGGAAAACCTTGAGGGTGATAATTAGATAACGAAGAATCAGAACTCTGCCCTAAAGCTGAAAGATATCTTATGATAGATATTGGTCTTACATAGTCATACCATCCTTTAATACCCCAAACTGAAACGGCAGCATCGTGCATTGTCCCTCCTAATATAAAATATGATTTAATGTCCCATTCTAAATTTGACAATATTTCTCCTTCTCCTTTAAACTTTTTAATTAGTAAAGGATCGTCACTAACTTTATTTAATAATACAAACCAATGTCCTGGAGGTGTTTCTGATTCTGGTCCATCAGCCCAAAACTCAGCTAATACACGTGTGTAATCTCCTCTTAGAGCATATTGAGGTTCGTAAGAAAGATTGGTAAATGGGTTTAATTCATGGCCAGTACTACTATCACCACCGGAGTAATAGTTATAATAACTATTATAATCTGAAACAGATGTTGGAAAATTATTTAAATTAAAATTACCAATTGATCTTGGAGAAATATCCCATGACACATCATTTTCAGATGAAAGGTGTGAACCCCATATCGGAACCATTGAAAATGCATTCACAAAATCAAAGTTTTCTTCATCAGAATTATTTAAAAAAGGAGGTGGTCCAGGGTCATGATAAACATTGTATGGATTATCATCTCTTGAAAAAGTACTTAAATCACCCTCATTTAAACCAAAAGGATAAACATTACCCCATTCAGCACCAAGAAAAGGAGGTGTGTTTTCGCCGGTTACTTGTCCACTTTGGTCAATAAAAACACTTAATGTTAGAGGCTGCCATCTGTTAGGATCGATAATATTTTCATTTCCACTTAATATTGGAGATAAAGGGTCATTTACAGGAACATAATACTGATTTTCATAATCTAACTCTTCTAAAGAACCATCTTCTAAACCATATTGAATATAATTTTCAGCAATATAATTACCAAGGTGTATAGGATTTTCTGAGTTATCTAAAACTTCATAATTTTCAATATCTAACTCTAGTAAATTCATGTAAAAGCTAGCCAAACTAATAATATATTCAGAATTAGGAGACTCAGAAAATCGATGAGTGATTAACCTGTAAGCGGTATAACTAATAGCAGTAACCATATTTTCTTCTTCCGACATATTATTATCAAAATACTGGTAATCAACATTAAAATCATTTACATTTTGTCCTATAAGATAAGTAGAGCCTTGTCCTTTAATTATAGTCCAAGCGTCATACATAGCCGCACTAATATGAAATAAGTTTCTGGCATGTACAGTAGGTCTAGCAAAATCATTTCTTATTGCTTCTAATAATATTTCGTTCCAAAGTCTTGCAATAGACATATTGTTAGATATCCAATCTATTTCAGATGTGTCAATAGTAATATTTAACATTTCTACCTCAGTAGAACATTCATCATTATAGGCACTCACCGATAGGCTACCTTCGATAGCGACATCCCAAATCACAGAAACAGTTGAGGTTCCTTGACCACTAATTATAGTTCCATTTACAATATTCCAAACGTAATTACTAGAATCATTTGAGAGGTAAGAGTATGTATATGGAAACAAAGGTTGTATGTTATTTTCTCCTTCTAATGATCCAGCAGCTAAAAACTGACAAGAACCGTCATCTACCGTTGCATCTGGATTATAATTACACGAATTAATATTTGTACAACCTTCAATTTTCAATGATGTATTATGATCATTCTCAACTACCCCATCATTTTCAATAATAGTAATGAAAGAGTTTACACCTAATTCCTCATAAACTTGCCTACCCGTGTTTGGCCAAGTAACAGCTATACTATCAATTGAAACTGTGTTTTCAATACCAAAATGAACTGATTGCAATGACTGATTTTGATATGAAGATCCATGATATAATCTAGATTGATGCGTATCGTTATCCAAATAAATTTGAACAATAGATCCTAAAGCGTCCATATTAGACACAGTCCCTTTTAAATTAATTTTAATCCAGTTTCCCTGCAGTTGAGCATTAAAATAAGCGTCAATTGCTTTGTTTTCATATAAGATAAGGCTTGAATCAAAATTAGATATCAATAAATCTAGATCACCATCATTATCATAATCAAATGACACTAAAGATCTACTTTTAGTTAATTCAATCTGTTCTTCTAAAGGTTCAGTTTTTGAAAATTTTCTTGATTGGATTGATTGTGACCCATCAGAAACATTTATAAAAAACTCATTCTCTTCAACAACTGAAAATCCGTTAGCAATAAATAGATCTTCAAAACCGTCATGATTATAATCTGAAAAGTTTGCTCCCCATGCCCAATTTGTATCGTATATATTTACATTTTCTGAATTATTTACATACTGGTTATTCATAAATTCATCTACATAAAAACTGTTTTCTTTTATGTTTGTAACTAAAATTTCAAAATCATTATCATTATTGTAATCACTTGTAGCTAAACCCATCCCATCATAAGGATCCAAGAGATTATAAGACTGAGTTTCATCAACAAAACCTTCTCCTTGTTGATTAATTAATAACATATTATTTTGATCGAGATCGTTGGCTACATATATATCCGGATAATTATCGTCATTAGCATAAATAGCAATTGAAGAAAAGCTATTAGTTGTACTATTAACATTACTTAAATCTACACTTTCAAAAGTACCATTACCAAGGTTTTTATATAATTTATTATTTGAGTTTGAATGATAGTCAGTAATAAAAAGATCCAGTAATCCGTCAATGTCATAATCCAACCACAAGCCACTGGTAACAAAACAAGTATCGCAGTCTACAGTTAAGCCAGATTGATCTGTAATATTGGTAAAGGTGCCATCAGTGTTATTTTGGTATAGTTGACTTTGGTTAGAGTTCCCTAGAAAAAGATCTGGATAGGAGTCATTATTAAAATCTCCCCACGAAGCGGAAAGTCTATCTCCAAAATCTTGTTGTAAATCTAAAAAACCTATATCATTTAATATAATATCATGGTTTAATGTTTGTTCAATACCAGTGTCTATAGTAACATCAATAAAATTACCGTTATTGGTATTTTGTAATAATCGACTCCAAGTAAAATTATTATTTTCTTCAGAAAAACTACCAACAATAAAAATATCTAAATCTCCATCTAAATCGTAATCGGCAACGGCAACTCCGTTATTATCTTGATAAATATTTAAATCTGAGTAATTTGAAGCATTTCTAAACTGTTGTGAAAAAACACAAGATATTATAAAAAAAAATGTGTAAGAAAAATATTTAGTTTTTAATAACATAGAATTGTTTAGACAATAAATTTACACAAAATTAAAACTTAACTTCAAGAACATTATAATCTAATCTGACAAACTAATTCAGCAATAGTAGTCTCATCTCCGTAAAAATATTTTATTGACGATATTCCAGCTTGTATTTTAAGATTATTATTATCGAAGTATTTTGAAATACCAAAACTCATGTTTTCGAAATCTTGAAGAATTGAATTTTCGTATGCATTATTAGTTTCATTTGTAAATTCAGGTGTAGAAAACTCATATCTAAAATCAAGTCCTATATCGTTTTTGAAGACATATCCTAGCTGAAAATTATAACTACTTCCTAAGACTAGGTATTCGCTAATTTGTTGTGGAATTAATAAATCGAATGTTTCGGTATAAGTTTCATTTAAAGCTGATGCAGCGGCATCAGCATATTCAGCTAAAAAAGAAAATCCTTTATATTTTAATAATAGATCTACAAATATTTTTTCATAATCAGGTAAATTATTTTTTGCATTTGCATCATAAAACATAATATCTCCGTGACCATCTCCTGTTTTATGACTAGTTCCAATATTTTTACTGTAAGCAAAACCAAGCTCCATAATTAGTTTTTCTTCACCAACTAAATCTACAGACCCTTCATTTCCTTCTGAAAAATTTCCAAAAGGATACAAATCTAATCTAGCTCCAAATTTAACTCCACCTAAATCACTATCTCTGGAATCTTCCCCGAATGAGTTTCTGCCATCACCAGATGTAATTGCAAATTTTGGTGAAAGAATAAACTTTTCTCCGAAAGTAGTTTCTATAAATAGTCCAAATTCTTCCCCATCAGAACCTGTATGGTTTTGACTAAGTAAACTTCTACCAGTAAATTGAAGAATATCTTCATTAAAAATCATTTCTCTATTATTTAAAAATGTGTTTTTTTGACCAAAATATAAGTTAACACTTTTACTTGGGTGATATCCAACCCAAGCTTCTAATAATGGATTACTTAGACTATAATCCATCATAATACTGAAGCTTACTTTTTCTTTTTTTGCATTTCCTGATATCTCTAATAGAGTTCTTTGACTTAAATTGTCTGTTTATTTCATTTACTATTCCTCCATCAACAATACTAGTCATTTCATTATAAACATATGTAGGCTTTATAAAGCCATTAATATTAAAGTTATAATCTCCATCTTCAAATGACAATGACACTCCATTACCAAAATCAAAATCCGATTGGTTTTGATTTGATTCTTGAGCTGTGATAAATGTTGTAATAAATATTATTATTAAAAATGATATCTTTTTCATGACTATGTTTTTTTAATTTATTAATCTGTATATAGGTAATATTTCGTTTATTTTTGTCCTTAAAATTCCAAAACTAACAAAGCTATTTGGAGCTTCTGGTTCTAATAGTTCTGTTAATATATTAGTAGCTCTTTGATTTGTTAAAATTAAATATGTCCCTTGTTTTACTATAATTTCATCTTCAACAAGGGAAGCTTTTACAGACTGTAAATTCATTTTTTCGTACTTATCAAAATTATCATTATAATTTGTTATTTTGAATTTTTCAACTTTCATAACAGAATCATTTTGAATAGTATTTACTTTTAGACCAAGAACTCTTAATTTCTCAATTAATTCAATATGCTCTTCTAATATTAAATAACCTGAAGGTCTTTCTCTAATTAAGATAGGATTAGATCTTAGAGCATCTCTTATAGTAACCTCATAATCGATTATTTTATTTGAATTCAAATCAATTGTTTGAATCATTTCTTTTTCTACTGTTCTGGAACTAGTAACGACTATATCACTTGAATTATTACTCAATGATTTTTTTAACTCTGATTTTATAAAAGCACTATTTTCAAAAGATGTTTTAAGATAGGACAGTGCGATAGAAAAAGCAGAATTTACTCTTCTTTTAAAAGAAGTTTTACCAATTCCTACTCCTCTAATTTCAATTAAAGTAGATATGGTGTTGTTTAACGCATAAGAAGTAGCGCTAGATCTAGCATTAGTTGAACCTTGATTAAAATGAATCTCTCCTAAATGTTTAGTGGTAGACATATAATCGTGATGTTTTAATCCATAGCTCTGCACAACAGACCTTGCATTTTTAACAAATAAAGTGTCTGTAATTAGTCTAATATTTTCTGGCACATTTAAGTTACCCGAATATAAAAACATTACATCGTAAACAGAAGTAATTCCAAAATCACTCATCCTAGCAAAATCTTTTCTATATGGTCTATACTCATGAAAGTCAACCGCTATGTCTGGATTAAAATCTGTAAAAGCTTGTTTGATAGCGATAGACTCTA
>JGI20152J14361_10002572_pt1 | contig 10761 bp, 8 predicted proteins | sample COG_02_FD_14361 | JGI IMG/M metagenome (IMG submission 14361)
TTTCTTAACATTTGATTCTATATCTATGGAGTCTGTTGTAAATAAATCTACAATACCTTGCTTTTTATAAATAGCCTTAAAACGAGCATCCTCATCAATCACTCCGTAGCCAATTCCTGAGGTATGAGTTAACAAATGTCTAATCGAAATTTTATTTTCAGCGGGCTTTGACAAATAAGTACTATCTGTTTCATTAAAGTCTGTTAAAACTTTAAGGTCTTTAAATTCTGGAATATACTTTTCAATGGGATCGTCCAAATTAAATTCCCCTTCTTCCCAAAGCATCAAAACAGCTAATGATGTTACAGCCTTGGTCATAGAAGCAATTCTAAAAACATCATCTGTCGAGTACATTATTTTGTTCTCTACATCAGAATATCCAAAAGCTTTATTATAAATGATTTTATTGTTTCTTCGGATTAAAGCTACTGCTCCTGGAATCTGATTATCTTTTATAGCTTTATTGAGGTAGAAATCAATTCTGTCTAAACGCTCCGAAGACACGCCTTGATTTTCTGGAAGATCAAATGTTGAAGAGGTTTGACTACAACCTGAAACTAAAAAAATTATTGTAAGGGCAAAGATTATTTTTTTCATAGATTTTTATTGTAATGTAAATATTGAGAAATTAGAGAATGAAAATTTAGCTTTCAAATGAAATTATTTAAAAGCAGTTGAAACAGATTGCTTTGCTAGCACACTCATCAATTCATATCCTTTTTCAGTTACATGAACTCCATCAGAAGTTAATTCAGCTCGTAACCCTCCATTATTATTATCCATTTCATCAAAATAATTGAGATATATAACTTGATTCTTATTAGCATAGGCCTTTAGTAAGGTATTTAAATTAATGACAGAATCCGCAGGTGAAATATCAGGATTCCAACTAAATTCATCTGCAGGAAGAACGGAACATATAATTGGTACAATTCCATTTATTTTTGCCAATTCAACCATAGAAAAAATATTCTCGGCAATTATTTCTAGGCTATAAAATTTGTTGTTTCTAGCAATGTCATTTATACCGGCAAGTATGACAACACTTTTGGGTTTTAAATTAATAACATCTTGTCTGAATCGGATGAGCATTTGTGATGTTGTTTGCCCACCAATACCCCTGTTAATATAATTGTTATTAGAAAAAAATTCTGGCAAAAAAAAACTCCATCCTTCCGTTATTGAGTCTCCCATAAATACTGCATCAGGTGAACTTTTAGATATTTGCAATTCATTTTGCTTATTGTATTTGTCTATACCTGCCCAGTCTAAGTTCTTTATAACTTCGTTTACTTTAGTTTTAACTATCTCCTCAAGATTTTCTTGTGCTTGCACAGGAATAAAACATAAAAACGTAAGCAAAATAAGTATTCGATATGTCATGATTTAAATTTTGTTAAATTTATTCTTTTAGTTAATTAGCAGTTTACATTTTATACCAATGATGTAAAATTATCTACTAAAAAAATAAAATAATTATACTTTATTGATTGATGTTAATTGGGTCTCCAAACTTAAAAAATTCACAATTTTCTAAAATGGCTTTTCAACATCAGTCTCCTATCTACCTCCTCCATTTAAAAACAAAAACTACAAAATACATAAACCAATACCTTAGGGACTATAGTTGTGTAGAAAGGAATACTCCATTGAATGAAAAAAGACTTGTGTCAATTCTGAAAAATATTATTCATCAAAGAATAGAAATTATATGGGGGTGTTTAGATTAATTATATTTTAAAAAAGGATAGTGTTTTTAGGCTAATGCCTTTTGTGATAAACAAACAACAGGCATATACAAAACTGCTAATAATCCATTGAACTGAGGTGCGATTTAATAAAGCTATAATATGAAGCATTTAGCCTCGTATTTTGACTGTTTTAGCTTTTATATAGGATATTGTAATTTTAAATAATCTTTACTAGTGGGTCAATATAGAAAATCAAAGCGAAAAATCACGCCGTTATATATTTCACCAGAGTCATTAACTAAGGAGTAATCAAAAACAAAAAACCTATTAAATGCCAAGAACGAAAATATTTAAGACAATCTAATTTGCGTAATTTTTTAAAATAGCGGCTTGAAACAACTGAAATTTAGTATACAAAAAACTACATCTCATCTATTTTACATTTTAAAACAACATAAATTTTGTAAATTAAAAAAATGAATAAATACTTTCTTATTTTATTATTATCAATATCTCTTTCTTGCCAATCAGAAAAAAACGAAACTATTGAAACTAACAATAATAACATTCCTTCGGTTTTGTCAAATGACTCTGATGAAGACGGAATAAACGACGATTTAGACCAAGATAATAATACACGAGCGGGAGTTCCTGTGGACGATAATGGTGTCATGCAAAACCCAATCTATTTGGATGAAAATGGTGTTACTATTAAAGCATTTGAATGGTCAATAAATGGTGATAATGGGATTTTAAATGAAATAATATATACCGTTGTTGACGAACAAACTTTACGAAATATGGTTTCAAGCGATGAAGATGTTTCCAGGGTATGTACAAGTAAAGTAACCTTAATGACACAACTATTCGATTTTAAAAAAACATTTAATCAAGACATTAGCACTTGGGACACTTCTAATGTTAACGGTATGAATTTTATGTTTAATATGGCTGAGGCATTTAATCAGAACATTAGTAGCTGGGACACTTCCAATGTACAAGACATGAATTACATGTTTAGAAATGCTTTATCCTTTAATCAAAATATAAGATTTTGGGACACATCAAATGTATCTATAATGCGAGATATGTTTAATGGGGCAGTTACTTTTGATCAAGATTTAAGTTCTTGGAATGTTTTGAAAGTATACGATTGTCAGTCTTTTTTTGGCAACACCCCTAGTTGGTCTCTCCAAAAACCAAACTTTACAAACTGTACCCCTTAAAAAACTGCTTTAATAATTTAGGTTTAATCGAAACACAACTGATTCAAAATCCCCAAAAACACAAGTAACAAACTAAATATTATAGCATAAGTTAAGAAACATGAATTTGAAAATTTCTCTATACTTAATATTTTTCAATATAATCATAACCTATGGTCAACAGACTTCAAAGTTAGTTAAAACAGAAAATGATTTAGATACATTTTCAATGATAGACGAACTTAGAAAATTAAATTCTGAGGGTGACCCAAGAAATTATTACCATTGGAATGAACAACTTGCTACTATTTATCTATCGCAAATTTCAAAAGCTGCACCTGAAGAAAAATTAAATTTTTGGTTTAGATACTGTCAGCAACTCTTAAAATCTGGTGAAAATCAGGAATGCATTGATGAAATTGAAAATCTAATATCCAGACAAAAGTTATCTTATCAGGATTTAATTACCAAAGATTTACTTCCCATCATTGAGTTATTAGCTCTAGCTTATTTGAGATTAGGCGAGTCAACAAATTGTCAGAACAACCATAATGCATTCTCCTGTATTTTGCCATTAAAAGATCAAGCGTATCATATTGATGTTAATGGGTCTAAAAAAGCCATCATACTATACACTCAAATTTTTGATAAATTTCCTAATGAAACCTATAAATGGCTAATAAATCTGGCCTATATGACCATTGGCAAACACCCAGATGGTGTTCCAGAAAAGTATTTTATAAATCATCCTAATTGGAATATTGAGAGAAAGAAATTCCCATCATTTAAAGAAGTAGCCCTGGACTTGGGTATTGCCCATGATGGTTTATCTGGAGGAGTAAGTGTTGAAGACTTTAACAATGATGGTTTAATCGATATTTTCATGACTTCATATGGAATGACTGATCAAAGCAAACTTTTCATAAACACAGGTAAGGGTTTTATTGATCAAACTGAAGAATCTGGATTAAAGGGAATAGTTAGTGGACTTAATTGTATTCATGCAGACTATGATAATGACGGAAATATTGATATTTTTATTTTAAGGGGAGCTTGGCTTGGTCGCGGGGGAAATCATCCCAACTCGCTTCTTAAAAACAATGGAGATGGCACTTTTACAGATGTAACAAAAGCTGCTGGACTACTCTCTTTTCATCCCACTCAAACAGCCGCTTGGGCTGATGTTAACAATGATGGATTCCTTGATCTTTTTATTGGAAATGAATCAAGGAAAAGTCAGTCACACCCATGTGAGCTTTATATAAATCAAAAAAACGGAAGGTTTTTAGAACAATCTGGAAACTATAATCTTTCTTCTATTGAGGGCTTTGTTAAAGGTGTTGCTTTTGGTGACATTAATAATGATAATTGGCCAGACCTTTATCTCTCTGTAATGGGGGGAGCTAATTTATTATTCAGAAACGATTTTGGAAAATTTAAAGATATTTCAAAAACAGCTGGTGTTCAAGGGCCTAAATTCAGCTTTCCAACTTGGTTTTGGGATGTAAATAATGATGGATTCATTGATATTTTTGTAGCCAGTTACGATACTAGTAATTTAAAAAACCTAGCCGGTGATTATGCCAAAGAAATCCAAGGGGATGAAGTATTGACAAATAAATCTAGGCTATTCATGAATAATGGTGATGAAACATTTAGTGATCAAAGTAAAAAATATAATATAGATAAAAGCTTGTATGCAATGGGTAGTAATTTTGGCGACCTTGATAACGATGGATGGTTAGATTTCTATATCGGAACAGGATCTCCTGAATTTACTTCTGTTATTCCCAATAGGATGTTTAGAAACTCAGAAGGTAAATCCTTTGAAGAAGTTACTTCAGCAGGTGGATTTGGACACATTCAAAAAGGACACGGAGTGGGTTTTGCCGATTTGGATAATGATGGTGATCAAGACATTTATACAGTTCTTGGTGGAGCTTATGAAGGGGACAACTATCCTAATATTTGTTTTGAAAACCCTATTTCAAAAAATAATTGGATCATACTAAAGTTAGAAGGAGTAGAATCGAACCGCAGTGCAATAGGGACTCAGTTAAAGCTTGATTTACAAAACGGTAGAAGTATTTATTATTCGATTAATACGGGTGGAAGTTTTGGGGCAAACAGTTTGCAAGCTGAAATAGGTATAGGCAGTAGTAAATTAATCGATACCTTAACCATTAGGTGGCCAAATTCAAAAGCACAAATTTTTAAAAGAATAGAAGGAAATAAAAAATATAAGCTAGTTGAAGGGGAAAATAAATTAGTTGAAGAACCCTACCAGAAGATTCAATTAAAAGGGAGGGAAATAATGCAGCATCATAATTAACTCTTTCAATACAAATCCTCATGAAGAAAAGGAAAGGCAGGTAATTATCTATCGGATTTAGCGACTTTAGACATCCACATGGATTAAGTCATAATCAGTTCTTAAAACTGTTATGATATTTCCCTTTATGCTTTATTGATTTTATAACATCGGTTGTTCTTTTCTTGACTTCTTTTACTTCTTCTAAATATTAATGGCTTAGGATAAGCAAATGATCGCTATTTATAGTAGAAGTATTTAACCGTATTAAAGGATCTTCTGTTCATTATGCGATCTTTTAGTTTATGCAGCATACAAATTACTGTGGGGAAGTTCTATTTGAAAATATTAAACAATAGAAGCAATGTGGATATTAATCTTAATAGCTGTATATTAACTGTTTACATGGGTTTTATTATACATCTTAAAATTATCAAAAATTGATTTAAAACAGCCTTGACTTTGTATACAAAAAAGTCAAACTAGTATAATTTTTCATTTTAGCGTGAAAACAGTTTGTATATTGGAATCATAAATTAAAATTCATGAAAAAACTACTTTTTTTTTTAATGTTAGGACCAATGGCTTCTTTTGGACAAAATTATCCCCTAATAACAAAAGATATAAGCTACTATGGAAAGGATTTTTTTAGACTTGAAGGCACTCTAATCCCTGACTCTCTCAAAGAGAATCCTTACGACAGATTACCTCTTTCATATAAAGCGATTGTTCGAGAACCCGTCTGGGATTTGTCAAAATCATCAGCTGGAATGTCCATTCGTTTTCTTTCTAATTCAAAGAGTATAAATGTTAAATGGACCATTTTAAATAATCTTAAAATGAGTCATATGGCTGAAACTGGAATTAAAGGCGTTGATTTATATTTCAAGAATAAAGGCAATTGGCAATATCTTAATACGGGCCGTCCAGACGGAATTGAAAATGAGGCAACTCTAAAAAACAATATGTCGGAAGAGATGCGAGAGTATAAAATATTTCTCCCTCTTTATGATGGGGTTGTGAATATTGAAGTTGGTATTGACTCAAATAGTGTAATTAAAAAACCCTTGAAGAATAAAAATAAGCCAATCATTTTTTACGGAACCAGTATAACTCAGGGTGGATGTGCCTCTCGTCCAGGAATGGTTCATACCAACATTATATCAAGAAAATTAGACCTTGATTGTATTAATTTTGGATTTAGCGGAAATGGAAGAATGGAACAGCCGATAGCAAAATTAATATCGGCATCAAAACCGCTATTCTATGTCATAGAATGTATGCCCAATATGATTAATCAAGAAAACGTAGCCAATAATACAATTCCTTTGGTAGATACCATACGAGAAAATAATCCAGAAGCACCTATTGTTTTTGTTGAAAACTTTATCCCAACTTCTCCAATTTTGGATAAAAAGAGAGCGAATGATATAAAAGGAATGAATTTAGCTTTAAAAACTGAATATCAAAAAATGATTTCAGATGGTTATCATAATATTTTTTACATTAAAACTGAAAATGCAATAGGTAATGACAATGAAGGCACGGTTGATGGCGTACATTTTACAGATTTGGGATTCATAAGATACGCGGATTTTTTAATAGATAAGTTTGTTGAATTTGGACTTATAGACACCAAGTAAATTCTGTAACATCAATTAATAACACTTAACTACTAATTGACTTTAGGGGGGCGTTTCCATTTAAACCAATGGCATATCATGTTTAGTAAATTCAGATAATGAAAATAAGGGTTTTATAATTCCAAGAAGAAACAAGTTGTGAAAACCGATTTGTATATTGTAATGAAAATATAAACTATATGAATTACAAGATTCTATTGTTTGCAACAGCTATTCTGATTGCAGCAAACTTCTCGATTGGCTTTTTTACAAATTTTTGGGGTGACTCAAATTATCCTGATTACATCAACAGCGCTTTAATGCTACTGCTGATCCTTTTTGGTTCAAAAGTCTTTTCCAAAAAGAAATAAAAAACCTCCTGGTATGATACCAAGAGGCTTTAGAGTTTCACTAAGAAAATGAACTAGCGAATAACTAGGCTCTTTTCAAAACTGAAGTAGCAACAAAAACCACCCCTTCAGGGCCTGTTACGGTATATTGATAGTGAATTGTATTTGAGTCTTCTGGCATGAGACTAATTTTCCAAGAAGTAACAAAAGCCTCTTTTTCTGTTGATAAGCCACTTCTCTTTGAGTCTGTTATAAAAACAAATTCTCCTTTGGTAGTGCTTTTAAGTACAGAAACGGGCTTGTTTTGTAAAGCACAGTAATGTGTCGATAGCAATTCGTTATTCTGAACATTAAAAATAGTCAGCATTTCTATTCCCCCTGTATCGCTTTCTTCAAGCAACGCACTCCCATTAGAAGTTACAGAATAATTGATTTCAAAGCTATCCGAGGTACCGTCGGTTCTTTCCAATGTGCCTTGCCATTTACCCTGTAAAGATTTTAATTTTTCAAAATCTTCCGAAAAACTATTTCCAAAAGAAGAAGTAAGTGACAAAATTGCTGCAAAAAGAAATAAAATTAATTTTTTCATTTTAATAAATTTTATAGTTATTTAATAAATATATTAAAAAAAACAATTTATGGCAAGAAAAGCCTCCCTACTTCTAGTGGAAAGCTAAAGTTAAGGGTATAAAACCACCCTTTCTTATACTTTAATATTTTTTTATAAAATTATTTGTGCTATTGTATTAGAGTTTAAAGAGTGTCTATGCTGTTAAACAAGTAAAATTATTAGTTCAATTAATTTTGTATTGTACTATGCATAAAAGCTGTAAAAAAAAATAGCCAATCAATTCGTTTAACAAAAATAAGGGTATATCTTTAGAACCATTAGAATCCACTAAAAAGGGAGTATATAAAATGAGAAAGAAAAAATGTGAAAAGTGCAAAAAGGATTTTAGAATAATGTTTCGTGTACAATACAAACCAGACAAAAATTGGGTTTTCCTTTGTACCGATTGTGTATCAGAAGTAAAAAGAGATAATGAAGATTATCGATACGGTGGTACTTGGAAATACTAAAATATTTCGACAACTGTTCCAGTTATTAGTAAACCAAATACATTTTAAAGGTCATTATTTTAATGCTACCCATTTAAACCACTCCTAGTCTTAAAATTAATTTCATCTGTTCAATCTTTAAATAAGCAGATTTCTACTTGTCAAGGGTATATTCATTCACCCTTATAAAGATCATGTCCCCATTAAAAAAATCAAGCCTACTTCATATGAATTAATATTAATTCTCATTTGAAGTATTGCTTATCGTTACAACAGCACATATTTTAAATTGAAAATAGAATAGTTAATACAACAGAAGAATAAAATGAGAGGTTTAGTCGTGTGTTTTTTCTTATTAACAGTTCAGACATCTCTTTTTGCACAACTGAGTAAAGTACATTATATCCCTCCAATAGCCTACTCCAGTGAAACAGGTAGTAATGCAATTCCATATCAAGGACATTATTTGTATATCTCAACGCCCAGTGCAGCCACGGTTACCTTAGACATCAAAGCTGTGGGTGGAGCAACAACACGAGTTGTGGTATCCAATTCAACGCCCTATACTTTTACGATTGATACCCCTGGAGGCCTCGATAGCTCTCAAATTGCTATTGGAGCTAGCAGTTCGGATATTGTATCGAACACCAGTAGGGTTGTAACAGACAAAGGCTATATCGTTGAGGCTACAGCTGCAGTATATGTAGCACTCAGAATGGCAAGTGTTTCTCAAGCTGGTGCATTGGTAAGTAAAGGAGGAGCAGCACTAGGAACCGATTTTAGAATAGGAGGTTTTACAAACTATAATCCTGCGTCAAATTACTCTACTTTTCTTTCAGTAATGGCCTCAGAAAACACAACATCGATTACCATTAACAACATAAATACCGGGGTTGATATACTCGACTTCGATGAAGCTGCACTAGGAGTTTCACTAACTGGAACTTTGAACGACATCAGCTTTACGCTAAATCGAGGCGAGAACTACACCATTGTTACACGATCGGATCAAGGGGTCGATGTGGCTGCGGCAATAGAAGTAAATCCAAATCAAACAACGAATTCTGACGGACTTATTGGAGCTTATATAAGTTCAAATAAACCCATTGTGGTGAATAGTGGTTCCCTAAATGGTAGCTTTGGAACTGGTGGTGCGCGAGACTATGGTTTTGATCAACTTGTAGATTACAGCAAAGTGGGAACAGAATATGTTTTTGTTCGAGGTAGTGGTTCGAATGATTGGGAGAATGTATTGCTTGTTGCCCATACAGACGCAACTACAATTACAATCAATGGCAACCCTGTCACCAATGCACTTGTTCACGGTAAAGGAGCTAATATCTCGGGTACCTATGCCGCCGCAACCAACCTAAGTATAAATGCTGGCTCATATTATTTGATTGAAGGTGATCTGTACGGAACTGATGGAAATATGTATGTACAATCCTCTGCCCCAGTGTATGCATTTCAGGGTATTGGATCAGGAGCTAGCGAAGCCAATCAAGGCTTGTTTTTTGTCCCGCCACTCAAATGTTCTAGTGTTGGTGATGTCGATAACATTCCATTCATAAACAATATCGGTACAGCCGTCTTTACAGGTAGTTAGAATATAATTAGTAAAAAAGGGGCTGTCATTTCCCTTTCAGACGATAACAATACATCTCAGGCTATTGGAGCCCTTGCAGTAGCAACAATGAACGGTCCTTTCGATGTTTTAGGGAATGTCAATTATGAAACCTATACCCTATCCAATCTGAATGGAAATGTTGCTATTGTAAGTAACGACGAATTGTATTGCTCCTATTTTAACGAAAGTGGAGCTGCATCATCGGGGGCATTTTATTCCGGATTCTCTTCTCCACCTGAACTGCCAACCGAAAATACTGGGCTAGGGCTTTATGGATATTGCGCACCAAATTTAGGTTTACAACCGGCGACATGACCCTTTTTACAAGTTATGAATGGCAGGTAGACAGTGGTTCTGGCTATGCTACTCTAGCTGGAAGTACAGGTCAAGCAACCATAACACCAACCCTAGCAGGAAACTATTTGGTACGTGGATTTATTAGCTGTCCAGAAGAGGCTCTAGAATTTTTAGATTCTGATCCCGTCAATGTATTACTATGTCCACCCGACACCGATGGAGATGGTTTTTTAGATCCAGCAGACAGCTGCCCCATTGCAGCGGGTGTTGCTGTTTTAAACGGCTGTCCATGGCCTTTGTATATTGGTAATAATTATAAGACTGCTGTAGTTTCAAATAGTATTGCAATGGAAGATGAAGCTCATTTATGTTCTTTAACTGATTCTGGATATTACAACATCTCCTATCACTCTGGAGCTTTTGCTGAACCCAATGTAGGAGATTTTATTATTTATAATAACAACTACTCTTTTCCTCATAGTTTGCTCTTTGATACTGTTGCATACGCCTTCATGAAACTTCGTGATTTCAATAAAATAATTGAGGTGCAGAAATCCAATGGAAAAATCATTGCCATCTACAATTGTCTATAAAATTAT
>JGI20152J14361_10002574_pt1 | contig 10757 bp, 4 predicted proteins | sample COG_02_FD_14361 | JGI IMG/M metagenome (IMG submission 14361)
CCCCGCAGTTCTTCTGGGTTGACCCGAATAGGGGTTTCATACAAGTCCAACACAACTGCATCCCCTGGAGGTACAGTAGCAAGCAATACCAACAATGTTGGTTCAGCATTCCACATGCCGCCGTTGTAAGCAAACAGCATTTTGGCTTGGTATTTTTCTTTGAGTAACCGGCGTGCAGCCACGTGTTCAAAACGGGCGCGACCAATTTTGATTAATTCTTCAGTGTTCATAAAAATTATTATACAGCAAATACGGACAAAAGTAAAGGGCCCGAAGGCCCTTTTGGTAAAAAATTACAGTTTAATTAAGCAACGTGGCTGCAATAGTTGGTGTTCCCCATGACGCACTTGTCAAGTAAGTGGCACTTGGTACAAATAATGTAACCACTGTAGCAGGTGCTGTACCAAACGTTGAGAATGGTGAAGCAGTTGCTGTACCACCTGTAATGATGTTGTTGCCGCCTGGTGCTGCATCGCCACCTGGGTCAACCCAAGTTGTGGTCAATATTAATTGTGTTCCTGAACCTGCTGTCTTGGCGTTGATAGCAATGTATTGCCCGGTGTATGGAGCAGTATCAGAGTATTGTTGGTATATTTGTGTATCGCTTGTGGTCAAATCATACCAACCTACATTTGTTTGTAATTGGTTTGGTGTACCTGTACCGCCAACTTTGGTTGTACCAGTATATGAACTGCCAGCAATAGTTTGTGTAGCAGTGCCACCAGTGATATAAATGTCGCCAACTAGTGTGTTGGCAGTGTCGTTCCACTCAGCATCGCCATCATTGCCAGTTGATGTTTTACTTGTTTGCCATTTGATGCGTCCGCCAGCGTTGAAGAAATAACGTGCAGCATCAGCACTTGCAAAAGTCACTGTATGAGTAAATGTAATTGTCCAGGCAGCATCAGCAGACCCAGTGTCTGTTGTTTTGCTTGTTGTGCCACTGAATGCAACAGTTTCTGCGCCGCTGGCAGCAGCATTGCCGCGGTTGGTCTGAAGATTAGTGATATCTGTGGCCAAATTTGTTAAAATTTCAATAGTATCACCTGTTGTTGGATTTGTTCTACTGGTAATGGTTGTGCCTTGATGGCTTGCCATTGAACTAATTTTACTGTTTAGTGTAGCCCACTGTGTTGCTGTGATAGTTGCAGCAGCAGCCACTGTGCTTAATGCTGCCTCGCCATAACCGGAGTCTCCGGTACCAGTTGACCAGATTCCGTTTACGTTTGCACCGTTTGTACTAACAAATCCATTGTAATCTGCTGCTAAAATTGTACTACCAGCTGTATATGTCATTTTATATTTCCCTTTGTATTAGTTGATCAATTTCAACGCGAATAATTCTCGCTGGGTGATTTTAACCATTACTGTTGTTAAAATTAATTAATCTTAACAATAGCTTCCACGATTCCTTGTTCTTGTGTTAATTTGTCATTCAATGAACGACCAATTACGTTGAACGCAGTTGCTTCTCCTGGGGCAGCGGCTCTCGCCAATCCGTTACCAGCAGAAACTAGTCTGTCTCCTTTGCGTACTAACCCAATAGTGTTGACTGGGACGCGGCCTGTCATTGCAACAGCAGGGTGAGTGTCGTCGGATCCAGCAAGACTGTTCATCAAGTAAGCAGCTCGTGTACTTATGACTCCAAACACTTTTTCGCTTAGTTCGTCTGTAACTTGAGTAATTTCGTTGGCGCCGCCAAGCTCAACCACAGTACCTGCTTCCATTACATCATCAGCTGCAAAACGTTCTGCAACGTCAGCGTATTGTGCGCTGATGTTTGTGCCACTGATGCCGCCTGTGGCTCCATTGATTGTCATTACAGTGGTTGGTACATTGTTTTTGTTAACGTTAAATGTTATGTTGCCGTTGTTGGTTTGATTATAAAACGTTGCTGTTGTGCCAGCTACACCAAGACGGATATCTTGGTTAGAACCAACTGATAGTCCGGTGTTGTTTAATACTGCAAACGTTCCAGTTGTTGTTTCGGCTACGTTCTTTAACAAAAAGTCTGTGGGATCGTAACCTTCAAGTGTTTGTGCAACACTGGCTGTTCCTTGGAATAAAGGAACTTGTGCACCAATTAATGTACTCAGCGTAATACCAGGACGGATTGTTGTGTAACCCGAAATACTACTTGCTGGAGTAAATGCTGCATCCTTACTGACAATGCCAACTATATCATCTTCTACGAACAATTTAATTACAACGTGACTTACTGCTACGTTGTCAGTAATAGAATCAGCAATGGCGCCAGTTGTGCCTTGTCCAGATGTAAATGCTGGGCCAACTAATAGCCACGCACTACCTGTCCACACTTTTAACTGAGCATTAACAGTATCATACCATAAATCGCCTGTTACGTTGTTTGTAGGAGCGCTTGCTTGAGCAGTGGTAGACGAAATTGTTTTCCACTGAGAGCCGTTATAGACTTTCATTAGCCCGTTAGCACTATCCCACCAAAGCTGACCAGTTAATGGTGCTCCGGGTGCTGTTGTGTTGGAAGAATTTTCCAACAAGTGGATGACGTTTTCGTTTAAAAATTCACCGTAACCAGCGTAGTTTTTACCAACCAGAATCATTGAACTGGAAGTGTTGATGGTTCCATCTGCAACTGTAGCAAATATTGTACCGTCAGTTAAGTTAATTGTATATGCCATTTGTAGCTTACTCCGTTAATTGTATTTATGCCGCACTAAGGTTCGTTAAAGTTTGTATACGAATCGTGTAATCAATTTGTATCTGTCTGTTCAAACTCTTTTGTACCGGGTGAAAAATTACATGGGTAATCAAGCGCAAATCTGTAGCACTTCCGTTCCATGTTTTAAGTCCTAGCTCGTCAAACACATATTCACCATTGAAATTTGTGCTGTTATCAAACGCTTGTTGTCCATTTGGTTCTCCGTAGTCCAACAAACATGTCACTAAAATATCCGTATATACCTTGCCAGCAGTATGTAACACCTGCATTTTGTTATTGGCAGTGTCTGTGTTGGCAGCAGAATTATCATCTACTACTTTAGAGTAGGTTTGGTTGTATAAATTGGCATTTTGACCCACTGTGTTTGGAGGCAAATATGTAATAATACCTGTGGGGTCTACACTAGATCCGCCATTGCCAAATGCCATTGAGTATATCCAGCCGCCGCCTTGAGCAGATGTTCTATTGCTGAGTGTTTGTGCCATTGCATACGATATATTTTCGTAATGGATTGCGTTCTTTTTATCCACTAATACTTCGCCAGTGGCGAGATCATGGATTTTGACAAATCCTTCAATTTTGGCCAGGCCTGGCTGAATTATCATGCTCGCTTCTCCACTATAACTTCCTTGGTTTTGGGGTCAAAAATACGAATGTGTCCTTCAACAGAAATAGTCCCAGTTTCCTGGGGCGGTTTGGCCGGTGCTACAGGCTGTTGTGGTGTTGTATTTTGATTCATACTTTATTTACCTTGATTATTTGCCCTGTAAAAACCTTGCGGCATCTGTGTCAGTGTCTTGCAATGCAACGCCGTTGCTTGGTGTTCCAACGCCTGGCGCATACCATGTTACCCCGCGGCGAACCAAAATAGTAACTTCAGAACCTTCTGCAGGGGCAGTATCAAACAATACAGTTACAGGGTTTTCGTTGGTAACTGTGTATCCCGCTGTTTGCAATGTGCCGCCTACATACACTTCGATTGCTTCGATATCAACAGTGCTATCAGCAGCTGACACATCAATCAGTGCAGCAACAAACGATGTTGTGACTCCGTCGCCTAAGTTTATACCAGACTCTAACGGATAAGTCACGTTGGACACAACGTAGTTTTGATACTGCGATTCTAACAAATTACCACGACTGATGTTGTAAACATCTGTGTTTATGGCATGACTGGCTGCACCTGTTCCTGCTGTGCCGCGACGTAGTCCACTGACAGTATTGGCAACAGTATCACGGTTACGGTACATAATTCTTTCACCGTTTATAGTTAATAGTCCCCAAATATTACTAGTTAAATTTGGTTGGTTAAGTGCGGCAGCATTATAAACATGAATTGTATCGTCTGTTGCACTCAGCGCTTGAGTCAAATATGTTGTAGTTGCAGTAGTGATTCGATATGTTGCTTGTACCCCGCGCATGTCTTGGAATATGCGGAATGCCATTGCCAATGGAGCAACACTTGATGTAAACTCAGTAATCATTACAGTATCGGTAACTGATAAGGTGTATCCACCTGCTAATATAATTTCGTTGTTGACAATTGTATAATCAACGTTGTTGAATATCGCACGTCCGTTTAATGTAACAAACAATCGATCTGGATCTATATTTGTATGATCCAAGAACAAATTGTTGAGTGACACTGCTTGTGTTGCACTATAGTCAAATGATCCTGGCTGGTTGATCACTGTACCAACATCAAAATTTAAATTATCAAACGGTTCTGATAGCGTTTGTGTTCCCACAACAGGACCAACATACACTTGAGTTAATAAATCTTGTTGGCGAGTGTCATTCCAGCTTGTTACAGAAACAGTTTCACCATTGGCTGGTACAAAACCACCATACTGATTAAACAACAGTTGGTCGCCAGTTACTACTGCTTGTGCATTGGTTGTTACACAAATTAAAATCTTTTCGCCATCCGATGGGGTGGTGGCAAATATCACAGAACGTGGCGTTTCAGTATCATACGGCTCTACCAAGTAATCAATATTAAGAATCAACGGAACATCGTTCATGTACACACGAACTTCGTTATCAGCAATCAATGCTTGACTAAATCCCAATCGTTGTGGCAACAAATATTCACTTGTGCCATCAGCCAAATATTGTGCGCCTGCAGCAGTTCTGACACGGCGTCCGTCGATGGTGACGTACACGTTGTCTGGGTTGGTGTATGCCATGCTGTTGGTCAACGTGTAACTGTATTGCCCAGTAACACCTGCAATATTTTGAGTAACCGGAACTGACCAACTGTAATCTATTGTTGCACTATCTTCACTCAATGTTGTTAATCCAATGGCTGCAATCATCAAGTAATCATCAGCAGTATAAGTGTCAATAAATGTCAACAATGTGTTTATACCATCTTGTGCATAAGTGTAATTGGTAATCAAGTTGCCGTTGACAAAGATAGCAAATTCTTCAATCAATGAGAACTGCACCGGCACTACCAATGAGTTGCCAACTTCGGCGCCGTTATACGAACGCTTGAGCAACTGGTTTCCGCCTCCAATTTCATATAAAGAAACTACAATTGTGTCGCCAACGGTTGTTTCGCTGTTGATTACTGTAACAGTGCTGGCTGCCCAGTCGACTGTGTAATCTACATCACGGTGTAATAATAAGCCAGTGGTTTGATTTGTCACAATCATAGTGGCAGGCACTGGTGCTACTCCGGCAAAACTAAATGTTTCTGGAAGTGTTGTTACATTGTATTTGATAACTTCAATTCGGAAGCCATGACCGTCACGTGCCCAATCAGCACCAGGTGTTGTGTAAACACGCAAATCAAGTGTATCAAACTCGCTGCCAGGTATTAATTCTTCCGGAGCATGACTTGAATATGTGTCAATGTATTCGCCGCCGTCGGCGTTGATGCTGGTGGCCAACGTTCCCAAGTACGGATCGTTATATGGACTTTCGTAAATGGCATCCAATATAGTTTGATCGTAAGTTGGGCGTCCTTCTGGGCCGTATGTCAAGTTGTCAAAAGGTGCTGTGTCAAAAGGTGCCAAGTCAAATCCTGGGTATTGGTCGTATCCCACTCCAAACATTTGTACACCTGGATATTCAACTCCATCAATCAGCAATGGTAAACTCAATCCAGGCTCGTTGGCAGTAGGAGTATACAATCCCATAGTACGATCAACACCACTTAACAAAGCAGGGTTAACTATTGTCCACTGATCTGGGTCAAAGGTGTCACTTTGAATACCTGTACTGTCATCGGCGTTGGCTTCCCATACACGATTTAAATAACGTACCTGAGTGCCGTTGTCGTAATTTGCGCCTGCTTGCCATTCAACGATATCAGACGAGTATTCGTATCTATCGTACTTGATTCTGGTGGTGATCTGACGAACTAGATCATTGCCCATTGTTGCTGCGGCTGCGGCGCCAGTTCCGTTGCCACCAACGAATGTTATTATGGCTGTGGTTGTATAACCGCTGCCATAATTGTCAATTGTGACTCCAGTTACTTGACCTGCTCCGTTGATTATAGCAGTCATTTCTGCTTGTTCGACACAATTGCCGGTTACTGTGATTGTTGGTGCAACTGTGTATCCAGCACCACTGCTTGTAATTACAACGCTTTGAATACTCAATGTGTAATTTGCATACCATTCGTCCCACGGAGATTGTGCCCACAATGTTGAATTGGAAAGAGTATCAGCATTGAAGTTTGTATTGCTGACAGCCGTTGATTGCGTGTATGGCAACAGAACTGGACTAATGAATTCTGGGACAGTCAATGTTGCATCCCAGTATGCTGGTACATCAAAGTCAGTTACTGAACCGGGGTAAGCATCGTTACCGTTGTAAGACAAGTTAAACTCACGAATTTGTGTATGATAAGGTTTAACTTCTTGTATATAGTTCAATACAAAATCTTGGTTGTCTTGATTGTAAAACTGGTACGGTAACAAATCACGGATTTTATGATCAACATCAATCAAACTTGTTTTAATTAACCATTCTGGTGCTGCAACTTCGCTCGTTATGTATTCAAACATCAGTGTCAATGAACGGTTGCGCTCAATCAACAACTCGTTCACAAACAACTGTTCGTTGATTGCTTGAATAATTTTACGAGTTTCGATCACTGGTTCTTGGTCAAAATACTGGGCATCAAACACTTCAACATCAAATCCAAAATTGCCAACAGTATAATTCCATAATGACTCGCTGAATTCAATGGTGCCATCTTCTAACCCTACGCGATCCCACCCAAGTTCAGTGCGTTGATAAATTTCAAACTTACCTGTTCCCAGAATGTTCGACACTGTAACACTAGCGCCAACTGGTGCTGTAGTTAATGTCAGTGTGGATAGGCCAGAATAGTTTGATACTGTGGCCACTGGATTTAGATTTTTATTATAACCTGGCAAGTACCAGTTGATATAACTCCAGTAACGACGTGTATCGTAGTTTTGTACACGAATTAACGTTAATGCTTTTGATCCAATTAACGATCCTGTGCCAACTTCGTAAATTGTCCAGAATCCAGAATTGCTCGAATCTGACGATACCAAATACTTGTATCCATAGGGTACAATAATTAAATTTTGATAACTTAATTCATCTAAGTCTGCAACACGCTTGTTCCAGGCGCCTGAACTTGCTGATGGTTCTGGCTCTCTGCTGTTGAGCAACGCAAAACTCTTTGTTTCACTAATGGGATACTGTGCCAATACAGTATTGGCACGACCAAGATAATTTTCCAATGCCGAGAAGCGATTGACAAACATGCTTTGACGCGGACGGAATTCAACACCATACCGCATTGCTGGACTTAGTCCAGCGTCGGGCACGTCAGCACCAACTGTGTTGACACCAGAGAAACTGTCTTGTAATTTTAAATATAAGTTATCGCTTAAGAAACTGTTTTCGCGTCCTGCGGCAATTAATTCATATTCCTGGTGCACATTGTCATTGTTGACCAAACGATCATATTCAATGTGAAGGATTGTGTCTTGGGCACTTACCAAATCAAGTACGTTGTATATTGCAACAGTGCTCGCATCCAATGGCGCAAGATATGCAATACCGCTGGCACGCGGGTATTCAATATAGTTTGCAATAGCAGTAGTACTGAGTTTTTTACCTGCTACAGTATTGACTGTAGAAATATTTCTTACCCAGAAATAATAACGAGTAGCAAAAATATTTTCAGAATTTAATTCAGCACGAGTGGTATAACTCAAGAAACTCAACGGAGTTCCTGGGCCTGTATAGTTGGCAGGTGTTACATCACTTTCTACCCATTGATAAATGTCAATGCGGCTGCCTGGGAATGTTTGACCCCAACGACGGCTTGCGTAAACAATGTCGTCTTGATTTGGATCAATGAAACGAACTGAGTTAGTGTCCCACCAAATTTCACCAACTCTTGATGCGCTCCATGGATTACCAACATTGCGAACTGGGCCATTGCTATAATTTGCAGGATCCACTGCGCCAATGTAATCAATATTTTCACGAGCAACACCAAGTATTTTGCCTTGCAATGGATTAAAGAAATCCAAATAACTGGTAACCTGAGATTCTAATTTATCGTACATGTAAACAGAGTTTAACAACGCAACATCTACCACTGGTGTTTGCTGATGTTTAACTGCCCATGCTTGTGTGCGGTCAGGGTTGTCAAATACAACAACTTGACCAAAATTAGCAAACTGGCTATCTTCTAAATCGTTGCCGGGTGCACCAACTAGTAGTTTACCTGTAACGTAACTAAGACCTGTTCCGTAGTTGTCGAGCTCGTTGGTTGTGTCGTTGTACAACTGTTGGCCAAATACAAACTTGCCAGGGTCAGTAACTGTGTCGGTTGCACTTGGCAAATAATCAAATGTGTAAGCTACACCACTTTGTGTAACTGTAGTTGAAAATACTGTACTGCGGTCGTCAAAGTAAGTTGTATCGGCATCAAATGTAACTGGCTTGTACATGTTGCCGTTTGGAGCACCGACTACCAAGACAAGCGCAGTCGAATCAACTGCAACGCTGGATCCAAAACGGGCAAACTGGCTTGGGTTTGGACTTGTTATAGTTTGTGTGTATGAATAGTTCACAAAACCAATATCAGCAAATGCTGTGCCTGTTAGGCCAGGCAATACATTTAATTTTGTTCCTGGCAATGCAGCAGCAGAGTTTATAACACTGATAGTCAATATGCCGGATACCACACGAATTATAGTTCCGTCGGCTGGTACGCTAGCAAATGTAACAATGCCAGTGCTGTTGTTGTATGTGTAGTTGACATTTAATGTTTGCAACACAGTGCCAGCATATACAACTGGCGTATAACTGTCATATTGTGAATATGTTACGCCAATGTCGTATGTTTTTACAAGTCCGTTGGCAGTAAAGTACAAATCGTCGCTTACAGAAGCTGTAACGTTTGGAATACCAATTCCGTTGTTCAAAGCAGTAATTGCCGAAACTAATCCAGCCACAGTATTATTAGGAATTGCTGGTACAGCAACTTCGTAATTGTTAACACGGATTGTATCACCTGCTGTCAATACTGGGTTTGCAATCGGTGATGAAATTATTCCGTATACACGAGCTTGGTTAACGTTACGCTGTACTGCGCCAGCGTCATTGTTGACGTTTTGCGGAGCACCAGAGTATACGCTACAATTTTGCGGACATAAATCTACATCCCACCCAAGTTGTGCTTGATAAATTGGCGTGTTGTCTGCTGTTTGATTTAGCGTATCCCAGTCTGATGTAGTTACAATTTGTTGTACTTGATTGAATATGTTGCTTTCAATTTCAACAATGTCGCCAACTGCCAATGTAACAGCACTGGTCAAAACAACATCATTGCCAACTACATTAAACCCACCGTTGATGTATTGTTCGGCATTGGTCAAGAATACGTTATTGATTAATACACTAACAGGTGTTATCCATCCTGATGGCAATGCAAAAGTTGTTGTGGCAGTTTCGTTTGTGCCAATTTGATATCTTAATACGCTACGATCGTAAACATATGTGCTGCCTGATTCTAACGCACTGACAGTGGTTGTCGGCGCACCAATTACAACTTGACGTCCATCAGTTGATGCAGCAACACTATAACCAAAGTTAGCACTGCCGGCCGGGCCGTCAATTTTATCAACGTATTTAAAATATGTGTTGGCAGATGCCATAATGATGGCGCTAGGACTTGGATTTGAACCAGCTTCGAATGTGACTGTTGTGCCAGTAAATGTATAATCGATGTAAGGACGCTGTACTTCGCCGTCAACTGTTAATGTGAACGAGTTGGTAGTTGTTGCAGTATACAAATACTCTGCTAAATCAAAGTTAGTTGTGTTGTTGACACCAGACCCGGCAGGTGTAAATGTCACAATGCCACCAACAGTCACAGTATCAACTGTGATAACCAAATCATTGGCCGGGGATGTGCCACCGCCGATGGTAGCAGCATTGATTGTGAGAGTGTCGCCGGGTGCATAACTTAATCCAGGAGCAGTCAATGATACAACATATGTTCCGCGGGTGCGGTCAACTGTAAATGTTGCTTGTGAACCGGAACCAGACGTAGAATCTTGTGTTACGCCGTAGTAAACTTGATTGTCAAGTTGAACCGAGTCTCGACGTGCAATTACAATTGTTAATCCAGAATCAGGAGCAGTAGTAAACAGCACTGCACTTGCGCCTACTGTGTAATCAATACCTTCTGTTTGTGCAGTGTTGTTGACAACAACTACCAATTGTCCTGGCTGCGTATAATCAATAATAATATCGTCTGCGTATGTGAATTGTTGTGTTACCCCATTTGCTGTGTACGTAACTGACTGCAATGACGAATCAACACGCCCGTATGCATAAACTGCATTTTCAGCAGGTGCACCGACATAAACAATACGTTCGTCTTTGCTTATTGCAACTGACGTACCAAAACTTCCTGCACTGGCAGCATAGTCTGGTGCAACTAGCAACTGAGGCTGTGTAAACGCACCTGACTCGCTTCTATTAATAATTGATGCATATCCAACACCACTGGCACTGAGACTTGCTCCTGCTACTGCCCATG
>JGI20152J14361_10002580_pt1 | contig 10734 bp, 10 predicted proteins | sample COG_02_FD_14361 | JGI IMG/M metagenome (IMG submission 14361)
GTGCAGAGTAGACTTCCTCAGCTTGTTTCTTCTGAGTAGCGGTCTCTTGCATCTTTGATTGGATGTACTTTTGGCCTGAATAACCTTGCTTGAGATCCTCTAAGGATACCTGCTGTTCTTCACCGTCAACTTTGACAGTATAAAACGTTGGCGCAGGCTCTTCTGGATCGGCTGGTTCGTCTGCCTCTTCGTCATCGTCCGACATTTCAACTTCTGTTTCTTCTTCCTCGCCGTCGTTGACCTCGGCGTCATCAACGTCCTCTGATTCCGATGCTTCCATCTCTGGAGATACATCCTCAGATTCTGTAATTTCTTCTTGCTCGACCTGTTCGGATTCTTCAGGCATAGTAATTAAACCAACTGCCTGTTCGATACTTCCGTCGAATGCTGGTGCTTCTTGAGTTTCAGTCGTGTCTGACACGGTACTTATCTCCTATTTTTTTTTATCGAAAATCTTCTCATCCGCCAAGGCGGTGTTGATGTAATCATCGATAGTTGATAATGCACGGATGATATCGTGCGCGTTATCGCGATCCTCGGTGGTCGAGTTCGGATCTGTGAAAATGCTAACCTGTAGCATTTTTACGGCCTCAATGACTTCCTTAAATGTGGAGTCGTCTTTGAGCCGTTTTAATCTTGATGCTTTTTCTTTAACTTTCGCCATTAAAATCTACCGCCAGATACTGCCTCCGATGGACGCTCATCTGGATATCTTGGCTCTTTCTGTGATTGCTTAATGTTTTCAACATCAATCGATGTGCCGTACTTGCCAAGTATTTCAGCGGCCTTAACCAATAGATCTTGATCCATCTTGTCACGCTCCCTGTCATCTTGAGCGATGGCTTTCTGCGCATCGACTTGCATCTTAACCATGTCAGATTGAGCCTTGGTTTGAGCTTTGAGTTGCTCGGCTTGTACAAGAGCCTGACCGGGGTCGAGCGGCTTAGGCTGTCCAGCCATTTGCTGCTGTTTCATCATGAGCAATTGTTGCTCGGTCTGAGCATCCATTGGCATTAAGTATCTATCGCTGTTTCTAACGCCAGCAAGCGCCATAATATCCGCCATCGTGTTGCGAATGAGCGTCATTGATACAAGGCCGTTGCCGGGGCCGTAAGTCTGCCATATCTGCATTTGCATCTGTAACGTCTGCTGCAAGATGGCGACTTTCTCATCCTCTTTACCAGTGCCAAGGCCAATGTTACACATAACATCCATGCTCGAGTTCCATGACCTAGGATCAATCGGCACGAACTGGCTGTTCATGCGCATCATTTTTTCTTCGTCAGTATTTTCGATAAAGAGCTTCAGCATCAGCTTAAATAGGCGCTTCATACCGCCCTCGGCAAGATTTCGTGACATAACCTCAATCTGAGCCGCACCAGCCTGTTTTGTGATGTTTGCCGCAGTAGCGGTAGTATTTTGTAAAGCGTCTGGATCAAGGCCCATAGAAGCCCGAGAAACGCCTGTCTTGGTTTCAATGGCGTCATCCATATACTGAATGGCTGCGAGCGTCTGAGCGGCTACAAACGGCACTGAGATAGGCACAATCGCCTGTGGATTTTTCATCCTAATAATGCCGCCAATCTCGTTGTTTAGCACGTCGTCAACGTTGACCTGATTGTCCACAATGCCCATACGAGGATTGTTTGTCAGCGCAACGTTGTCTAGGACGCCCCTAAGCATCGCTGTAGCGGCATCTTGATCATCATTGATAAGATCAGATATAGAGCGTCCAAAGAATGCGTGTGGCTCAGGATCAACCTCAAACACGGCAAACGGGACTTCACTGTATGGCTCGTAATCTAGGAGCTGGTAGTCATTGCCGCCAAGCATAAACTTGTATAACTGTGCGACGCCAGTTCCCTCGATGTCCATCTTCATGTACGCCTCGGTCACCGCGACCAGCTTCATTGATAAATCTTCGGTCGACTCTTCCTCTTCCTGCTGATATCCGCGACGCTCAAAGTCCTCTATCTCAGAGTATGTGTCGCTAGATCCGATGCCAGTAAGATTAGATACTTTTTCAAAATCAAATCCCATGTTAACGAGATCAGATACGCGCATCTCGGTACGGTGCGCCACAACGTAAAAGTCATCAATAGACTTGGCGTTGCGATCCACCATAAATTCCTCTGGCGGAACAGATTTTACTTGTAGCATCCCTTTGTCAGTTTTTCGACTAATCGTGACACTATGCTCAGGAACTTCGATTTCCATCCCCATTTGATCAATGGAGATAGACATTTCTTGGCTATGCTCAATAACATCGACATTATCCTCATTAACTATGGCTGAAAACTCTTCATCGGTTAAGTTTGTAAAAGAGTAAGTTTCAGCCTCTGTGTATTTGTCCCAGTAAACTTTTAGGACGCCAGCCTTCTTAACCATTGCGTCGTGGAACGCATCGTTCAATAAGTTGTAACCATTAAGCTCGTTAAATGCCCAGTGCATATACTGCGTCGCCTGTTGAGCAACGGCAACATCATCTTGGTTCGATGGAATGTACTCAACGGCACGATCAGTTGATAAGAACACGCGCAATAGACTTGGCTTAATTGATCGTATTGTGTCGCGTACTTTTGTTGCGACTACTTTGGATCGACCATCTTCTTCGCCAATATCTACTTCGCCATCAAAATATCTTTGCGCTTTGATCCTGTCGTCAGCAATCTCGCTCTCAATAAAGTCAACGGCATCCTGTACGGCCTGCTGTACGATGCTCTCAACTCTATCCTCATCCATGCGTTCTGGCTTCATTCTAGCAATCCTTTGATATATTCAGATCCATATTCAGATCCAACGATTGGAGCCATTGTCTCTGGGACTCTAAGTGGTGGTTTTATTATATTTTCTGCTGGAGTTCCTTTTGCGTATGTACTAAATATTTTTTGCAAGTTTCTTTCTACATCAGCTTCGCTAGATATTTTCGCCAACGCTCCTCCAGCAAACATTGCAGAAAGTTTTGGATTCATTGCAGATCCGACTCCAGCCAATGCAAACATAAGTCCATTTCCGCTTGGGGCAAGTTTCGATAATGCTCTCTTTACTCCTGATCCTCCGCCTTTTCTTATAAATTCTCTCATAATTTGTTTTTCTTCTTCACTGAAAAATCTAGATTTCTTAGGATCTGATAACAATCTTTTTACTGCTTGCAAGTATGCATTGACAGTATTGCCGCCAGATCCAGATGCTTTAGCTTGTAGATCTGCTCTATCGATTGCGGCATCGAGAGCGTTAATCTTTTGAGACTGTTTGAACATATATCTCGCATCTTTTAACTTTTGATGAGTTAAAGGCAATTGAGCAATAGTGTCATCAACTTCATTAATGATTTTTAAGATGTATCCCATCTCGTTGCCATCGCCACTAACTTTAGCCGCGTTGTACTCTTTCCAAAGTTTTCTATTTAAATCCTCTAGCCCTTCAAAAGTCATAGTTGATAAGTTTCTCTTTTCAACCATTTGTAACGCTTTTGATGCTCTGTTATAAGCTTGAGGATTCCAGTCAACATCAGAATCTAAAGATTGTCTTACTCGCTTAGTTAGATTTAATGTGTCTCTTGGAGACATTAGAACTCCAGCCAAATCTGCGTCTTTATATGCTTGCTTATAAGCATTGGTAGCGGATTCAACAGTCTGCTTTCTTTCTGCCGCCATAGATTTAGCTTTTAATGCTTTTCCGGGTAGATTTAGCATTCCAGTAGTTAAATATGTAAACGGCACTGCAACAGCTGCTGTTTTAAGTCCTTCTACTGCTCTTTCTTCTAAATCGCCTTCAGCTTTACCAGCGCCATATGAAAATCCACTACCAATAACTTTGGCCAATTTTTGTGCGCCTCCCAATGGAGACATAACTGCACCAACCATTTCTGCTGTAGTTCCAGCGCCTTCGCTTTCAATGTTATATTGCTTCATTTCACTTCTAATCTGTTCTGACGGAATGCCAGTGAAAAAAGACTCTACCTCATCCATAAATGAGCCTACAAATGGCAATCCTTGAGCATAGCTTCTTACAGATTGAGTTCTGCCATATTCTGTTGGCATTGATACGCCAGATGCCCCAACGCCAAGAGCATCATCCTCAGCCGCTGGTTGCCCAGCCTCATACATTGGTTTATCTATGTTTGGAAACTTAGACTTGATAAGCGCCTTAATTTCATCTTTAGGCATTCCATCTGGAAATTTAACTTTTCTACCATCTGGCAAAGCGACAATCATTAGAATAGATCCTTTGCGTCAATTATTTCATCTTCAATCTTGGTTGATCTTCCGTCAAGATCAACTCCAGAGTATCTTTTTTGCGGAAATTCTGGAATAACAAAATCTTTTAGTGCATCTGGATTAGCATCTTTTGCCTTATTCATAGCTCTTATTGCTAATTCATACAACTCAAACAATGCTTCTTCAGCCGCCGCTTCTGACTGAGCAGAGTTTAATCTTGATATAGCTTGTGTTGCCGCTATGCCTTCTCTCTCTGTAATCTGTCCGCCGCCTTTTAATGTCTCAAATGCTTGCAAGAAAGCCTTACCTTGTATTTGCTTCAAATATTTTTCAGCATCTGTAGCTGTTGGAAGTAAAGTTGGAAGCCTTCCTTGAATATATCCAAACACATCCTCAAATCCCGGATGATTTAAAAAATCTCCAATAACTTGTACCATATCTTTAGCTACCGCAAATGATTGTGGCGCTCTCAATCTTTGCTCTGCCGTGAACTCTCCTTCAGCCTTGCCAGCGGCTTGCTCTACAGCCGCTTCCCCTATATTCTTAGGAATCCTTCCTAATTCAACTCCAGTCTTGCCGTCTATAACTGATGTGTAAGTTCCAGCATCAACATATTTTAATTCTTCTTGAGGAGAGTAACCTTCTGGCAAGTCAATAAGTTTCGGAATGCCTTTGTCTGAAACAGTAAGTAGTTTTCTGTTTCCTTCTTTGTCCACAACAACTCTGGTATTCATAGAATATCGAGGCATAAACATATCCATTGCGTCTTTAGCACTTCCGCCAGCCGCAATAAATTCAGCCGCCTTCTTGCCTTCTGGAGTTCCTTGAGACATAAACCAAGCGGCTGTTCTGTTTGCCTTTCTCAGTTCATTATTAGACTCAATTGTTTTCATCATAGCGGCATTAAGAGATTGATCAGGATCCAATCGCATTGTGTTAAAAGCCATTGCTAGATAAGGAAACAAATTTGGATTGCTCATCATGCGCTTAACAAATCCGGGGCTTTCTGCCTCTTTCTTTCTTACTTCTTCAGTAAGTTTTTTAGCATTTTCTTTTTTAGAAAATATATTATTATCTCCTGAAGGAGTAATTGTGTTAATTAAATTAAGAGGATTGCCAGAATCAACATCGCTTACATCAGTAACTAAGTCTGCACCACTAACATCTGTTGCAACTTTATTAATTACGTTTTCAGCTTCTTTATCTGATTCAGAGGCAACTCTTAATTGTTGCGCTTGCCTTGCTTGATCATCCGTGTATTGCGGCATAGCTGATGGAGCGCTTTGCGTTCCATTCGAAGAAAACGGAAATACGTTACCTTCTTGCATTGGATTGATTGCTGCCTGCTCAATAGATTGATTAGAGCTAAAATTTTGCATTGATCCATCGCTGTTTAAATTTGGATCAATATCTTTCTTTGCCATTACTTTTTTTGCAAGAGGGGCAGCCATCCTTGCAACATCGCTAATAATATTATCGCCAAAAACAGAATTAACTCGCTGAGGTTGCGGCGCAGATGGACGTTGTATTTTTAACGGAACTGGCTCTTCTGTTGGGACAGATCTATAGTCTGGAACTGATGCCATATCTGTCATCATCTGACTTCCAGTCATAGCTTGATCAGGCCTTGAAGATGCGCCTAACAATCCGCCTCCTCTGGAAACTTCTGGTGGCATATACTGTTGAGTAGGAGCTGGCTGACTACCATAAAATTGTTTTTGAAACGGATTCCCCATTGGAACAGTAGTATCTATCGGCGGAGGCATCATTTGCGCTGGATTGGCAAATGGGCCACTTGGTGGCGGAGTAGATATATCAACAGCATCGCTATACGTTTGAGGCGGAAGGAATGATGCCCCTTCTGGGCCTATTAGTCCTAACCGACGCAACTCATCTAAATCTAATTTACCTTTTTCCAAAGACATATTTAACTGTTCCCAAAGTTAGATCCACTAGCCGCTGTTGCCGCCAATGTTAGATAATCAAATAAGCCCGGCTTTCTAGTTGCGGTAGTCGTCATTGGAGTCGGCGTTGCGCCAAGGGCTTGAGAAACATAACCAATAGATTGAGCAGGAGCGCCAGCGTAAGTACCAAATTTCTGTTGTGCCGCGTCGTACAATGCCTGTTGCAATGCTTGTTGTTGTGCGCCCTGAGCCGCAAGATTTTGTTGTACTTGCTGACCCATGCCAAAACCAAGATTAGAAATATTGGCAAGTTGCGCCCCAGCGCCAAGTTGTTGTTGTGCGCCTTGCAATTCTGACTGAACATTAAATTGATCTGCACCAAGTTTGTTTTGAATGTCCGCCAAGGCCATTTGTTGCGCGTTCTGAAATCCTTGCGATCTTAATCCAGCAGATGATTGCGCTAACTGATCGGCAATGTTTCTGCCGTATTCTGCCTCTGTAACAGCTTGCCTCGATCCACCATAAGCTCCAGCTGCCTGCGCCTGAGCGCCAAGCATATCAAGGCCCATTGTCGCGCCTCGAAGTATGTCGGCCTCGTTAGCCCTGACAACTTGCTCGGTAAACGGATCTTGATACTGACCAATATCAGTTGTTGCCAACTGACCAGCTTGAACTTGTTGTGGCGTATATCCCATTCCAGCCGCCGCACCCATTCCGGCTCCATATATGCCCTGTGCTGCCGCTTGGTTTACGTTAGGCATTCCGCCTTGTGGTGATCCAGCCATAACTTATCCTCTATACAAATAATCTGTTATATGCCGCAACCTGCGCAGGATTGCGCTGTTGCATTTCTGCTAACGCCTGATCGTACAGCGGCGCCGCAGAATATCCTTGCGATCCATCTGCAAACGTTTGAGTTGTCGGCATTCCTTGGTTTGCAGTTAACGTATTAGGTTGCAACAAACCAAACGCCTCCGCTGCTCCAATGTTTGATTGCATTGCCGCTAACTGCGTTGGATTAAAAGCTGCGACATCTGGCCCTCTGTAAATTAGTGGGCCTATTTTTTGCGCTGCCTCAGCTCTAGCTAAATTTCTAGTCGCTGGGGCTTGAACCCACGCTGGAATTGATTGCGCCTGTGTTTTACTTCCACCTTTTCCACCACCGCTACTCATTATATTTCCCTCTTAAGCGTTGTAAATTGATATTCCCAACCTTCGCTTGCCAATGCTTTCTCCCATCCCGGACGCCCTGTCAATGTCATTGCAGAGCATCCTTGAGCCTTAGCCCACTCAGTTGCTGGCTTGTGGAATGCTTTAATTTCGTTAAGACTACCACCAGCCAAAAAAACGTGAAATACTTTTTTTCTTGGATAATTTATTATTTCAGTAACCATGCAAGAATTATCCGTAGGCCAAAACTGAAAGTTGCCAAGCAAAATACCAAGCATGACATCGTCAAAATTGTGAGTATCCCCACTATAAGCAAGGGCATTCTCAATATATTCTCGACAGCGAATAATTTCATCAACCATGCCTTTTTGTGCTTGATTTTGCTTCATGGCACATACAGTTCCGCCACAGATAGCGTTACAGATGGCGATGCCGGGCAAAATGCGGTTGCCGCAGTCGTTGATAAAGAGCCATTTGTGCTATCTACAGCAAACATTGATTGCAAATAATCGTTGGCATTTACATCAAAAACGCCAGATCTGCTTATTATTTTCTTTTGCCCATTGTTATGCAGCGTAGTAACCATCGTTGAGTTGGCTACATTTGTTCCATTGATTCTAGGCCAAAAGTAAAACGTAACCGTACTGGCTGACGTAGACGTAATCTCGGCACTAAAATTTAATCGATATATGCCAGACTTGGCGAACACAATCTTGCTCGCATCAGTGCCGTCAATAGACACATTATGAGACGATGCGCTTGTATTGTAAGTTATTGCTGTGGCTGTATCGGCTCCAGACGCAGTCTGATTAGTAAAATCTACAAAATAACCGTATGAGTTCTCGCCGTATGGAATAGGCTGAAAGGCGCCATCTGTCGATAAAACCATATGATTTATTGATGCGTCCCAAAGCATAATGCCATCTTCAGACGCAGAATCGCCAGTTAATTTAAAGTCTAGCTTATTCCTTGTTCTAGAAATATAGTTATTAAGACGCTCGGCCCATTCTCGCCAGCTGCCGCCTAATGGTGGAGGGCCGCTCAACGTTTGCCTCCAGCCTTGGCCTCGATTCGCATCGTGCCAACTCGCCAATCATTATTGACCGTAGTCTCAACTCTCATTCTTACCTGTCTGCCACTAAATCTAACGTTTGTTGGATTAGCCATTGTAAATGATCCAAACTCGCTTTCTGTGCCGTTAGGATAAAACCTAGTCTTAAACTTGGCGTTTACGTCGCCCTGAGTTAACTCATCTGGAATTAAATCAGTGACGTGCATAATGTTATCACCATTACCAAGACTTATTGGGCCAGATTCAACAAACTGCGTCGCGCCGTCGTGATTAAATCCATATTCTTGAAAATACAAATCGCCATCTGCGCCAGCCCATATTGGATAACGCAAAATGCCGGTATCAATAGCAGCCGTTCGAGACAGCTCGCCAATCATCCATATATTGTCTTTGTAATCGTATGAAACATAACGATTGTTCTCTGTAGAATCTTCACTAGCATAGAACCACCAGATTTCTGAAAAGCGGCTGTTATGCGTGGCGTATACTTTACTGATTTGGTTTGTGTTTATATCTCGGAATATATGATCGCTAACTTCGCAGTTAAGCTCTTTTACGATTGATCCATCAAAGAAAAAGAATCCTTTTTGCCCCATCCAAAATGCAGCTTGATCAACCGCAACCAATGACTTTGGTGATTCAGTGCCGCAGGCAGAGCCAACGCGCTCAAATCCGTATACATACGGCGGCCCTTGATAAGTAGCCAAGTGAGCGTCAACGTCAGTAACTATTAAAGTCCTGCCTCTAATCCTAATTGCAGATCGAATTGATCCAGATGATTGCAGCTCAATGTCACCAGCCTCATTTGTTGCCGCTGGCGTCCATGACGTTAAGTTTTCTTTATCGCACCACTGTATCTTTCGCGGATTTCCTCCAGCTCCAAGGGCAAACAAGAATCTCTCCTCGGTGACAATTAATGCTTCATTATCTGTTGGTGCGTTGGATATGGGTGCGGCAATACCGCCACCGTTAACATCCCATAGATGAAGTTTCCCATCTGACGTTGAACACGCAACTAAATCCTCGCCAAAGTTATCAATTGACCAAGTCGTCGCTGGCAACCAGTTTGATGATGGAGATCGAGGCGTGTTGTAGTATCCGTCGTTATACAAGCCACCGCCGTATCCAGTATTCTGAATTGCGCTCTCTCGACCAGCAGTGAAAGATGTTGGCGTAATATCGGTAACGGTTCCAGCAGAGCTGATTACGTACAGTTTCTCGTAAGTTCCAGCCGCTAGATTGTTGTTGCCGAATATATCTCTCCATCCGTGCATTCCTCTTGGCGCGGCGGCAATCCCAGACGTTACGAAGTCTGCCCATCCACCAACTGGGCGCATACTGCCCTCAGACCAACGCACTAAACTTGCGTCACGCCATCTGTTTGATTGCTCAAACTCTGTGCCGTTCTTATAAACGCCCGGCGGTAGCTTTAATGGAATTAATGCCATCTATTTTTCCTTATGCTGTACGCTTCCACATAAAAACTGTTATGTACGGTTGTAAGTTCTTACCTGTTGCTGATTCACCTGCGTTATCTACTGTAGTTGTTGAAGTAATGTTTGCGTAACCTACAGTTGTAGATTGAGTAGAAGTGCTAAACCAACAAGGAGTAGAACTTCCACTTTGTACCGCTGTAGTTCCTCTGTATATATAGTTATGCTGGTGTCCTGAATCTGTTGAATCAGTACTAGCTGTGTGATTGTGTTGAGGAACAATAGCGTCTTTAGTACCACCAGTTTCTTCTGCGGCGTCAAAGTCTGTATCGCTTGCGTCGTAACCAACTAAAGCTCTTCCAGCTCCAAATCTAACCCATGTTGTTCCGCCCATTGCAGCAACTACTGCTGCTGAGTCAGCATAATTAGTTACCGTTGTAAAAATTGATCCAATTGGATTAAGCGCATCTTTTATTTGATCTAACGTAGATAGCGCATTGAATTGAGTTTGTATATTTGACGTAACGCCATCACAATGATTTAGCTCTTCTGCTGTCGCGGTGATCGATGTGCCGCCAATTTGTAGCGTTGTGGCGTTTGCAGTTGTAAACGTTCCAGCCGCTGGCGTTGTGCCGCCAATAACTGCGTTATCAATCGTGCCAGAATCAATATCAATTCCTGTAACGGCTTCTGTCCCATCGAGCAAATCATCAATGTCATCTAAGTTGTCATTGATTTTTTGGCCCCAAGAATCCTCGGATGCGCCGATCTCTGGCTTTACCAGAGCATAAGTTGTGGTTGTGGTATCTGCCATTTATATCTCCTGTTAATTAATCTGCTGGCTCTGGTGTGTTGCCCTCAGCCAACCACTCTAAGTATTCTTGATAGTCTGTGTTGGCTTCGTCAAATGGAATACAAGCTCCGTCTGCTATGCG
>JGI20152J14361_10002585_pt1 | contig 10723 bp, 9 predicted proteins | sample COG_02_FD_14361 | JGI IMG/M metagenome (IMG submission 14361)
AGGCACTATGTATTGACTTGAGGTGGATTTACCGCGCCGGTATAAATGTAGCCGTCGGCTGGGACCGAAACCATTCGGCCAGTCTACGCGAGACAATTCTTGCCGCCGCCGATGGTGGTTCTGATTCGCGGACCAATGCTGACCACGCCAGATCGAGCTGATCGGCGCCGACGCTTACCACCGCGATACTCTTGTTATTTATCGCCGACTGAACGGCCCATTTTGACAGAATGCTAATGCCAAACCCCGCGGCTATTCCTGCCGGCGCGTGGCTTTCGGTGGCGGGCTGTTTTTTGGCGCCGTTGGCCGTCGCCACTCAGGTGCAGTATCTGTCGAATCCCAAGAAAAAATTACCAACAGCCAATAGGATGGCGTGGATGCCACGCGGCCATATTCTGGTACTGTTGCCTATCGCTTTGTGGATTGCCCCTGCACAGGTTGTGCCGGTGTCGCCCACTGGCTTCCTTGCCGTGTTGGGGATTGCCATACTCGCCGCCACAATACCTCAGGTTTTATTTATGGTCGGGGCACCCAGAACCCTGTGCTGACGAGAATGCCTTGGTCGGTTCGCTGGAGTTGGTGGTTGCCCTGCTTACCGGGGCTATTTTAATAGGACAAAATTTAGCTCGGTTGGAAATAACCGCAATGGTCCTAATTATGCTGGCATTATTTATTAAGCAAGTGGACGTCAAAACTCACCATAAGGCTTTGGTTTACAACTAATCAATGTAGCGGCCGATTTCTGGACGAAGGTTTTTGCAGTGGATGACCGGAAACAATCGCCTGATAAAAACGCCTGACATCGTCAGATTTTTCTTATGGCTTATTTTTTATCTTCTGCTCTCTGCAACACCCTCCCTCTGGGTTCGTTGCCCTCATGCAGCACGACATCGGAGTGCAGGAATTGCGCGGCCTCGGCGGAATCCTTCACCTTAGTGGCACTGCGTGCCAGCATTTCCGCTTCAAATTCATTTAACACACTCGCCCTTAGACCCTGCTGCCGCCACGGCGTTGAGGGACCACAGTTTTTTGCGATTGCCCGAGCCAGCGCGAGCGCATCGAGCAGGGCTTGATTTGCGCCCTGGCCTTTAAAGGGACTCATCGGATGGGCCGCATCGCCGATCAGGGTAACCTGCGCGCCTTGCTGCAACTGGCTTGACTCAAGCAAGGCTCGGTCGTACACCGGATAGCCAGAAATTTGCGCTTCATGCGTGGCCGTTAAGATTTGTGGGATGGGAGCGTGCCACTGACAACGGCGCAGCGCCTCTGCTTTGAGTGCCTCGGGGCCTTGCGCGCTCAAGGCTTGCGCCGCCTGCTCGGGCATGGGGTAACTCAGTTGCCACATAATAGAATCGGCCGCATAGGGCATGAGGTAAATCCGCTCATGGCCGTTGGCGGTCTGGAATACCGTGGCTGAATCCAGCAAGGCACGGTCCACTCCATCAATCGCGTCGAGCGGACAAATGCCCAAAATCACAATACACCCCAGATAACGCAATGGCGCAACGTCCGCACCCATCAGTAACTGCCGCACCGAGCTGCGAATGCCATCCGCGCCCACTAACAGATCGGCTTTACCTGCTTTTTGCCCCCCGCAACTTGAAAGCTCAGTTCAACACCCTCACCGTTTGTCTCGCTGTACTGCACCAACTGATGACCCCACTGCACCGCGGCGTCGTCACCGAGCTGCTCAAGCAAGGCCAAACGCAACGCTTGCCGAGCGATGTGCACATTGGTGCGCGTCGAGCTTTTAAGCGCCGTTGCGGCCAAGTCGCGCATGCCCCAGTCGGCGATCACCGTGCCATCGGGGGTGTGAACCACATGCCGGGTCGAAACCACCCCCTCCTCCAGGGACACGATGCCCAGACCCTCGATCGCCCGACTGNCCTGCTGCAAGGTAAGGCCGTACCCCTGAGATCGTGCCGCGAAGCCACTGTCGCGTTCAAAGAGGGTAAAGGGAATTCGGCGATGTAAGCAGGCCACCGCGAGCGCGACTCCGCCTATGCCAGCGCCAACAATGGCTAGATAGGGGTAGTTCTGATAATCGGGGGTGCGGTCCAATGTGGCTTGACTGGCGCCCTGAATTAACCCTGAGCCGCTGCAATTTTGGCAGGCGTCAAGGTGCCCCTTGGGCCGAACGGGGGCCGTGCCGGCGTGCGGCGCTGTTTGAAATTGCGCTAAGTCCCGCTGGTAGCGCAACCGCACACTCTTGCGAATGGCCTTACTTTTCTGACCGCGGCCCTGACATGCAGGGCAAAGGGTCCAGTTATTGGTGATTTTCTTTACTGTGTTGTTGTTCACTGCATCCTCCTGCCCATTGGGTAACCGGCGATTAATCTATGACCTTAGGCCCAGCTCACCTCAGCATAGAAAAAGCCAACAAGAGTGTTTTTTTCACATTAGAATGCGGCTCACCCCGTGCTATTTGGGACAGAGCACTGCTGACTTGGGTGTCGACATAGCTCGCAGCAAATTGTGATGGCAGGTCTGCAAGAAATTCACCTCTCGCCTTCGCGCGCTCGATCCATTGTTCGTAAGCCGTCAAGAATTGCTGATGGCTACGGTCTATTTGTTCTCGAGTCGCAGCNCCCACCCGCATACGNGACTCATGCATTTTCACCAACAGGCATCCCTTGGGNAACGCTTGATTATCTTGGNCCTGGGTCACAAAGGACACCAGATTCTCGAGCGTCTCNCCTAAACGGGGCATCGGTGGTCAGGCTTTGCAGTATTGGTGTCAGCATTTGGTTTTGATATGCGACAAGCACCGCTTGCATCAACCCATCTTCATTTTTGAATTCACGGTACAGGCCCGGCTTAGAGACGTTGGCTTTTCTACAAATCTCATTTACCGATACACCAGCAGCGCCCTCTTGCCAATAAGCTCGCATGGCTACATCAATTATATGATCACGATTGAGGGTCTTCGGTCGCCCTCTTGAAACCTTCACGGTGTCTGCACTCATCTATTGGTCACACCCTGTATTGATATTGACTCTGCTACTTTCTTTAAATATAGTACCGGTCAGTATTTATTTAAACAACCTACATTTGGAGTATGTCATATATGAGTAACGAAAAAGTATTGCTTACGGGTATTTCTGGTTTTATTGGGCTTCATTGTGCCCAACAGCTTTTGAATGCAGGCTTCGACGTGCGCGGATCGGTGCGCAACGCCAGTAAAGAGAAGGAAGTACGTGAAACACTTTCTGCAGCATCCGTTGATACGACAAATCTATCCATCGTCGAACTCGACCTGACCTCCGACAAGGGTTGGGACGACGCTGCAAATGGTTGCGACTATGTGATGCATGTTGCCTCTCCCTTTGCTATTGCGAACCCTAAGACCGAAGATGAGATGTTTATTCCTGCGGTTGAAGGCACCTTACGCGCGCTCCGAGCCGGTCAAAAAGCGGGTGTAAAGCGAGTAGTGCTGACCAGTTCGGTGGTCGCAATGTTTGGCAGTATGAAGACTGGAACATTTGGCCCTAAAGACTGGACCGACACCACCTCGGTGCAGGTCAACACCTACGCCAAGAGTAAGACCCTGGCCGAAAAAGCCGCCTGGGACTTTATTGAGAGTCAGGCTGGAGAAACGCCAATGGAAATGGTCAGCGTAAACCCTGGTGGCGTATTCGGCCCACCATTGGGTCGTGATATCACGGGACAAAGCATGGCTATGCTGGATAAGATGCTGCGCGGGAAAATGCCCATGGTACCCAGAATGTCCTTCCCAATGGTCGATGTTCGTGACGTTGCGAAGCTGCATGTCCAAGCTATGACCACTGCCGATGCCGCGGGGAAACGCATTGTCGCGTCAACGGCAAACCCCGGTAGCTTTATCGAAGCTGCTCAAATCCTGAAAGACAAGGGCTACAAAGGACCCAGCACGCGAGTGGCACCCAGTTCTCTGCTGCGTTTCGTGGCGCTCTTTGATCGGGAAGCAAAGGGAATGGTTGGCATGCTGGACATGAACCTCATGGCTGACAACGCACAAACGCTTTCTTTGTTTAACTGGACACCAATAGAATTTAAGGAATCGGTGCTGGACGCTGCTGCCGCAGTGCAGGACATAACGCGCTAGCGGAGCAGGAGCAGATTAGGCGTGCGTTGCCAACAGTCTATTGAGATTTGGCACGCGCGCCCTATGACAAGATCGACCGATTAGGTTTCTATTTTTACAGATAAAAACACCATCTTTTTGCATATTAGACTAACTTACCAAGCATAACTCGATTTAACGACAACACCGTTAAACCAGGCAAAATTATAGGACTTAGAACTGTTGGCGCCGCCCTCAATGGTTCGATAGCCACCAGAAAATTGCCATTTATCATCAAGCCTATATTGAGCCAGCAAGGCTATATCCAAGGCCCGCCCCTTCGGTGCAAAGGCAGAATCGGTATCCAATAATAATGACCATTTTTGGTTGAACGCATAGGCGGCTCGAACGGCCAGTAGCGGCACAACGCCAATAGCNTCAGCACCATACTCACTGGACTTACCGTTCTGGCTCAGTTTAATACGGGCATCGCGTAAAAATAGCGTGGCACCCAAGTCAACCTGCCATTGCTCAGCATCGACTAGCTTATAGAGATAACGTAATCGATAGCTGCTGAATTGATATCCGGCCTCAATGGTTTCATCTTTGGCAAAGGTCTCACCAACAAATACAACGTCTTCATCGAGATTGCCTACCTGGGTATACGGAAAGGGTGCCAAGACAACTTGCAGCTCCTGCTTATCTGACGCTAACCACACTAGGGTTAGCCGTGCCGCAACAAAAGGGTCAGCGCCGATATCGTTAATATTAAAGCGGTCACCCTCGCTATCATTGGGTATCTGCACCCTATTGTGGTCTGCTATAAAGGTGCCCAATTCAATATCAACGAGCACGTCGGAGAATGCAGAGCAGCTGAGGCTTAGCGCCAAGAGTGGAAGAATCCTTTTACTCAATTTTGTACCTCGATGAGTTTTGTGGTTATTAATAATTAGTATTCCATATCGTTGTCCGCAGCAATGCCGCGTTCGCATCGGCAATATCATGCTGGCTGAACACTTCAATGTCGTTTTGCTTAAGTAAGGCAGCGGTAACGCCAACCCCATTGATTTTAGTACTGGTAAAGTGCCCATCGTAAATTGCTGTGCTGCCGCATGAGGGGCTATGCTCAGTCAATACTGCGACCCTGATATTGTATTTTTTGCACAACACCAACGTCATTTCAGCGCCCTTTTTGAAATGGGCCGTCACGTCCAATCCGACATCTTCAATAACGAACGCGCTGCCCGCCCAAACATCGAAGCCATCGCCGGCTGTTATTTCTGCCGGGGCTCTTGGTATACTCATGCCGGCATCCACTTCGGGGCATACTGAAATTACTCGCCCAGCGGCAATCCATTGAGCGAGAATTTGATCAGCGATGGGAAACGCTTTGCCGTCATAGCGAACTTTCTTACCGAGCAGACAAGCACTTATAAGAACTTTTTCCATTACCGCCTCTTTGCTTAGAGGAAAGCCGCCGCCAGGCGTATAAACGGGGAACTTTCCTCTAGCCTGGACCCAGTGTTATAGCGTCAACGCTAACTCGGTAGCTTCCTTAATTGCTCGTTTGGCATCGAGTTCGGCCGCGACATTGGCGCCGCCAATCCGATGCACAACCAACTGCAAGCCCTCTGCTTGTTGCATGGCCTCTAACGCCTCCTCCAGCTCCCGCTGGGGCGTTTGCCCGGCGCAGATAACGATGGTGTCTACGGCCAATATCTGGCGTTCTCCGCCAATGGTGATATGCAGGCCGGTGTCGTCGATCTGGTCATAGCTAACCCCATTGAGCATGGTCACGCCCTTATGTTTTAGGGCCGTGCGATGGATCCAGCCGGTAGTTTTACCCAGCTTGCCACCGACCTTCGAATTTTTGCGCTGCAGCAGAAAAATTTCCCGCGCCGGGGGCACTATGGTGGCCTGTTCGGCCAGACCGCCGGGCCGGGAACCATGCAGTTCAACGCCCCACTCGGCTAAAAATTCTGCGGCGCTTTGGGGCTCGGTTGGATTGTGGTCAACCAGGTATTCGGCGGTATCAAAACCAATGCCGCCGGCCCCGATAATGGCGACGCGTTTACCGACCGGCTTCTTATCACGCAATACCTCGAGATAGTTCAGTACCGAGGGGTGATCGGCGCCGGGCATATCAATTGACCGGGGCACGATACCGGTTGCCAGCAGTATGGTGGCAAAACCCTGATCGACCAGTTGGCGTGCCGTTACCCGCGTGTTCAGGCGAACCTCAACACCCAGTTGGGCCAAGCGCACCGAGAAGTAACGCAAGGTTTCGGCAAACTCTTCCTTACCCGGAATCTGCAGGGCGATATTAAATTGCCCGCCAATCCGGTCGGCTCCTTCAAAGAGCACCACCTGATGGCCACGTTCGGCCGCGGTGGTGGCGGCGGCCAAGCCCGCGGGACCGGCGCCAACCACCGCGATGCGTTGCGGTTTAAGCGCGTCGGTCTGAATCAGGCGGGTCTCATTGGCGGCAAAGGGATTTACCAGACAGGAGACTTCGCCCCCAACAAAGACGTGATCGAGGCAGGCCTGATTGCAGGCAATACAGGTATTGATCGAATCGGCTTGCCCGGCGGCGGCCTTGTTAACAAAATTGGGGTCGGCCAAAAACGGTCGGGCCATGGAGACCATATCGGCCATGCCGGAGGCAATAATATGTTCACCGACCTCAGGGCTGTTGATCCGATTGGTGGTGATTAGCGGCAGCGACAGCTCCTGCTTCATGCGTTCGGTGACTTGGGCAAAGACCGCTCGGGGCACACAGGTGGCAATGGTTGGAATGCGCGCCTCGTGCCAACCGATGCCGGTATTGATCAGCGTGGCGCCGGCCTGTTCAATGGCCTTACCCAGCTGCACAACCTCTTGCCACGTGCTGCCGTCTTCCACCAGGTCGAGCATTGAGAGTCGATATATAACAATAAAGCGCTCGCCCACGGCCGCGCGGATGCGCCGCACCACCTCGATCGGCAGGCGGATGCGGTTTTCATAGGCACCGCCCCATTCATCGGTACGCTGATTGGTGCGGGTGCAAATAAACTGATTGAGGAAGTAACCTTCCGAACCCATCACTTCCACACCGTCATAGCCGGCTTGCTGTGCCAGGGTGGCACAGCGCACAAAGTCATCAATCTGCCGTTCGATACCGGCGCTGTCCAAGGCATTGGGGGTGAAGGGATTAATCGGTGCCTTGAGCGCCGAGGGCGCCACCAGTATGGGCGTATAGGCATATCGGCCGGCATGCAGGATCTGCATGCAAATCTTGGCGCCCTCAACGGCGTGTACCGCCTCGGTAATTAATCGGTGTTGCGCCACTTCGGCGTCATTCATTAACACCGCCCCGCCCTGCACACCAACGCCTTCGAGGTTCGGGCCGATCCCGCCGGTCACGATTAGACCCACGCCGCCCTCGGCGCGCGCTTTAAAGTAGGCGGCTTGGCGTTCAAAGCCCTGGGGTCGTTCTTCCAAACCGGTGTGCATTGAGCCCATCAATACACGATTGCGCAGGGTGGTAAAACCTAGGTCTAGCGGTGCCAATAGATGCGGGTACGGTGCTGGTGTCATAGTCAGGCCCTGTGGTCTCAAGAGATGGCGAAATAGCGTGGCGATTCAACGCCGACTAAGGATCGGCTTAAACGGTCGCGGTGAAAACAACGTGAGCTAAACAGTAATGCGATGGCTATACTGCAGCAATACCCAAAAATAACAATCAGGTACCTTTAAATGACAATCAGCTTGGGCGATATCTCGATCCGCTATATCAACCTGTTGCTCCAGGCGAGCGAGTCAATTGGTATCGACACCGAACCCTATTGCACGCAATTCCAATTGTCGCCGACCAAGCGGGAGCAGGCCGATGCCCGATTGAGTATCCCGAAATTTATGCGCTTGGGGCAAACCCTGATCGCCGAGCATCGCTGTCCGGAATTAGGGCTCTTATGTGGGCCCATCGCCCAGCCTTCGTTACTCAGTTGGGTCGGATTTTTGGCCGAGTGCGCGCCAAGTCTGGATCAGGCCCTGATCGACATGGCCCACTTTGAACGACTCAGCGGCCGCAACGCGCGTGGCCAGTCCCGATTTTACCGTGAGGGCCCTTTGGCCGTGGCCGAATTCTATTCAATCAGCCCCTATAATGAGTTTAACCACTTTATCGTCGATCTCGCGCTGGCGACCAAACTGGCCATGCTACAGCGCCTTACCGGTTCGGCTATCCAGCCCCTTTATCTGCAAATTGAATTCCCAGCCCCGACCTATGTTGAGCGCTACAGCCAATTACTGCCCTGCCCGGTCCGATTCAATCAAGCCCGCAACGCCCTAGTCTATAAGCACACCGATCTGCAAGCCGCACCGCGGCAAGCAAACGCCAACGCCTATCAGGACTGCCGCGATCAGTGTGACGCCCTACTGCGTAACCTAGAGCGCCAGCAAAGCTTTGTCGAACGGGTTATGCAGGAGATCAGCCCACTATTAAACAGCAATCAGTTGTCGCTGGCGCAGGTGGCCGAAGGTCTTGAAATGCCACCCTGGACCCTGAGACGCCGTCTGAGCGCCGAAGGCACGCGCTTTTCCACTCTAGTTGAGCAGACCCGCGCGGACCTAGCGCGTATCTATCTAAAGGACCCGCTCTATTCACTGGGTGAAATCACCTATTTACTCGGCTACGCCAACCCGAATGCCTTTCAACGTGCCTTCAAGCGCTGGCAGGGCGAGGCCCCGGGCGCCTATCGAGCCGGCCTGACCGCCAACGGATGAGAATTATTCGCTCACTTCTTGAGCTTAGGCTCGGAATCGCTACAATGGCGCCCCTTAATCACTTTCACCGTTAGTTACCCATCGAGGCCCGCATGAGTCAGGACAACATCATCAAAACTTTTAACCCCAGCCAAGGTCAGAGTATGGACGCGCCCGGGCGTATCGGTTTTGTCAGCCTCGGTTGCCCGAAAAACACGGTCGATTCAGAACGCATCTTGACCCAGTTGCGCGCCGAAGGGTACGACATCACGCCGACCTATCAGGACGCCGATGTAGTCATCGTCAACACCTGTGGCTTTATCGACTCGGCGGTGAAGGAATCTCTCGATACCATCGGCGAAGCCTTGCGTGAAAACGGTAAGGTCATTGTGACCGGCTGCTTGGGCGCCAAGGCGGACGATATCCGCGAAGTGCATCCCAATGTTTTGGCCATTACCGGGCCACATGCCTATGAGGAAGTAGTCAGCCAGGTGCATACAGTAGTCCCGCCTCGGCACGATCCCTTTACCTCATTGATGCCCGATACCGGCGTTAAGTTGACCCCGAAGCACTATGCTTACCTAAAAATTTCCGAAGGCTGCAACCACCGTTGTACCTTCTGTATCATCCCATCCTTTCGCGGCGATTTGGTCAGCCGACCGATTGGCCAAGTCTTATCGGAAGCAGAGCGGTTGGTTAAGAACGGCACCAAAGAGCTGCTGGTCATTTCCCAAGACACCAGCGCCTATGGTGTAGACACCAAGTACCGCACCGATTTCTGGAATGGCCGACCGGTTAAGACCCGCATGAAAGAACTGTGCGAAGAACTTGGCCAGCTTGGCGTATGGGTGCGCATGCACTATGTCTACCCCTACCCGCACGTCGATGAGATCATCCCGATGATGGCGGAAAACCGTATCTTGCCGTATCTGGACATTCCTTTTCAGCATGCCAGCCCATCGGTATTAAAGGCGATGAAGCGTCCAGCCCACGCCGAGAAGGTGCTCAACCGCATCCACGCCTGGCGCAAGATTTGCCCAGATATCACATTGCGCTCGACCTTTATTGTCGGCTTCCCCGGTGAGACTGAGGCCGACTTCCAGATGTTGCTCGACTTTATGGACGAGGCGCAACTCGATCGGGTTGGTGCTTTTCAGTACTCAAATGTCGACGGCGCCACATCGGCCGCCCTGCCCAACCATGTTGATGCCGCGGTTAAGCAAGAACGTTACGATCGCTTTATGGAAGTTCAGCAACGCATCAGCGCGGCCAAACTGCAGACCAAGATCGGCAAGCATATTGAAGTCATTGTCGATGAGGTTGTCGAGCAAGGCGCTGTTGCCCGCTCTAAAGCCGACGCGCCGGATATCGATGGCCAGGTCTTCTTGGATAACCAGACCCATTTGAAGCCCGGTGATATCCTGACGGTTGAAGTCGAAGACGCCGACGAGTACGACCTCTGGGCCCATCCGGTGATCTAACCGAGCCCAGTCCAGCCCATCCAGCCCCGATCTCACCGCTGTGTGAGATTGGAGTTGGGCCGCACAAACTATGGCGCCTCGACATAGATATTAAGCACGCTATTCAATTCCGATCGATATTCGACAAAATCCCATTCAAAACGAGCATGATCGTACAGATAGACCGAATATCTACCTAGCTCATTCACCGCACTATCGGCCTGTCGGTAACCGGCAGCACTCAAGCGCGGTGCGATCTGCGGGTTGGCAAGACACTGACAGCCCTAACTAGTGACCAGTAGCTATCTTGGAGTAATACATTGGAAAAAAACCAGCAGAATATATTTTCAATTGAGGAAAACAAACCGGTAGATTGGTTCGAACCTCTTTATGCCAACGCCAATAGAACCGGTGCCGATGTGCCGTGGGCTAATATGGCAACGCACCCATCCTTCAAGCTTTGGTTAAACCAAAACCC
>JGI20152J14361_10002592_pt1 | contig 10702 bp, 6 predicted proteins | sample COG_02_FD_14361 | JGI IMG/M metagenome (IMG submission 14361)
TGCTCGGCGCAGACTTTTAGGTTGAACATTTTGCAACCAGCCCGGGCATAGGGCGCTAATTGCGCCGCAACCTCTAAAGGCGTGCCAGCCGGCGTATAGCGCTCAAACTGTTCAAAGGGGATTTTATAAAACGCTTCCATGCCGGATTTGACCGCGGCCTTGGCCGTCTCGGTACTGCTCCAATCCACCCCAACCCAAGGCTGGTAACCGTGACACCAATCCACGTTGTTTCGGCCGAGAGCGATGGCTTCCGCTTCGATCATTGCAACCGCTTGCGCATAGCGTTTGACCGAGCACCACACCCCAATCCAGCCATCGCCAAACCGCGCAGTGCGCTTAAGCGCCGCATCAGACCGACCGCCCACCAGCGTTGGAATCGCAATTGCAGGCGTCGGCCGAATGACCGCACTATCGATTTCAAAGGCTTGCCCCGAGAAAGACACCGTCTCACCTCGAAGCAGCCCTTGAATGATCGTCAAGGATTCGTTGGCGCGAACACCACGCTGCCGAGGGTTAACCCCGCACACAGCAAGCTCGTGAGGATCTTCACCGCCAATACCAACCCCAAACGTAAACCGTCCGGGCGCAACTCTCGCCATCGACGCCAACTGCCGGGCCACGGGCAGCGGATGTCGTAAAGGCAATAAATAAATGCTGATCATGACACCCAAACTGGGGTGCAGTTGAGCAAGCGCTGCGGCCTCAACAAACCCATCAGCCCCTGCACCATTTCGAAAAGAGACATGATCGGCTAAGAATACATGCGTAAAGCCACCGTCATCGATCTCGTTCAGCAACGCCTGCCGATCAGCCCATTGCAGCGACCACAATTGACTGGGCGTTGCCAGTCCAAATTTCAAATCCATATCGCATTACCTTGCCAGAACGTTATAGCGCGTTGCATCAGAGGCCCAAGGCCTGGGTATCTAAGTCCAACATCACCCGACCCGCCAGCTCCATAACCGGCTCACCCACCATCATATGCTGGGAGGCAACGTGCACATCTCGAAAATGTTGCTGCAGGCAGGAGTCTTCATACACCGAGGTTCCGCCCATCACGGAATACATCTTGTCGATCACGTTGATCGAGGTATTCACCAGGTGAACGGTTGCGGTTCGAAGGCCGCGCCGATCGTCCAGACTGGCAGGCCCCAGTTGCGCGTGATCCCAGGCTTGCGCAATGCGCTGATAAAATAAACTCTTTGCAGCGCTGAGGGCCGTCTCTGATGCCGCGAGTTCAATGTGCAAAGACGGGCGCAGTGATAAGGGCCGGCGGCTGCCCTGGGGCGTCTTTTGCTTGGACACTTTTATGACTTCCTGCAAACAGGCTGTGGCCATCCCCAAACAAATCGCGCCGATGGGGCAGCCAAGCAGCGCAAATTTGGGGAACCGATAGATCGGCCTTGAGGCATGCGGCGTGTCTTCAACATTGCCAGACAATCGGGCCGCCGGCACCCAAACATTTTGAGCGATGTAATCGCTCGACCCGGAACCCCGCAAGCCGGACACGTGCCAGTTATCTTGAATCTCAACTTCATCGGGCTTGAAAAAGACGCGGGTTAAAGGCGCGTCGCTTTTGATTCGTTCTCCATCCGAATTCACCTCATGAACACCGCCCGAGATCCACGCCGCATTACGACACCCTGAGCCCCAGCGCCAATGGCCATTGACTCGATAACCCGGGGCACCGTTGCGGCTTTCAAAACAGACCGTGCCACTATCGGCAAAGACCCCACTGGTAATGACATTGGGATCTTTTAACATCTCCTCAAGCTGCGCCTGAGGCAGCGCCCCAAATAAGTATTGTGACGTCGCACCAATAAACACGCACCATGCGGTTGAACCATTGGCTTCGGCTAACACTTCGCAAATTCGACAGAAGGTTTCTGGCGACACCCCAAGCCCGCCCAAATCCTCTGGCACAACCAACCGATAAAAGCCGTGATCCGCCAATTGATCCGCAAGATCCTGGGGGAGTTGACGGGCTTCATCGATTTCTCGCCGGCGGCGACCAAGCTGCTCTTGCAAGACGCTCGCCGCGTTAATGAGTTCGGCCTCATGTGACCGGGACACGGTATTCATCATCTTCTCCAATGGATTTTTAGGCCCAGTTACAGGTTTACCAAGTGACTAGACCTCACTGTATCATTAATAAAAACAGCTTGGCATTCGAATCCTTTGCCGCTCACCGCGCGCCAGATGGCGCACGCTGCACAGGACGAACGAATGAAGTTAAGGTATCATGAGCGCGCGCAACAGGGAGCTTGCAAGCGGTCAAACCGCCAAGGCCTATAACAACCCGCACCCTATCTCTAAACTCAAGCCGCCAGCTCAGCAACCGTGACCTGGTCTAATCGCAACGGATAAAGCACGATGATCAATAGCCAATATAGAAAGCCGTTACCCGGAACCACCTTAGACTACTTCGATACAGAAGAAGCGATTGAGGCCTTAGCCCCGGGCAGCTATCGCAAGCTGCCTTACACCTCGAAAGTACTCGCTGAGAACCTCGTCAGACGATGTGACCCAAGCCTGCTTGACGCCGCGCTCATGCAGCTGATCGAACGCAAGCGCGATCTTGATTTCCCCTGGTATCCGGCGCGCGTGGTCTGTCATGACATCCTGGGCCAAACCGCCTTGGTTGACCTTGCTGGGCTACGAGATGCCATCGCCGCAAGGGGTGGGGATCCGGCGCAAGTGAACCCGGTTGTACCAACGCAATTAATCGTTGATCACTCCCTGGCCGTTGAACATGCTGGCTTCGACCCCGATGCCTTTGAAAAAAACCGCGCNATCGAAGATCGACGCAACGATGACCGCTTTCACTTTATTGACTGGACCAAAACCGCTTTTGAGAATGTTGATGTCATTCCGCCGGGGAACGGCATTATGCATCAAATTAATTTGGAGCGAATGTCACCGGTCATCCACAACCAAGACGGCATTGCCTTTCCTGATACCCTCGTTGGAACCGACAGCCATACCCCTCATGTTGATGCGCTCGGCGTCATCGCCATTGGCGTCGGCGGGCTAGAAGCAGAAAGCGTCATGCTCGGCCGCGCGTCCTACATGCGCCTACCCGACATCATCGGCGTTGAGCTCACCGGAACGCGTCAACCCGGCATTACAGCCACCGACATTGTCCTGGCCCTGACCGAGTTCCTGCGGGCAGAACGCGTCGTTTCGTCCTACCTGGAGTTTTTCGGGGCAGGCGCTGCCGCACTAACCTTGGGCGACAGAGCAACGATTTCGAATATGACGCCAGAGTTTGGGGCGACCGCGGCTATGTTTTACATCGATGAAAAAACCATTGATTACCTAACCCTCACAGCAAGGGCACCCGAGCAGGTTCAGTTGGTTGAGACCTATGCTCGCCAAACCGGCTTGTGGGCGAGCGAACTGGTTGAGGCCGACTATGAGCGGGTTTTAACATTTGATCTGTCAACCGTCGGCCGTAACATGGCGGGTCCGTCGAATCCGCATCGTCGGGTCGCAACCAACGAGCTTGCAAATGCCGGCATTACCGGCCCAACCGAGCATGACCCAAGCCTGATGCCCGATGGNGCGGTCATCATCGCGGCCATTACATCGTGCACCAATACGTCCAATCCAAGGAATGTCATTAGTGCCGCGCTGCTTGCTAAAAAAGCAAACGCTTTGGGGTTAACGCGCAAGCCTTGGGTGAAAACGTCCCTCGCCCCAGGTTCTAAGGCCGTCCAACTTTATCTTGAAGATGCCAACCTGTTGACCGAGTTAGAGCGCCTGGGCTTTGGTATTGTTGGCTTTGCCTGCACGACCTGTAACGGCATGAGCGGCGCACTGGATCCTGTCATCCAAAAAGAAGTGATCGATCGCGATCTGTACGCAACGGCAGTCTTGTCGGGCAACCGCAACTTTGATGGCCGAATTCATCCTTACGCAAAACAAGCTTTTCTTGCCTCACCGCCTTTGGTTGTGGCTTACGCGATTGCGGGCACGATTCGCTTTGATATCGAGCAAGACGTCCTCGGCCATGATCCCTCCGGCAACCCAATCACATTGAAAGACATCTGGCCGAGCGATGAAGAAATTGATGCCATTGTTGCAACCAGCGTCAAGCCCGAACATTTCACCCAGGTCTATGACCCAATGTTTATCAAGGTCAAAGACGTAACCGACGTGACGCCACCACTTTATGATTGGCGACCCGACAGCACCTATATCAGACGGCCGCCGTATTGGGAGGGCGCGCTCGCCCGACCCCGGACGCTGACAGACCTTCGCCCACTTGCCGTGCTGGGGGACAACATCACAACCGATCACCTGTCGCCCTCCAACGCGATCATGTTGGACAGCGCGGCCGGTGAATACCTTGATAAAATGGGTTTGCCAGAGGAAGACTTTAATTCCTATGCGACCCATCGCGGCGATCACTTAACAGCCCAGCGCGCAACCTTTGCCAATCCTAAACTCGTCAATGAAATGGCAACCGTTGATGGCGCTGTTCAACAAGGCTCGCTCACGCGCATTGAGCCTGAAGGCACCGTGACNCGCATGTGGGAAGCCATTGAAACCTACATGGCCCGCGCGCAACCATTGATCATCATCGCCGGCGCAGACTATGGACAGGGTTCCTCGCGAGACTGGGCGGCTAAGGGCGTTCGCCTCGCGGGCGTTGAAGTCATTGTCGCCGAGGGCTTTGAACGTATTCATCGCACCAATCTCATTGGCATGGGCGTGTTGCCACTCGAATTCAAAGCTGGCACCCATCGAGAAACCTACGCCATCGACGGCTCCGAAACCTTTACGGTTGAGGGCACGCCAGACCCGGGTGCACCATTGACCGTGGTCATGACCCGAAAGAATGGCGAGACACTGAGCATGCCCGTCACCTGCCGATTGGATACCGCGGAAGAGCTTTCGATTTACGAGGCTGGTGGTGTGCTCCAACGCTTTGCAGAAGATTTTCTGCAAGCCACTCGAGCCAGTACTGCCGTTTAATTGGCTTCAATTTAAGAGAGACCTGCTGATGAGCCCAACCCAACAACTTAAGATCCCGGCCAGCTACATCCGCGGCGGCACCAGCAAAGGGGTTTTCTTTAGTCTCACGGATTTGCCCGATGCGGCGAGGGCGCCTGGCCCCTACCGAGATGCCTTGCTGCTGCGCGTGATTGGTAGTCCGGATCCCTATGGTAAGCAGACCGACGGCATGGGGGGCGCAACCTCAAGCACCAGCAAAACGGTGATCGTCTCAAAAAGCGCTGAACCGGACCACGATGTCGACTACCTTTTCGGCCAAGTATCGATCGATCAGGCTTTTGTCGATTGGAGCGGCAACTGCGGCAATCTGTCGGCCGCCGTTGGCGGCTTCGCCATTACCCAAGGCCTAGTCGATTCCGAAAAAGTGCCCGAAAATGGCATTGCGATGATTAGGATTTTTCAAGCCAATATTGGCAAAACCATCATCGCCCACGTGCCCATCGTCAATGGCCAAGTGGTTGAGTTGGGAGACTTCGAGCTCGACGGGGTCACCTTCGCCGCAGCAGAGGTTCAACTCGATTTTATGGATCCGGCTGATGATGGCGAAGGCGCCATGTTTCCAACCGGGGCCTTGGTAGACGCGTTAGACGTGCCGGGCATTGGTACGTTTCAAGCAACAATGATCAATGCAGGGATCCCGACCATCTTCTTGAACGCAAGTGACCTGGGGTTTACCGGCTGCGAGTTACAAGACGACATTAATAACGACGAGGCGCTACTCACGAAATTTGAAACGATTCGAGCTTATGGCGCCATTAAAATGGGGCTGATTAGCGCGCCGTCAGAAGCCGCGGCGCGACAGCACACGCCTAAAATCGCAATCGTGGGACCCGCCACCGCTTATACCGCCTCCAGTGGCAAAGTCATTGACGCCACCGAAATCGATTTGGTCGTCCGCGCACTCTCCATGGGAAAACTGCACCACGCCATGATGGGTACTGCGGCGGTCGCGATCGGCTCGGCTGCCGCAATACCGGGCACCTTAGTCAACCTCGCAGCCGGTGGCGGCGAGCGCGCATCGGTCCGCTTTGGACACCCCTCAGGGACATTACGCGTGGGCGCGGAAGCGATCGCCGAAAGTGGCGAATGGACCATCCGGAAGGCCGGTATGAGCCGAAGTGCGCGCACGCTGATGGAAGGTTGGGTTCGGGTGCCAGCACCCAACTTAACGTGACCCCCTGAGCATCCTGGGCCGTGCAGCACGGCAATCTATGCTCATTAGATCTACCCAGTCATCGGCCTCGGTGCCTGTGCGCGGCGATAACCCTATTCTGCGCGGCTTAAGGGCCAAGACCCCGCCGATAAGAACGAGGATTAAGCACCTTGAATCCGCGCCAACAAACGCGCAACGATCATTTCACCATGGGTATTTTGCAGAAAATGCCCCGCATCCTGAATCGGGTCAAAAGATGCTTTCATCCGGGTGGCCCACGTTCGACCCCAGCTTTCCGTAAATACGTCGTCCTGACAGCCCCAAATAAAATGCGCGGGCAAGGGCCCATCGAGCAAGGTGCGATAATGAAGGGCTTGCGCGGCAGCATTACCATTGTCAAAACTGTCGAGCGGGATCGATCTCGGGAAACGACGATAGCCATTAAAAGCCTCATCTGGCAGACCCCGGTAAGGTGCGGAGAAACCTTGATAGAGCCGCTCGGCTGCTCCTGACAAAGCGGGTGGTTCACCACTCGAGAGCGCTGGGAAAATCACATTCGGGCCCGCAAGTCCCGCGCTCAGTACCAAGAGCAAACCCACATCCGGGCACTGCAAATCAAACCGCCCGCCGGGATGCCAAGCCTTGTTCCAATTACGAATGCCATCCGAATACGCATACCCTTCATGATGCAACCAAGTATTCATGATACAAAGTCGTTCGAACCGCGCTGGCATCATGGCCGCCTGTGCAAGGCCAATCGGCCCACCCCAATCCTGGCAAACCAAGGTAACGTGCTGCAAATCCAGCGCCCGAATGAGGCTGCTCAAAACTTCGGTATGCCGAGCAATCGTGTACCAATGGATATCCGTCGGTTTATCGGACTTTCCAAAGCCGAGATGATCCGGCGCAATGCAGCGATAACCCGCGGCGACCAGCGGCGGAATCATGTCTCGGTAGAGGTAACTCCAGGTCGGCATGCCATGCATGAGCAACATAACGGGCCCGTCCCGTGGCCCTTCATCCAAGTAGTGCAGCCTTAAATCTTGCCATTGATGATAGTTGGGCAGATATTGAAAATCCGCCAAGTCTTCAAAGTTAGATTCTGGCGTTCTAATAAAATCAGTCATCTTTGCTAAGCCTCGTCCTTGTGGTCATAGAGCCTAAAACAACAGACCCAGTTCAATATCGATTTAAAACATCAAGACGATGCCATGAGCTTACGATCCAGTTCAGCATGGAAATGCTGAATGCGCACCTCGTCCTCATTTAAAAAAACGGTATTAAACCCCTTAGACTGCATGCCTTGCTGAACCTGCCCCAACAACTCGACATCTTGGTCAATGGTATCGGTCATGGTTTTTTCACCCCGGATTACGGCAAGGTATCCAAAAACATCCCGCACCGGTCGGTCGCTAGGCTGATCAAAGGCCCCCTCTCGGCTTGCCGGACCGAGCACGGCTTTATGGCCAGCGCTGGCAGACGCCTGTGGAAACCGAACCAAACTTATTTTATCAAACTCGCACTGATTGGGATCGGTCGCGTGGGGCCTGGGTCTTAAAATCCAGCAATGCTCCGGTGTAAAAGACAACACCGTATTGGGAAATAAATTGTACTGCCAGACATCCGACAACTGATCCGACGTAAACCGCTCGTAGGGCATTCCCCGCTCAGCGCCGATCAAGCGTTTTTGGGCTTGAATCGCACCACGCACATCGAGCACACGACCGTTGAAATCTTTGGGATCCAAATCAAGGCTTGTAAGCTGCTGCGATTGGATATCCGTTGGCACCTCTGGCACACCAAATTTCTGATTCACCGTGCCACCCGGCACTTCAACCCCAGTATGTCCACCTTCAAACAAACGCACGAGATCATTATGGCAATCCACCATCCGTTTGTGCTGCGGATGCAGGTAATCAACGTGATACAACTCCGAAAAATTATCAACCACCGCTTTCCAGTTACAGTCGAGATGAACGGTCTGATCTTCGACCAGCGTCATGCCCCCAAAATCGTAAGGCGCAAGAATCGACGCAACCGGGCCCAGAAAGGTCAACAACGGCTCAGGCTGCTCGCCCAGATGCACGAAGACAAAGCCGTTCCAGACGTCGAGCGCCACAGGCTTTAAGTTTCGATCCGCGCAGCGCGGGTCTTCGGCAAACTTATCAACCAAAGGGACCCCCTTGAGCGTGCCATCTAAATCATAGGTCCAAGCATGATAGGGGCATCGAAAGTGTGCGGCATTCCCATGTTCCTCGCCGACCAACAAATTGCCTCGATGTTGGCAGACATTATAAAAGCCGTGAAGCTGACCTTGCTGATCTCGACTGATTAAGATTTGTTCGGAGCCAATTTCGAATACGAAGAAATCCCCTGGCTTTTGAACGTCACAAATGAGACCGGCCATCAGCCAACTGTTGGACCAAATGGCTCGGGATTCAGCCGCCATCGTATCTGCACTGAGATAACGCGCCTTGTTGAAAGATTGGTGGCTTCTTATGCCGTCGGTCTCGATAATCGTGAGTGTCATGTCAATGTCCATTGGGATCTCAGTACAGAATAAGCGCAGGCGCCCAGCTGAAACAAGCCTTACAAACCATTGCGGTCAAACCATTCGCAAAGATCCTAAACCCGGCGAATATCGACACCGAGCGCGTCGCCCTACCCCTAACAACTGCACTGAACTCACGCGCAGGCTCTGGTATGCTGAGAAACAGCTTTAAACCTAAAACCCGCTCAACCCTTATCGATGACGACGATCAACATGCTTAAAACTGCGACCAACACCTTAGTGCCTACCCTTGACTTAGCGAATGCCGAGGCGACTGGCGAGGGCCTGGCGGCCTTAGATGAAGCGTGCCGAAATCACGGCTTTTTCTTACTGCAAAATCATGGCTTGGACCGCGAGATCGAGGCCATGTGGCAGGCTTCGGAAGATTTTTTTAAACAACCCCAAGCGAGCAAACGGGCCATTAAGCGGACCGAATCCAGTCCTTTGGGATACTTCGACCAAGAAATGACCAAACGTCAACGCGACCTCAAAGAAGTCTTTGATTTTATGCGGCCAACCGCCACAGGCAGAAATTTGAATCAGTGGCCAGATGACGAGGCGTTCAAACAAACGCTGTCTGATTTTTTCGAGGCCGCCTCAAGTGTTGCCCATCGAACCTTGACGCTGGTTTACCAAGCGCTGGCGGCCGCCCCAAGCGACGCATTGCCCATGGGCGACCCCGCAACCAGCACGGTCCGACTTAATTTTTATCCCACCGAGGACCCCTTACCCGCCAACGAACGCGCGCAAGCCGGCGTCCTGGGCAATATGGCGCTGCACCATCATACCGATCCAGGCATTCTGACCTTGCTGCTGCAAGACTTAACAGGCGGGTTACAAACCCTGACTCAGGATCAGCACTGGATCGATGTACCACCTCAAGCCGGCACTATTGTTGTAAACCTTGGGGATGCCATGCAGGTTTGGAGTAACGATGCCTACCGTGCGGCGATTCATCGCGTGACGCCGCGCGATCGTTCTGCCCGGTATAGCACCCCCTATTTTTACAACCCGAAATCAGATGCTGTCCTGGCACCCATTACCCACTTAACCCAAGACCCGCCCCATTTTCGGCCCTTTACTTGGCGCGAATACATTAAGGGCCGTGTCGATGATAACTTTACCGATCTAGGCGTGGATGACATCCAGATCGATCGATTTAGAATTGCGGTCTAAAAGACGAGTCTTTACGCTTGAGCATATCAATTTTGAAACGAAATTCATTTAGCGTCATGAGCCTGAGCCGCATCTTACCTAGGCCGTTTCGCTGCGATAACCTTTGACCCAGTCGAGCGGCTTTACCATCATGACAACGTTAGCCGCGCAAGGTAAAACGCCTTCTTAGGAGCCCGAACCAATGAAAGACACTGCGGAAACCAGAGCAGTTTACAATACGACGGCGATCGACATCGCAGACAAGCTCAACGCCGTTCGCAAAGCCGTTCACGGCGAACAAAAAAAGCGCCCGCCCTTGATGGACGCACTCTTTCCAGCCTTTAATCGGGTTCCGGTTGGGGTGGCGCGAGAATACGAAACCATGGGGCATCGAGCGGTTTCTGCGGCATTGGACGCGCTTGCGGAACAACACGCCGTACAGTTTGAGCATCTCGCAACAACCCTCGGCACGGTGATCCATGGGATTGACTTAAAGCAGCCACTCAGCCCAGAAATCATTGCCCTGATCCGGCAAACGCTGCTAGAACGGAAAGTGATTTTCTTTCGAGGCCAGGATCTGTCCGAAGACCAGCAGGTTGCGTTTGGTCGGTGTTTCGGTGAGCTCGATGCCTTCCCCTTCGGGAAACCCGGTAAGAACCCCTACATTCTTGAAATTTTACACAACGCCTACAGCCCCGGCACGGAGAACACTTGGCACACCGATGTGACCTGGATGGAGTGCCCATCCCTCGGCTCAATTGCCCAATGCACCCAGGCTCCACCCTATGGCGGCGATACCCTGTTTGCGGACAGTCACGCCGCCT
>JGI20152J14361_10002600_pt1 | contig 10683 bp, 6 predicted proteins | sample COG_02_FD_14361 | JGI IMG/M metagenome (IMG submission 14361)
TTTTTGTTTAATGATTTTGATACCATAACTGCAGCTGCTTGGAAACAAAAAATTCAAGTAGACCTGAATGGACTTGATTATAATGAATCCTTGATATGGAAATCAAATGACGGCATTTCCGTAAAACCATTCTATACCAAAGAAGACAGGCATTTATCAAAGATTTCTTTACCCGATGTTGGTTATAATATTTGTCAAACAATTTTTGTAGACAATATCGAAATTGCCAATAAATTAGCTTTAGATAGTATAGAGAGAGGAGCCACAGCTATTCAGTTTATTGCAAATAAAAAATTTAATTACAAGTTACTACTAGATAATATAGATATAGACAAAACATCCTTATATCTAAAACTTGAATTTTTGGACGCTACTTTTGTTAATGATATCTATAATTATTGTAACAATAGTCATATCTATTTTCAGATAGATATTATAGAGAATTTAGCTTCTAGTGGAAATTGGTACACCAATATGAACTCAGATATAGCTGAGACAAAAAAATTTATATACGACTCAAATAACTCTATTAGTGTTAATGCATCTTTATATCAAAATGCAGGGGCAAGTATTATTCAAGAATTGGCTTACGCATTAGCTCACACCAATGAATATATTGAGATTTTTGGACCATCTATTATTACAAAAATTCATTTCAATTTTTCCATTGGAAATAATTACTTCTTTGAAGTTGCAAAATTAAGAGCCTTCAGAATATTATTAGATACTTTGTTTAATGAATACAAAGTTGATGACTTTACCGCTCATATTTTTTCTAAACCAACTTTACGTAATAAAACAATATATGACTACAACGTTAATATGTTAAGAACCACCAGTGAATGCATGAGTGCAATTCTTGGTGGTGTAAATACAATTTCGAATATTTCTTATGATTCAATCTATCACAAGTCAAATGAGTTTGGAGAACGAATTGCACGAAATCAGTTATTAATTTTAAAAAATGAAGCCTATTTTTCTGATGCTCATAAAATTACAAATGGTTCTTATTATGTTGAAAGCTTAGAAAAACAATTTGCTGAAAAAGCACTGCAGCTATTTAAGCAAATAGAAAAAAATGGTGGCTTTTTAAGCCAACTAAAAAAGGGAGCTATCCAAAGAAAAATAAATGAGCACGCAGAAAAAGAACAAGACAGATTTAACGAAAATAAAACCATCCTTATAGGTACCAATTTATTGCCTGAACTAACAAATAAAATGAAGCATGAGCTTCAAATATATCCATTTCTAAAAACGAATAGTTCAAAAACATTAATTCCCCCAATTCTTAAAAAAAGATTGTCTGAAAAACTAGAACAAAATAGATTAAAAAAGGAATTATGATTAATGATAAAATAAAAGAGCTACTAACAATAATCATTCAAAAAAGAGGAATAGAAAACATGAATGTAAAGCTGTATCAATTTATAAAACTTGACAATGGCTAGAAAAACACTTCAAAATCTATCATTAAATCTTCAAAAAAGGGGACATAATAAAAGTTTTGATCATGAAGATTTTGGAGCTGGTATAGCCCCAAACCTGCGAGGTCCCTACTCTACAATGTATGTTAAAAGACCATGGACTATTAGACAATATGCAGGATTTTCAACAGCAGAAGAGAGCAATTCATTTTACAGAAGAAATTTAGCTGCTGGTCAAAAAGGATTGTCCGTCGCTTTTGATCTAGCAACTCATAGAGGGTATGATTCCGATCATGAACGTGTAGAAGGAGATGTTGGAAAAGCAGGGGTAGCTATTGACTCTGTAGAAGATATGAAAATATTATTTGAAGGGATTCCTTTAGATAAAATGTCTGTTTCTATGACTATGAACGGGGCTGTGTTGCCAATATTAGCATTTTATATTGTAGCTGCACAAGAACAAGGAGTTCATGAAATAGATCTATCAGGAACTATTCAAAATGATATCTTAAAAGAGTTTATGGTTAGAAATACGTATATCTATCCTCCAACTCCATCAATGAAAATAATAGCAGATATTTTTGAATATACTAGCGAAAAAATGCCAAAATTTAATTCAATATCTATTTCAGGATATCATATGCAAGAGGCAGGTGCTACTCCAGAAATTGAATTAGCGTACACGCTAGCTAATGGATTAGAATACATAAAAAAAGGAATAGAAACAGGAATGAAAATAGATTCTTTCGCACCAAGATTATCATTTTTCTGGGCCATCGGAATGAATCATTTTACTGAGATAGCAAAAATGAGAGCTGCAAGAATGCTTTGGGCAAAATTAGTTAAAGAGTTTCATCCCAAAAATCCAAAATCACTCACATTAAGAACACACTCTCAAACTAGTGGATGGAGTTTAACAGAGCAAGATCCATTTAACAATGTAGCAAGAACGGCTATAGAAGCAATGGCAGCAGTATTTGGAGGTACACAAAGCCTTCATACAAATGCTCTGGATGAAGCCATAGCTTTACCAACAGATTTTTCTGCAAGAATAGCTAGGAATACACAAATATATTTACAACAAGAAACTCACATTACAAAAACTGTAGACCCTTGGGCTGGAAGTTATCATCTAGAACAACTGACTGAAGATATAGCAAACAAAGCATGGAATTTAATCCAGGAAGTAGAAGAATTAGGTGGAATGACAAAAGCAATAGAAAAAGGAATTCCTAAAATGCGTATTGAAGAAGCAGCAGCAAAAAAACAAGCAAAAATAGACAGTGGACAAGATATAATTGTAGGTGTAAATAAATTTCAATTAAAAGAAGAAGATCCTTTACAAATATTGAATGTTGATAATGAAGCTGTTCGAAAATCACAAATAAAACGACTTTCAATTTTAAAGAAAAATAGAGATTCAAAAAAAGTAAAAGAAATACTTACGGAAATTACAAAAAACGCAAAGCTACACCTTCAATCTAACAACCCTAAGTCTATTAAAAAGAAAAATTTATTACATTTAGCTGTAAAAGCTGCTAAAGAAAGGGCTACACTAGGAGAGATATCTGATGCATTAGAGGTTGCTTTTGGTAGACATAAAGCAGTACATAAAACAATTTCAGGAGTGTATAGTAAAGAAATAAAAAATAATAAGTTATTTAAAAAAGCTACAGAACTCATAGATAAGTTTGCAGAAATGGAGGGAAGAAGACCTCGTATTATGATTGCTAAACTTGGACAAGACGGGCATGATAGAGGTGCAAAAGTTGTCGCTACTGCCTACGCAGATTTAGGATTTGATGTAGACATCGGTCCATTATTTCAAACTCCAAAAGAAGCCGTAAAACAAGCAATAGAAAATGATGTACATATTCTTGGAATTTCTTCGCTAGCTGCAGGTCACAAAACATTAGTTCCACAAGTGATCTCTGAGTTAAAAAAATATGAAAGAGAGGATATTATGGTGATTGTTGGAGGTGTAATACCTGCTCAAGATTATCAATTTCTTTTTGATTGTGGAGCCGTGGGTGTATTTGGTCCTGGAACAAAAATTGCTCAAGCCGCCATAGACATGGTTACTATTTTAATTGATTCTATTAAATAATTAGACAGAATTAAAAAATCTTGTTAAACTTAAGTTAACACTATTTTTTTGGTTTTAAAAAAGAGGTAAATCAATGAATTTTTCGATGTTTAATTCTTAAATTTGCATATCTTTTTTTAAGCTAATTTAGGATGAAAAAAATATTTGATATTTTCTACTCAACCCGTCTGACTGCCGTACTTTTTATAATCTATTCTACTGCGATGGGAGTTGCTACTTTGATTGAAAATGACTACGGAACACAAACTGCTAAAGCATTAGTATACAACGCATGGTGGTTTGAAGCTATCATGGTGTTTTTTGTAATAAATTTCTTTGGAAACATTTTTCGTTACCGATTATTGAAAAAAGAAAAATGGCCTGTTTTATTGTTTCATATTTCTTTTCTTCTGATTTTAATTGGAGCAGGTATTACTAGATATGTTGGCTATGAAGGATTGATGTTAATAAATGAAGGTGAGACAACAAATAAATTCTTATCTGAGACCACCTATATAAATTTAGTAGTAGATAACAATGAAGTTCAAAAAACATATCACAAACCTACCTTGTTCTCTGCTAAAGGAGGAAATAGTTGGACCTTTGAACAAAAATTTAAAAAAAGTGAGTTTTCAGTTAAGCTTAAAGAATATCTTCCATGGGCTAAAGAACAATTTTTTGAAGACAAAAACGGGGAAGAGCACTTATTTATAGTTGAATCAAGTAGTGGTTCTAGGCATGAACATTATCTTAAAAAAGGAACATTACAAAATATTCATGGGGTTCTTGTTGGTTTTGAAACCGAAAATAATACAGGTACTATCAATATCTTCAGAAAAGATGGAACTCTTAAAATCCAAGCAAGAAATAATGGAACTTGGATGCGAATGGCTGACAGAGTTGAAGGCTCTATCATCAAGGACAGTGTTCAAGAATTTCAACTGAGATCATTGTATAGAATTGGCGATCTTCCATTTGTTATTCCAGAACCTGTAAAGAGAGGGGATATAAAAGTAACTAAAGGTGATACTAAAGATGCTTCAAAACTAGACGCATTATTATTAGATGTTACCGTAGACCAAGAAACAAAACAAATTGAAGTTTATGGAGGTAAATATGCCCCACAAAGACCAACTCAATTTTCTCTAAATGGATTAAATTTCAGAATAGATTATGGACCACAAGAACTGGAAACCCCTTTTAATGTAAAATTAAATGATTTTCAACTAGAAAAATATCCTGGATCAGAGAGTGCTGCTGCTTTTGCAAGTGAAATTACTGTAATTGATACCGAAGAAATATTTGATTATAGAATATATATGAATCATATCTTGGACCATAGAGGGTATAAATTTTTTCAAGCAAGTTATGATCTCTCTGGTGACGTAGAACAGACCCACTTGTCTGTAAATCATGATTTTTGGGGTACACTCATTACCTACATAGGGTACTCTCTATTATATTTTGGAATGATTTCTATTTTGTTTGCACCTGGAACTCGCTTCGATTCGTTAAAAAAAACACTAAAAAAAATTAAAAAGAAGAAAGCTGTACTAACCCTTTTCATTATCCTTTTTTCTTCTATTAATGGAGTTACTCAAGCACAAGAAAATCATTTACATGAACCATCTAATTATCAAATTGACTCTATTCTTAGAGCTAACTTAGTGGAACTAAAACACGCTGAAAAATTTAATACACTTATAATTCAAGACATAGGTGGACGAATGAAACCAGCCCATACCTTTGCTTCTGAACTAGTGCGAAAGGTATTTCATGATGATGATTTTAATGGAATAGAACCTAGCCAAGTCTTTTTATCTATCATAGAAAACTCAAAACTATGGTTTAATGTGCCATTTATATATCTAGAAAAAGGGAATACAAAAATTCGAGAAATTATAGGTATTGATAAAAATGCTACCCATGCTACTTTAGCTAACTTCTATGATGAAAAAGGAGCATCAAAAATTAGAAAATACGCCGCTGATGCTGAAAAGAAAAATGTTCAGAATAAATTTGAAAAAGATGTCATCAAAATAGAAAGACGTATTTATTTATTTTCTCAAGCATTAAGCCTAAGTATACTAAGAATTTTTCCAAAATTAAATGATGAAAATAATAAATGGGTTTCTTTTCCAGAAAGTTCCAGAGCAAATTATATAGGAAATGATTCTTTATTTGTTAGACAATCATTACCTGTATATATCCAATTATTACAGTATGCAAAAGAAAATAGTGATTATACTGAAGCTAGTAAAATGTTGGATGGAATAAAAAAATTTCAACAGAAATACGGTGCAAAAGTATACCCAAACAAGGAAAAAATTGATTTGGAAGTAACCTATAATAAATTACAGATTTTTAAGAATTTAGCCAAGTATTACGGGTTTACAAGTATTTTTCTAATCTTTTTTGTAATCCTTCAAATATTTAACAACAAAAAATGGATAGGATTTGTTGTAAAAGTCTTGATTGGAATAACAATTCTTTTATTTACCATGCATTTACTCGGGTTAATGAGTCGTTGGTATATTAGTGGTAATGCACCATGGAGCAATGCTTATGAGTCTATTATTTATGTTGCTTGGGCCACTATGTTGTTTGGATTAGCCTTTGGAAGAAAATCATCATTAACTATTGCTTCAACAACTTTTTTAACAGCTGTAATTCTTGCTTTTGCTCACCAAAATTGGTTAGATCCAGAAATTGCAAACCTTCAACCAGTATTAAACTCTTGGTGGTTACTAGTTCATGTATCAATTATTGTTGCGAGTTATGGTCCTTTTTCTTTGGGAATGATTTTGGGAATTGTAGCACTACTTTTAACTGTTTTTACTACAGAAAAAAATAAGAAAAAAATGGATTTAAATATTAAAGAAATTACCACTATTAACGAAATGGCTTTAACCATTGGATTGATAATGTTAACTATTGGTAATTTCTTAGGAGGTATGTGGGCAAATGAAAGCTGGGGTCGATATTGGGGATGGGATCCAAAAGAAACCTGGGCACTCATCTCAATTATGATCTATGCATTTGTATTACATATGCGATTGATACCTGGCCTAAGAGGTAAATACACTTTTAATCTATGGTCTATTGTGGCTTATGGATCTATAATGATGACTTATTTTGGAGTAAATTTCTATTTATCTGGACTACATTCATACGCTAGTGGAGATCAGGTAATTACCCCAAATTCAGTATTTTATTCAATTGGGTTTATCTCTATATTAGGTTTAGCTGCATGGTTTAAACATCGAAAATTTTATAAAAAATAAAAGAAAAGTGTACTTTAGTAACCACATAAAATCAATATATGTTTCATAAAAATATAAAATTAGTATTAGCCTTTTTGACAGTAGTTTGGTCTGTTTTTGAATTTTGGCAGGGCCATATAGGAAATGGTATTGCAATACTATTTCTGACAGGAATGTTTATTTTACTGTATTTCAAAAATGAATTTATCTTATTATCATTTCTTCAACTAAGAAAACAAAATTTTCCAGCTGCTCAAAAATGGCTATCTTATATAAAAAACCCAAGTGCAGCACTTACACAAAAACAAGAAGGATACTACAATTATTTACATGGTATTATGCTTTCTCAGACAAACATGACACAAGCAGAAAAATTTTTACGAAAAGCTGTTAGACTAGGATTAGCTATGGATCACGATTTAGCAATGGCTAAACTACAATTAGCAGGTATCGCCATGACAAAAAGAAGAAAGCGTGAAGCCACAACTTTAATGGCAGAAGCAAAAAAACTTGACAAACATGGAATGCTTAAAGAACAAATGCAAATGATGAAACAGCAAATGAAGAAAATTTAATTATTCAACAAAAAAACTCCTGGTTCTCGGGAGTTTTTTTATTCTTTGTATTTTTAATAAAACTACTTTAATCTGCTAATTGTCATATCTGAATTATACTCTAAGATATATATTCCTTTATTTGAAGTAGTTTTAAATAAATCTTTTGTGTAGTCAAACTTGCTCTCTAGTCTATAAGAGGTTCCGTTCTTAAATGTTTGTTTTAACTTGTTTCCTGAAGCTAATCGCATCCCAACATCAAATACAATATCAAATCCTTTTGTAGCGTAATAGGAAGGATACACATGATTTTGATTAAAATATTGCTGATTAAATAATTGGATTTCCGGAGAACTTTCTTCGTAAAAAGTGTCACTAGTAAAGGTAAAACCTAGTTTTGCTAATTTATTATTATCTATTCTGTCAAATTGAGAGGATTTGAAAATACCAAAAACCTTTATAACAGTATCTTCAGGTAAAATTTGCATTTCTGGCTCATCATCTTCATCTTCATCTTCATCTTCATCTTCATCTTCTTCCTCCTCTTCTTCTGGTTCTTCAACAGGCAAACTTATAAGGCTATTAACAACGTCTGAAGATATTACTCTATTATCAGTGGCTAAAATTACCCAATTACCAACTTCAGCTTTTAAAGCATTGATAACGTAATCCTTCCTAATGTAACCTAAATTTGGATAAATTATTTGGGCCTCATTAATAGAGTCGTGCAGGAGTAGTTTTGATTTTATCAGATTACTATTTCTTATGGAAGTGGTTGAACTATCACCAATAATTAAAATATTTTCATTACCATAATTATTGTAAATGTAATTTATTAACCCCTCTTGATGAACTTCTCTATCTGCAAAGGTTTTAATAATTTTTGAAGATTTAAAGCTAGATTGTTTTTTAGAATATACAGGGAAAACAACTGAAGTACCCGATCTAACGGCTACTTTAGGAACTTCTTCAGAGTATAATGGACCAATGATTGCATCTGTATTACTAAAATCTGTTGCAGTTAGTATTGAATCTAATTTTGTATCCTTTCTTCCTGTATCAAAAACAGAAAGCTCTATATCTATTCCTAATTTTATTAAAGAATCAACTGCTATAGAAGCACCTAAGTAAATATCAGTTGTAATATTGACTAATCTGTTGTTCTTAAAAATATCTTTAGCATCAATAGTATCATATTCAATGGCTCTGAAAGGAAGCATCATAGCGAGTTTTAAGCTAGAATTTTCTTGAATGGTGTCTTTGTATATTAAAATGTTATTTTCTTCCTCTATTGATTTAATTTTTAACAACATTTCCAGTTGCAATCCAGAGACATCCAGTAATGGGTTTAAAATCTTTAATTCTTCCTCAGAAACATTGTAAGCACGGGTTAAGTTGTAAAATGTATCTCCCTTTGAAACTTTGTGAAGTACAAAAGTATTTACCAATGTATCTTTAACAGCTATGTTAGCTTCGGTGGTAATACTATCATTTAATTTATCTAAAATATTGTTAACTGTAGGTGACTTATACCCATTATTAGGTATAATAATAAGAGTTTCAGGTGCTGGTTTTCTTCCAGTATCAGGATTTAATCGCATCAACTCTTTGGTTTTAATCCCTATCCGCTTTGCAATTATTTTTAAGGTTTCACCTTTTTTAACAGTATAGGATATGTATTTTTTTTGTTGAGCACATGATGTGGCTATCACAACAAAAAATAAGATGATGATAATTTTAAATTCTCTCATATAGTTATTCCCATTCTATAGTTGCAGGAGGTTTTGAACTGATGTCATAAACTACCCTGTTCACACCTTTAACTTTATTTATAATTTGATTTGAAGTTTTTTGCAAAAATTCGTAAGGTAAATTAACCCAATCTGCTGTCATACCATCAGTGCTTTCAACAGCTCTCAAAGCTACTACTTTTTCATAGGTTCTTTCATCTCCCATTACACCAACAGAATTAACTGGCAACAATATAGCACCCGCCTGCCAAACTTTGTGATATAATCCACTTTCTTTTAATCCATTTACAAAAATAGCATCAACTTCCTGAAGGATTGAAACTTTCTCTTCGGTAATATCTCCTAATATTCTAATCGCTAAACCTGGTCCAGGAAATGGATGTCTTCCTAATAGTTCTGCATCTATTCCCATTGAGGCACCAACTCTTCTTACTTCATCTTTAAAAATCATACGCAAAGGCTCTACAATTTTTAATTTCATAAAATCTGGCAAACCTCCTACATTATGATGACTTTTTATAGTTGCTGACGGACCTCCGTTAACAGAAACTGATTCTATCACATCTGGATATATGGTTCCTTGAGCTAACCATTTTACATTTTCAATTTTGTGAGCTTCATCATCAAAAACTTCAATAAATGCATTTCCAATTGCTTTTCTTTTTTTCTCAGGGTCTGATAGACCTCTTAAGGCATTCAAAAAGCGTGCTGATGCATCTACTCCTTTAACGTTTAATCCCATACCTTCGTATTGATGAAGCACACTTTCAAACTCATCTTTACGCAACAATCCATTATTTACAAAAATACAATAGAGATTCTCACCTATAGCCTTGTGTAATAAAACTGCAGCAACAGAGGAATCTACCCCTCCAGAGAGTCCTAAAACAACCTTATCATTACCAACTGTTTGCTTGATATTAGCTACGGTTGTTTCTACAAATGAATTTGGAGTCCATGTTTGTTCTACACCAGCAATTTTTACTAAAAAATTTTCTAGTAATTGTTTACCATCAGTTGAATGATAAACTTCTGGATGAAACTGAATAGCATAGGTTTTTTCACCTTCAATTCTAAAAGCAGCATTCTCAACATCCGCAGTACTAGCCAAATGAATTGCATTTGTTGGTAATTCTTTAATGGTGTCTGAATGGCTCATCCAAACCTGACTTCCTTCAGAAATATCAGAGAAAAAGATTTCGTTGCCTTTGATAAAAGATAAATTAGCTCGTCCATATTCCCTGGTATTTGAAGGAGCTACTTTCCCCCCAGAAAAATGAGCTAAATACTGTGCTCCATAACAAACAGCTAATATGGGTTTTTTACCTCTAATTTCTGATAAATCTGGATGCGGAGCATCATCAGCTCTAACAGAAGAAGGACTTCCAGACAAAATAACTGCCTTAAAATCGTTTGTGTTTGTAGGTTGTTTGTTGTAAGGATGAATTTCACAATAAATATTCAACTCTCTTACTCTTCTCGCAATTAACTGAGTGTATTGCGATCCAAAATCTAAAATAAGTACCTGGTGTTGTTGCATGTGCAAAAATAGTACTTCAATTTAGAAATGAAAACTTTGTGTTTATAAATTTTACAATTTAATAT